>SDBT01002362.1_pt1 | contig 33334 bp, 63 predicted proteins | sample 2277101 | NCBI WGS metagenome assembly SDBT01 (sample SAMN10404973, study PRJNA504765) | marine sediment metagenome | isolation source: marine sediment core GS10_PC15, 103 cmbsf | place: Arctic Ocean: Southern Knipovich Ridge | collected 2010
ACAAACTAAATTTGATAATTTTGAAAAGCATTTCACCAATCATTTAAGCTGGCATAAGCGAAAGGAAATTGCATTGATCATTATAATAGGCTCTTTCGTAGCTGCTGGTCTTGCACGACTATTACCCTGGCCTTTCTAACTCAATAGCATCGCTGCTGCTTTAGCATCAATCAGCACACCATCTTCCCATTTAAACGTGCCCACTTCCTTTGTGTTTAACTGTGGGAGATTCTCCGCATCTCGTATAAGATCAAGCACATTCTGAACCTTCTGTCTTGAAATCACACAGAACAGACCTTTGTTGTTCCAGAGTATGGGGCACGCTTCAAATTCAAGAATACGATCATCAACTGCCAGCGTATCATGGGCGTGACTTATGTAAAAAAACTTTTTTATTGAAGTTTTCATCAACCTATCTCCAATTCTTTTAAAGTTTCTTTTAATGCGTTACGTATCTTATCAGAAATAAGTTTTTTTATTTCCGCATCAGTTTTACCACCCAGTTCACTGTGGGTATCTACACTAATATTGTGACCAAAAAATAAAATGCTAAGAGCTGGTTGACCACGATCTCCAAGCCATTCTTCGTGTTTACAACATGAAAGTGGCGGCAATAATCTATTTAATTTTTCTTGAGCTTCTTTTCTTTTCATTATCCTATCTCCCTAATAAAATCTTCTACCCAAGCCTTTGTAGTATAGTACATGCCCAATCGTTTGGTTGCTTTTAACTTAACTGTTTGACCAGTGCAGTTTATCCTGCCTTTTTTTATCCAACTGTACACTGTGGCCCGGCATCGTGTTACTCCGGTAAGTTCAAGAAGCAATTGGCAAACTGCTTCAGGTTTAATCAGATCTGCGTTCTTTGGTTTTCCTCGCATCTCTTAACTCCTTGTATTGTAAGGGATTATCTCCCTGATAAAGTTTATTTTTTGCGTATTCCCCGATCCAATTTTTCCAGCAAGGTTCTAACTCCCTAATAAAGCACCTAAATTTTTGCTTGTAATAAACGGTAACATACCACACCTTATTAAATTTGGATGTTACTTTTACAATCCAGCCAGGCTGAGAAGATGCTCCAACTTTTTCAAACGCCCCCAGGTTCTCAACCAGACCTTCCTGCAAAGCTCTGGCGATTGCTCTGCGGGGAGCGTTGGATTCAAGCCATTCGATCAGATCATTTCGATTTCGTATGTGCATTACAGTCCTCTGGTGCAAAGAATAAAATAGTAGGATGTTCATCGCCACCTGTCATTGATGACATAAATAATTTTTTACCAGATTCAAAAAATAATACTATATTAGCATTAACCATTTTCTCGAAATCAGGTGCTGTATATTTATATCCCACAACTTTTTCATTGATGGTATTTTCAAGTGGCCCTATTTTCGCTCCTGTTTCCAACATTGTTTTTCTCCTTTATCTTTTTAACTATCTTTTTTGTAGATTTAGATTGAGCAGCATTTAAATCTTTGTCTATTCCTACATCAGGAAGATATAGTCCATCTGGGCCGTTTCTAAAATTCTGTACACCTCTAACAATCTCAACCAAAGCCTTCTTCTTTATCAGGATACTGTACCCCACAGCTATCATCGAACTTGTGAAACCTATAATAGCCATCCACGTAGGGAACCTGTTTATAGCCAGGCCCAGGCACAGTGTAGAAATAGCTGCGATTACAACTGCCGAGCCTATCTTACGCTGATCCAGACCAATGGCTACAATGCCACCGAAAAAAGTCAGCAAACAGAATGTCCCGAACCAGTTTGTTTTAGCAACCACACCCATTGTAGATTCCCACGCTGAGGTTGGGATCTTGTCGAGGATCGGTGTTCCCGGAGTTGCACAACCGAGTATCGATAAAATAATAAATACAAACATAGCTACGACAATCCAGAAAATTAGATTTTTCATTTTTGTACCTCTGTTTTTATGGTATTGTTTTATGTGATTAACATAGCATACATCCCAAATACTTTTACCACAAAATTTGCATATTTTCATTTCTATATTCCTATTTTATCTTTTAAATAGCCAATAAAATCTCTGCATGAATTTTTACGTGAGTCAAGTTCAGCAATAGGCAACTCAGTTATTCTGCCAAATATGTCTACGTGTACTAATTCTCTTTCAAAATCCAATGTTACTGATATTAAATCAGGGATCGTATCAGAGACTATGTTACGTAATTTCATAGCTTCTTCTTTTTTCATTTCTGTACTCCTCTTAAAATATTCTGCTTAATGCAGAAAGATAATTTTCTTCTGCTTTTTTCCATTCATTAGCAAACAATATACATAATTTAACTAATGCTTCTCTATCAAACTTGGTTATAGGAATTCTCTTAAATGTCGGCATATCATCTGGGATTTTAGACACCATATTATCAAGATACTTTAATGTCGCATCGTTAATTTCTGCAGCGTTAATTTCTGTCATTTCTGTACTCCTTCATTTTCGGGTATGGTTTTTAATTGTGCTAATCTCCTTGCCGTTTTATATTCTAATTCCATTTCTTTTAATCGTTGTGATTGACGTTTGACAATATCTATTGTTCGGTAATTAACACTACCATCTATTGTTGCTCTCGCAATTAATTCTGTAAAAAGTTCCCCCGTTGTAGCATATTTAGAGTGTGCTTTTTGAGCATCAGTCTGAAGTGTAGACAATTGTTTGTTAACTTGATGAGAAAATGGTAATTTAGCACAATATTCTTCTAATGTCATGTCTGGATCTACTTTAATTTCTTTATTCATTTTTACTCACTCCTAAATAATTTCTATACACCCATTTAGCTAAACGTACCTTACGATATATTCTGTGTCTCCTGTCTCCTACTCTTATACGAGCCGGGGCAGCAGAGGGACACGCAGCAAGGAACCATCGCCCAAACTGATTTTTAATTCCTGGCTTGCAGTTCTGCTCCTCGCACCAGTGTACCCACGCTTCATAAAGTTGATCTATTATTACATAATATTCATTCTCTGGCAATGTGTCAGGTGGTTCAAATTCACAGCAGTCTAATAGAAACGCTGATACTGGTGTGGTTAATTCACGCAATTGTTTCAACAATATCTTTGCTTGCTGAGGCATTACAAACCCTTTACTTTGCCGCAGATCTTTTAGCCCCTGGAGAGCAAAGTTAATCAGCTTCCCCTCTTTAGCTTCTTTCTGTAGCCGAGACTTCAAAGAAAAATCTTCCCGGCCTACGTAAGAATTCTGAAAGTAGAGAACATTAAGTTTTGGTTCCAGAGCATTTGCTTGATCAGGAATATTTGGCAGATCATTCATAGCGATTGTAAATCGTGCCTGTAAATAGACTTGTGACAGGTAGGGCAGATACATTCTTCTGATTCCTACAGGATCCCCACCCACTACTTGCAGAATTTTTTCCAGAGCAGCCTCAGCTTCTTTTTGCCTCGGTACTTTAGCGTCTCCCAACAAGACGGCCAACTTTCCCATAAGGGGTTGATAACCGAATTCGGTGCAGAGAGTCTGGAACGAAGTTGAGACACACTGTTTATTCCCAAGCATGGCAGCAAGTGTGTTGAGAACTGTCCCCTTTCCAGAGCGTGGACGGCCAGTGCATAACATGAGTTTTTCATAGGACATGTCCGGCACACAGTTATATCCAAACCACTGACCGAGTAATCTGATTTGATCTGATTCTTCATTGAAAATATCCTTATAAAAATCTTCCCATAATTGTGAGTGGGCATTTTCATCGAAATCATATGGCAGAATATTAAAACTAAACAACGCAGGTGTCGGATTGTAGAATTTTATTTTCCCTTGAACATATTCATTAACATCGAGTAGACCGTTTCTAAAGGCGACAAGATTCGCCGGAACCGGAAGCCCCAGGTCTTTAAGCCATATGGGTGGATCTTGTTCAATGGTACACCAGTCACTGAGAGCGTCCACGATGTCACTAACTTTCGCTCTCGTAGGTTTATAAGGGGCCAGGCTAATTTCTCCTTTAGCTCCCACTTTAGGATAAGATTTTCCGGCGAGGAAATGGTATACACTGCCCCTAAATCCCTCTCGATCGCAGTCTGAATAATGTCCATTTTTGTATTGAATCCACTGGCTTTTATAGCATCTAATAGTGGGTAATTCATCTTGTGACATCTCCTTTTCTAACCATGTTTTTGCGATAGTGTGGGCAACATCGTCCTTCAAAACATTAGGATCCCCACCAGTGTCACCATTTTCCTGTACCCATTCGAGGAAAGATGTCTCAGTTAAACTAACCTGATTTTTCCATTGTCGCAGATCCTTGAACTGTGCTGGTGGTAAAACCTTCGTAACTTTTTTGCACACTGGGCTGAGTACATAGAATACAGACTCCATGCCTTTTTTACCAGCACCAGCATCGTTGTCACCTACAACAATTACTTCTTGTCCTCGGAGCAAGGCGGGGAGCAATGATAATCCACCTTCTGCCGATGGTCTGCCGATCGCCACGAAACCCATGTCCATAGCCGCCGCAGTATCAGAGTGACCTTCGACCACAATGATGGATTTGTCAGTTTGTGGTAAGATTCTCTGCGAACCAGACTGTATTTTCCCCTCTGGTTTAAGGATATGGAGAAATCCCAGTTCGAGTGGTTTAACTGATCCTTTTGATATATGCACACACACAACGGCTTTTGGATCTGCTGTATTTCCAGCATCAATGAGGCATCCGTTATCTTTTCCACAAACAGGACAGGGTAAATGCTTTGAGACTCGTTCCCAGTTATGTTTTCCTGAGACATATTTTTCTCCACCTGTTAAAAACTCTGGATTAACTTCATAGATAAGACCACGCTTTGAACCCTTGACCATTGTTTTAGTACCATCGGCGTATCGTTGCATTAAGCCAATGATATTACCCCGGCTGTCTCGCTCCGGGATTACATACGCATGACTATAGCCTTCCAGATGATAACCCAGGCCGAGTTTCAATAGAGAATCAGTGCTAACCCCAAGCTCATCGGCCAGGGGCTTCGCCATTGCTGTGTTTAATATATTAGCTGAGTATGTAGAGAATAACTCAGTGAAGTTTTTCGTTGGCATATTAATCTACCTAAAATAATTTATTAATTTGCTGACCAAGCTGATACATTTGTAGTTCTATCGGGAGACTTAAATCAATAAGTATTATAGGTTCTTTACATTTATCAAAAACCTCTAAAATGGTCGGCGAATAGACCGCCATTCTTATTGTTAGGTGGTCAAATTCTTTGATATAAGTTCGTACTATCTGTTCAAATTTATACTGTTGCTCTTTCCCATGCCCTATATCACATTTAAATGTTTTCATTTTCATCCCCCAAAAAGCTGGCGGGTAGGAGTCCAACCTACTTTCAGAATTCCGAGTAATTTGACGGATCACGCCGCCGCCAGCTAATTGCTTAATTTAAAATGGTATTTCTGCAACTTCATCGAGAACAGTTATTTTAACCTTGAACCAGTCCTCGTCCGCAAGCTCATCTACCTTTTTACCCGTTGCTTTTATAGCATTACCCCAGGCTTTAGCAACTTGCTCATCAGTAGTTTTCTTATCTTTCTTTGCAACTATCTCATCGTAGGCTTCCTGTTTTGTACAGGATCCTACTGCTGCACCTGCTACTTCGTCCGGCGGTGTATTAACTGTTGCTTCGGTTGCTGTCTGCGTTGCCTTTTTCGTTACTGGACCCTTTGGACTCGTGGGTTTAACACCCTTAGCTTTCACTGTGCCAGCCTTGCCACCAGATGCTACTGTTGGAGCCTTTGCCGGAGCAGCTTTACCAGCACCAGCTTTAAGGAATGTCGCATACTTTGCATCCAACCCTTGAAGATCCTCTGAGCTTAGTTGCTTTACTGAACGACCAGGCACAGCATCGTATTCATCAATCCAATTAACTTTAAGCTGTGGTTTACCCTGATACTCGCTTTGTTCTACACGGAACTGGATCCCGATCTCAGAGTAGTCACCATCATTCAGAGCTTGGAAAGATGTACCGTCCCAGTTGAATACTTTCTTAACTTGATTAAAAGTAAGGGTTTCACCTTTACTGCCATAGAGTATGTTATAAGCTGTGATTTCATCCTGCTCCATATCAGTCCAGTCTACCCATACATGTTCTTCCTCGTCCCAGATTTCTGTTGCAACTAACTTACATACGAACTGGGGCCACCCCCCTTTACTGGTAGTTGATACTGCGTAATCAGCTACTTTACCTCGAAATGTACTTGCTCTATCAATCAACATACTTTTTCTCCTTAATCAATATCTATTTCAGATTCATTTAAACAACCTAAATACGTAGTTGTACCATCGACACAATCAATTCCGCTCTCAGCATTATACAATTTATGTAATTTTTTCTCTGCTCTTTCTTTTGCTTTTTGTTCACTGTCTGCATCTACTGAAATTTGCACCCAATCTTTCACCATAAAATTAACTTGGAATCTTGGCATCTTTTTTCTCCTCTGAATCTCTAAATCTATTAAAGCATTTTTCACAAAAGTCAATTTCAAGCTCTCTATCTCCGGTTGTTATCTCAGAGAGATGAAAAAATCTCCCATCTTTCTCTTGTACATGACCACATATGTCGCATTTATAAAGATACATTATTCTTTCTCCTTAATTACAATTCTAAAATTTCTTTTGCTATTTTCTTAGCTTCTTCAAGAGGTAATTCAAACACAGACTCACCCTTATCTTGTGTAAACAATGCTCTGCGGATAAATGTTAAAGGATTAGCTGTCATTGCAAATTTACCACCAGTTTCAACTTCGCTAAATTCATCGATGTAAAACAGGCATCTATGATAATCGTGATGTAAACTATCTTCTTTCATTACGGTTATAGTCAGTGCCATTATTTAATCTCCTACTTTACAATCTTTACAGTGTTCTGTTTTCAGCACTCCATGCTCACATATAACCCCTCTTTTTATACGTTCATTCTGAATCAAATGATTCATTGCTACATTTGCTGCGTGGTTTACTGATTCTATTTTCAACGGATCACCGTGACAGTGCTTGCGTTTAAGTCCTGATCCACAGTGGCATAGTTCGTTGCGACCTGTTTTTGGCATTATTCACCCCCAAACATAAACGTCCAGATACTATCATCTGCACTATTCTCAAATGATACAACAGGATCCAAGCCTCTCCGTGATTTAGCTCTAAAGTAAAGTTCCGGCTGAGTGAATATGGCTCGTATTGAACCGCCGCTGATTTTTTTCTCTTTGCTTACAAAAGCATTGTGGTAATCAATCCTATAAATTTCACTGGCCCATTCGCAATAGAGTGATTCTATATTCCAGCTTTTATCAGCATGTAATCTTAGTCCGGCTCGAAGAAAATCCTCGCCACTCGGATTAGGAACGCTACGCAACGCAGCCTGGGCAATTAAAATTACATTTTTGCCGCGTCTAACAAGTTCATCGCAATCAGCAAGTGGCCCACGCATAATATTGTAAAGATGCTTATAACCTTTATTGTACCCATAGCCCATGAGGTTGGTAACTTTGGCTCCCTTTTCTGTTGAGATAGTAGCCACTACATAAGGTTCAGCCCAGTCCTGAACGATAGTAATATTATCTACAACTACTGTTTCATAGTTATCGTACAGATCTGTTTGTTGCAAAGCGGTACGGATGTCACTGAAATCTCTGATGCCAGAGATGTGATCAAGTTTCTTTCCTGTATGTGGATGGTGTAGCTCAAAGCCACCCTCATCCAGATCAAGAAACACAGGCTTCGGGGCAAGTAGAGCCAGTGAAGTTTTGCCCATACCAGTGTCACCATAGATAACAATTTTCTCGCCACGTTTGACGTTGGCGTAGGATTCCACTTTGAAATTACTCATAACGGGATCCGGCGGTAGCGTTGCCTTTGGTACTGTTGGTTTTTTAAGTGGTTTTTTGCTTATGGTCATGTTTATTCTCCTGACATAATAAAATAATCCAATATGAGTTCCTTCACTAATTCTGGTACTTTGGCACATAAAACATCTTCTTGGATACTGCCATCATCTGATATATATGCTTTTTTACCGAACATTTTACCGATTTGCACAAGCAATCCTCTATAGTATTCTTGGTTACGTGCATATTGTTTGGCAGTTTCTACCCAATTATCACGTTCCTGTATTAATTGCTCTTTTTTCATTTTCCTTTTCCTTCCACTTAGTTAATCTGAATCCCTCTGGCACGTGACCATCGGAAAGATCAACATTATTGTAACACACATCTATATTCGAGCATCGGAACGTAGCCTCGCACTGTTGCTCATTCTGCCACCAAGTGCTATTTCTATCCATAAATTTTATTGTGTGGTAGATATTAAAAATTTCCCACTGAAATTTTTCCAGATCCTGTGCTGTGCGAGGAATTTCTTTTCTTTGAAAATAATACTCAGGACGCTCACCAATGTCTTTTAGCAATCGAGCACCATACATATCAGGTGTCTCTCTGATGGCGAAGGTTCCTTCTTTGGCTCCGGGTTCGACTCCAGCTGTCTCATTATTTATCTCAATATGATACTGTGGTTTAGCATCTAAATGTTCGTCTCTGATAACTGCTTTACCTACTTCAAACTTATCCCCCATATACTCACCATCTTCCACGAACTTCTTACTCTCGGCCTGGGTGAGTTTCTTAGGTCTGATCTGTGGCTTGTGCCACGCATCGTAGCGGACACCAGAGATTAATGGATCGGTAGGCTTAATACTATATTCTTCCAGGTCACCGTTAAGCTGTAGCTGCTGTGCAGCGTAGGGGTACAGCAGGGTCTGTGTATCCAGAGTAAGATGTTTCCAGTAAGTAGAATCGGAATCCAGGGGTGAACTGGTGGATTTATGTTCATCAATGTAATACAACCCATTGGGAGCTTTAACAATTTTATCTATTTTACCATCGAGCGTGACATTAGGTAGTGCCCTGCCTGTTTTCGGATTCCGTACGGGAATACTAAATTCTATTTCCTCGGCTACAACCTCGAAGTCATCATCAGCATAGTTCCAGTTGTAACCGGCACAACTATAGAGAAGGATAGCTCGTTCCGCAAGCCACTCATCTTTGGTCTTGGACATGGGTACAGTTTCGTATGCCTGATTAAGCTGCCGTATAACTGCATCCATCAAATCCACAGGAGTAATATCTGAACCTTGACAAATTGGACAAGTTGGATTCTTACTGCCTTTATTGGCACATTCTACGCAAACAGCTTCTGGTTTCATGCCCATGATCTCACGGATCCTGTGCCAGTTTGTTCCAGTTCGCAGGGCATCAGTGTCCTCTATTGGCACAATGCCCAGAACATATTTCAGGTAGCAGCGATACGGACACGCTTTGAATGTTGCTATTAAAGATGCACTTAATTTCCATATCTTTTTCATTTTATACCTCTAAAAATTTTTCTAATCCAATAGTACAATCTTTACATAGACATATTTCAACATCTGGAGTATTATCTCTACCAGTTAATACCCCAAAGACTCCATGATATTCTTCTATTCCTTTTATTTCTTTTCCGCACTTGTCACAAAATATCTTGACAATCTTCATGTTTATCCTCTCTTTTTGCACATCTTAAACAATAACGAACCCACTGTTTTATTGGAATATGCCAATTACTCTGAATACCCCACCAAGATGTCCATTTATGTCCAAAAGTTTTACAAATTATGTCACAAACCCAAAATGGGATCCAGCACCAATTCATTAATAAAATCTCCCGCATTTATAGCATCGTCTATAATGATACCAACGAAGCCTATAGTAACTTTGTTTATCTATATAAGCTCGATAGCCACAAGCAATCCAGCCTGAGTGCTTACATTCTATCATAAATACTTCTCCAGATAATACACCAGTTCTACGTCACCATGTACCACAAAATACAATCCATTATTTTCCCTGATTTTCTCCATACGCTTCTGCTGACCCAGGGATAATCTGCCACCACCACTACGTTTTACCTCTATCTCGAAGTGTTGGCCATTTTTAGGCAATAGGCCGATTATATCACCAGCGTCTTTAATGCCGTAAGAATAAATGCCACTCGTACCCATCTGTCCTGTACCCACGTTGTTTCTATTACACACAATCCGGTTTTTTCTGAGCCAGCTTAAACATCTTGCAAGCACATCATTTTCAAGCAGATTCTCGGTTACGGGTACAACCGGATGAGTAGCAATAGATCTATCTCTACGTCCGATCCGTTTCACTGGTCTACCTTCCCGCATGGCTGCGACAACATCAGCGTAATTTTCATATTGTTGTGCCCTGGTTTCACGTTTTTTCATTGTAGCGTAATTTCGCCCTCGCATTTTTTACATTTGAAGAAAAATTTGTAGGATCCAGAATCATCTACACTTGAACAAAATTCACCCATAGCAATTAAAACCCCATTGCAATTATCGTTTTCAAAGTGCTGATCCAGAGCCACAGAAAGCAATATTTCAGTATCAGTCAATTCTATTGTTTGATTACCTTGCATTTTTATCTTTCTCCTCTGTCTCTACTGTAACCGTATTACCATATTCAAAAGCAAGCTGCTGTATACCGTCCATAAATTCTATAGTATCGTTTACATTTATTTTGGCAGCTTTTGCTGTCCACCCATCGGCCCGAAGCTCTCGATACATGCTCCGTTTTATATCGGCTACCTGATTTCTGTGCTCACTATGTTTCATTATTTCTTATAGCACTCCGACAAACACGCTTCGCTAACATTCAGGGGCAATCCTGCTGCCCAGTCCGGGCCAGTACACATTATGTCAAGCATCTGTTGTAGATCTGATTCAGGCTCATCTTTAACTCTTAAACCTGATGATGCTTCTATAAGTTCTTTAGGTACAGTACCAAGAGCTAAAATCTTTGCACTTGTTAAAATGTGCCCATTTCTCGACAACATACATATTATTTCATCATGGTTATGAAATATAACATTCAATCCAGCTTTTTCCATTTCCAGAATCCACCAAACTAATAAATCACGAGCGACACTCTGTACGATGTTCTCTGTGATACTCCCGCCCCATAGATGTCCCCAGTGCCATCGGATCTCTGACCCCCTGGTGGTTTTCTTTATGGCACAGTGGCGATAGGTCAGTTCTCGCCCTGATGGAAGCTGAAGATGGACTGTACCATTGTCGTTCCAGAAGCGTAAAGTATAATCATTAACATTTTCTATTTGCACACTTTCATGTGGATATTTAATCACCCACTTAAATGCTTTCTCAACCGCTTGCCAGAACTGCGGGATTTTGCTATAGGTAGTACGGTAAGTTTTAACCAGCTTATCTATAAAAGCAAAATTATATTCACCACTATCGAACAGAGGTCGGAGATTTTCATTAGCAATACATCGCTGGTAAAATTTAGTTGCACCCATACCGAACCCGCATCCGAGTATTGCATCCTTACCAAACCCGCGTCTAATTTCCATAAAGGCTTTAATAAGAGGTGGATCATCGTCTGATGGTTTATATACGTAACATTGAAAAAGTTCAGAAGCAAACACACTATAAATATCCTCACTTTTTGCAAATCCTTCGACTAAATCATTCTGACCAGCGAACCACGCTAATATCCGGGCTTCGATCTGGGCCGAATCGGCTATCCCCAGTACAGATCCATCAGGTGTAGATAACAGTGATCTCATTGCAGCTATTAACGGATGGGTTCCTGATCCTGCCCGGCCCCGGCCACCGAGGTTCTGTAGGTTAATACCCTCGCCGCCACTCCAGCGTCCCGTGTGCCCCCCGTAGTAGTGCAAAGGCACTCTGAGCAACCCACCCGAAGCATCAGCTTGATCTGACATATTATTTATCCGTTTTATGTGCAGGGGCCAACTTTTTGCCATTTGCCTGGCATTGCAAAGATCCCGCACCTTTGGATTTGAATGTATAAGAAGTTGCTGGAACTCTGCATCTGTCTTAGATAATGCAGGTATCATCTTTTTTGTTCCCTGTTTCATAGGAACTGATTCCCCATCAGGAAGAATATTTTGTAGAATCTTCGGGAATAAAAGATTAGATCGTATTATTTCTAAGGTACTTTTCTGCTTTTTCGACAAAATTTTTGTCCTCTATTATGGGTAGCCGAGTATTGCAGTTTATGCACAGCAACCCTCTAACTTTCCCAGTTTCGTGGTCGTGGTCAACATTTGTTTTGTCATAAGAAATAGGTATTCCACAAATACTGCAACAGCCATTTTGATCAACGTATAGTTGTTTGCGTTGCTCAAGAGTTAAATTATATTTATATTTGAACCAATATTTCTGGTATTTTTTCCTATGCTTCTGATAATATTTACGTCCCTGTTCACGGCGTTTTTCTCGATGCTGATTTCTATATTCTGCTATTTGCTTAGAATGTGATTCTGCATATTTCCGTGCATATTTACACAAACAACTTTTACATCGATAAGTATGACCATCTGGCCGGGCCTTATCTTTATGGAAATCCTTCAAAGATTTTTTCTGTTTACATTTTGAACAAATTTTACTTTTCATATTCCAGAATCCATTTTACTTTTCCTAACGTTTTTTCAAGTTCCACCTGCATCTTGCCCTTTAGATCCCCGGCTAATTTAAAATTAAATACAAATTTTGGTTCCAGGTATAACTGAAGCGTATGCCTCATTATGGGAATTTCTATAGTCGGATTAGTTATTTTTGGTAGAAGAATTTTAAACAGATCAACTTCAATGTCAATGTCACCAATACCATATTCTTTAAGGTTCTCACGTACATCAGGAGTCATCTGTTCGTAATGCAGTCCTTTGAACTGCTGTGTGTCTCCCTTTGGTTTTAACTTAAACATCGGAGCTACGTCTTTCATCTTATGCGACATACGACTGTCATAGTGCCGTAGCAGATCATCTATGTCGATTATATATGGTGGTATTATGCCGAATTTTTCTGCTAAAATAGTTATATCGAACTTGCAGTTTTTTGCAACGACTGTGACTTGCTCCAGATTTTCGCCAAATTGTTCTTGTAATAACTTAATATACCATTCTAAATCAGTTTTTGCAATAAATTCAGGTTTATCAAATTGTTCAAGTGGCAAAGTTGCAAATCCACATCCAAAAAACTCAAATTTCTTATCCATAACATATTCTATCGTGGACATTTTAGATAGAGAATATTCCTGATCGAAATACGTTTCAAAATCGATCACCAGAACTTCTTCTGGGTATCCAACAGATTTTAATATTTCCTGATAAGTCATTTAGTTTCCACTAAATAATATCCTCTTGGTGACCGGGACTTTGCGAGTTTAAAAGCCTTCAATCCTTTTGCAGCATAGTTTTCAAGATCATCTAAAGCAGCAACAATTACGCATATTATTTCTTTATCCCCGGCACAGAATTGCCAGTATTGTTGCATAGTAAAACTAACTACACTTAGAACGCATGTAATTTTATTATACTCTTTTGAAAGAGGCGTAGCAGAATAAAACGGTAGCATAGAAACATCAATAACCCTCTGAATATTAAGACAGCCCCTAAAACGCTGAACAGTTATTACTGCGTAGCCATTTCTTTTAACAGTTTCCTGCAAGGCAATCAGGATTTTATCGAAGCGTTTTTTAATCTCCTGTTTAGCTTGATAGAACTCTGTATCACCGAATGAGTTACTTCTTGTTGGCATTTTCTTCCTTTATAATTGTATAGCCACCTGATCGATAACATATATTACATACATAATTATAATAACGGCCATTTATATAGATAACAACATAATCGCCGCCACAGCGACAATATGGTCTGTGGAACATAAAATTAAAAAGCTGCTGATTTGTTGGCATTCTCTTTCCTATCTAACTTAGCTTTTTTCTTTTCCCACTGTTCAAAAGTAATTCTATGATAAAGTAAAGCACAATTCAGATCGTACTGTGCCCGGCTCACTTGCATTGATCTACGCTTACTGCCTTTACCCATGTTATTTCCTCAACATCTGATATACAAGCCACACCACTGCTACGGGAAGCAGACCTATGAGTCCCCAAACAAACCAGACACCTATGTATACCCTTGCCAACATTATCTACCCCTTGACCGAGCCATCTTATGCCCGCCACGTGTATCAGCAGCCAAACCTTTATACATTTTACTACGAGCCGCTTTACGAGCGTGTTTCGCATGCTTATCAACGTGATGTCCACCGTATGGGGGTTTATGACCACTCATTTAGATAATTTCCTGAATAGTTTAATTGAAACAAAACCTATATTCAAATAGTTAACTTTTCTCCAATACGGTCCCCAACACCAACGTGTATAAAGTTCTACTTGTACTAATTTTCCGACTTTAATCTTTTTCATTCAAACCTCGAATCATGATATTTTTCACCCTTACCACAGGGCATTACTTCAAAATATGGAGTACCATCAAGAACGACACCCACGCTTAATACTGACCGTTGTGCCTGTTCCTTAGCGTATGCAAACGCATAAGCAGTATCATCAACGCCACAGCCGACATCCATACCAAACCATCGCCTAAGTGGATTAGCTGACCAATTAATGCCACCACGACTATGGTAGTGACCGAGACAAACTGACATGCCCATTTTATGAGCAAGATTCCAAGCCGGAGTTTTACCGCCACCTTTGCCATGTCCATGACAATAGAATACATCATCAATAACAGTCGATTGAACCCAGTTCCATTTTGGAGTTTCCCATAAATCAGCGTAGTCACGAACAAATTTTGCGGGTATGTTTACTGATTCCGCTACACGCTTTGGCCTTGCATCGTGATTACCAATTATAACTGTTGCCCTACGGAATGCTTTGTACCATCGTTGAGTACCCGCTAATGCCAGATTATACTCATCATTCGGCCCCGGAGCTTCTGGATTAGATGCGTGGAAGCTAATAGCTGACCAATCAACAACGTCACCCATGAAAATTGTTTTGTTGCAACGCCACTTTTTCCGCATGTCTATGCAGAATTGCAAGTACCCTTTACGGGAAACTGGTTCATGGATGTCACCTATGACTAAGATTTTGGACATTTTATAACTCCAAAAGTTTCAGATATATTTTAGCAGCATAAGTTATAAATTTGTAGTAATATTCATCAGCATACTCATAAGCACAGTGGTTCTCCCACGCTCTTTTCATGTGCTGCCATTCTACAACACAGCCAGAACTTCCACAGTTACATTTAAGCGGACAGCCGACATTATCATAACGCAAACATATTGCACAACCACCTGCTTCCAAGAATTTAAAACGTATTTTTCTCAATTGTTCGGGTGTCAACGACAGCAGATACAGATACTTTTCTCTGCTGCTTTTTATAGCTGCTCGTTTCGATTTCTTAGCAGCTTCACGAATTGATTCGTAAGTTGGTCTTTTCATAATTATCTCCAATTTAAAACAACAAGGATTAGACCCCAGATTGCAAAACCCAACCAGATAATCATATCCCCAAAATCAGTTAATTTTTTTTCATTTCCGAATAGTACAGCATTGATAATTGCCATTATAAAAGAAAAACACATTAAAGCAAATATATAAATAAACATGTTTACCCCTCAAATATGCAGAATATACTCTGCCAACATATTAATTATTTCCTCAACATTATCAAACACCCATACTGACATTTTCGGAGCAGCGTGGTCGTGCTCTATTTTCCGGCCACCCTGTAGTTCATCGCCTTCAGGAACATATATAATCACGCCTTTACAGCCATCGATAATAGTACAGTCAACATCCAAAAGTTGTGTCTCAGTAAGATAGTGCTTCTGATATGCTATACCCACAAAGTCCTCGTGCTCCGCAGGTACGTAAATCTCGATAGAAGGAATTGCATTACGAATAAGATTAGCTATTAAGATAGCTTTATCACAGTTTACTTTCATCTGTGTGGGCGTTGCGTCCTTGCCATATTTTCCTCTGATTGAATGGGATAAGTAAAATCGAATTTTATTCACCGCCTTCCTTTAGGTACTTTTGCAGATGTTCCTCAGCAGCCTCTTTTGTTAAGTAGTAACCTTCGGCATCTACAGGTTCAACAGAGCAACATTGCATATGAAATTTTAAATCTCTCCAAAGATACCCACTGGTATTTCTACCTATGTAAAAATAACCAGCCGATTTGCGGATTCCGATATTGTGGGGAACTTCCACTTTTTCCCCTACATAAGCTCCACACAAATCAGCCAGTTCAGCAGGTAAAACACCTGCCTGAATCCGCAGCTTAGTAGCCAGATATACAACAGCGTTCCAAGCAAGTGCTCTATCATGACGTTCATCTGTCAAACCCATTTTTTCCTCAGCGATATGGCGTTCCAAACTATCTATCAGTTTACTCAGGGGGATTCCTTTTTCCCAATTACGTGCGTCATATATTGCTGCTCCGTCCTCAAAGTGTTTGCTGATTTCCAAATAAGCATCAGGCGGAAATAGTACTGGCGTTCCTTTGCCTGTGGACGCTTGCTTCTTTGCTCCGGTGCTGAATTCCCGTTTTTTCCCTTCTTCTACTTTGATGCCACTGACTTTATCTGATTTTATCTCACAAGTTGTTGAACACAATCGTGTATCAGTATCAAAATTACATTTAGAAGTATCACATTTATCCTCATCACCTTCAAAATAAAGATTAAGCGGACATATCGGATATTTTACTTTTTTATCCATTTTTCTCCTTTACTTTTTTATCCAGTGGTTCAAAAATCCTGTTCCCCAGGCATAGCCATAAATCAGAAGCACGGGCAGAACATAATACTGCTCGTAGTACAGGTACATAGCTAACCACGTGAACTGTGAAATAATTCCTATGATATAACCGTACCGATACCAAGACTTTTTTCGTCCGACCATCCAAACGGCTGATGCTCCGATGATACCTGCTACAATCTGTGTGAGTATTCCGTAGTTCATTTTATTCTTTTAAACTACCAGCAAAACCAACTGCTGACGCTAACATAAAAATAGCTGTCCAGATAGCATCACCTTTAGTAAATTCTATATTTACAAACAGGGAACTTATACCAACAGAGAAAAACACTAATGTTCCCAAAAAGCTAAATACACCAAGTCCTAAAAATAATCGTCTCATATTTTTCCCCATTAAAAAATAAGGCCAGCCAGACTGTCCAACATCTTTATAAAGTTACATATTCTTAGCTGCGTCTCTACGGCTGGCCTAAAAGATTAATCATTAACTGCATCAAAAGTACAATCAGCAAATATATCTCTAAGCGTATCAATACAATAATCTCTATCACATTCATTGACAAAACTTGCTATCGTTTTTCCGCTTTCTACTTTTATATGGTATTCCATTTTATCCCCTTAAAATTTCTGTTTAATGTCCTTGTCCACCCAATTCTCATACCGCACTGTCTTTCGTGGCTTCTCAAAACTGATTCCCTTCGTCCGCATTGCTGTAATTATCGAGTCAACAGTGCTCGTTGAAATATCAAGAAGCTGTGCAACGTCCTGATGAGTGTAGCCCCATTCAGCAATACAATCTCGAATAACTGCTTGCTGTTGCGTTAAAATAGGAAATAGTTGTGGTGCTTTCACCTTCAACTGTGAAACAGCCCGACTTACCTGTGCCTGTGAAACATTTAATCGTTCTGCTGCTTCCTGTTGAGTCAAGCATCCGAAGTCGTGGTGAATCAGGCGAATTATCTGTTCCTCAAATTCTGTAATTATGCGTTCCATCTATACTCCATCGCTTTTTTCTATTACCCTGCTAAATACTTGAATACAGCAGCTATGCTCGCAGCACCCGTGAGGATTGTCCAAACAATTACGGACGCACAAGCCCACTCAATATAATTTTCTGTGCTTTCTTTCATAATTCACCTATACTCCTCTATACTTATACGGCAGTATGTATGATTTATACAGTTTTTAGACATAAATCTGAAAAAATTTACAGTCTGGACTGGTCAGATTTGTGGTCTGTAACGGTTGTAGGGATTACTGTACGATTATTCCAGATGGGTAAACGGTAAACAGTGCAATCAGAATATAGTCCCCCGTTGCAATCCTGCGTTCAAATTCTTCTTGACTGCACTGCCCAAATTTAGATACCCTGTTCCACCAACGGTATCTTAAATTCTGATATACCACGACTGGGACGTGGACGGAGTGTGCTACCCTTCGTGCTGCTGTTACTCTTTCTGAAAATTTCATATTATCCCCGCTTTCTTTAGTCTGTTGACATTCTATCTGGCTGTATGCTTATTACTACATCTTCCGTTGATTCAAATGCTTCGAGCCCCTGCTCGAGAATTTGCTGATAGTATATCACAAGACCATCTTCATCTGCTTCACCTATTTCGTGTTCCAAATAATCAGCCAGATATTTTGCTAATTTCTTTTTCATTTGTCTATCTCCTCATAAAAATTCAAAATAAAAAGCACGAAAACCGTTCAACAATGAATCGTAGAAAAAATCGTCTAATAAGAAAAAAGTGCGTGATGGTGTTTTTGGAAAACGCCTTTTATCGTCAAAAACTCTATGAAAATAAGCTGCTGCACCCGCTAATATCCAAGCAACTATTAAAAAGGTAAGCACCCACGTCATTTTTCAGTCTCCTGATATTTTTCCCTTAATAAATCGTTTTTCGCCTTCACCTTCTCGTAGGCCAGCTTCAAAACTTTCTCTGCACTTTCTCCACCGCAACAGCATACATAATTATCTGCTGCTGCCTGTGCTGCATTAACAATTTCTTGTGCTTTGAGCTTTTTCACTTTTCAATTCCAAATCTGCAATGAATATTCTCGGTGGTAAATGTATTAAATTTCAAGCATTTACCGGCAGGGTAATATTCTTTTCGCTTTCTTGTTTGTTTCGGAAGTTCACGCTTACACCACAGTTCACAATTTTTACATATCATTTTTCACCTTATCTTTCTGCTTAAAGTATACACCATAAATTGGCAAGTGCTAAATTTTATTTTTTATTTTTTCTGGCAGATACCACGTTTTGATTCTTCTGATTCCAAATTCACTATATCCACCATATCCTGTTCCTAACCAGTGTGAATTAATAAGCCCTTGTTTTGTAAGATTCCGAAGTGCTTTTAAGCGTCTATTTTTAAGTTTTCCTATACATCCTTTGTGTACAGCAATTTGTACTGGAAAGGGTGCGTCTGATTTCAACAAGTTTTCTAATATTTCAATTTCATTTTTTGCATTAATTGCAATAGCAAAACGATAATCTGCTTCCCAGTCCCACGAAGATTGGCCGAGACGTGTTTCTTCCATACTTTTTAGAATAATCTGCCAATCTTTCATCTTCCCACCGCCCCCCTTCTTTTAGCGAACCAATCTTTTACCGTCCCGATTCTACCGCCATAGTGCCTGTGACGATAGGCGTGTAAATCGTCCTGTGTCCAACTTGGTCTTTGTAGGGACAGTCCCTCATTTTTATCTATTTGTAATTCTGGTCGTTTCATAATTAGCCCTCTAATAGAAGTTTTCTGATTTTTTTATAGGCAACAAGAGCATCATTAGCTTCAGCGGCGGTAACAGCAGCAATATCAGCAGCAACAACAGCAACAACAGCATAAACTTTTTTAATTTCTTCTTTAGTCATATCAGTCCTTTCTTAATTTGTTTAATTCAAATTCTATGTTTTCTTGAGTTTTACCAAACGCTTGTTTAATCAGTAAAATCAAAGTGTCACGTGCCAAAGTCAACGCTGTAATATGCTCACCGATATAATGCACTTCACGTATTTGTCCCTCGTAACTATCGTCTGTCGGCTGTTTGCCGTTCTGTGTTTTCACTTTTTTCTTCATTTTTCACCTACCTCGAATATTCTAAACTTTGTGAACATTCCGACCTTCTTATCCTTGATAAGCTGCCGGATATACGCTTCAGCTTTCTTGCGTGTTGTAAAAAATTCTTTGTGTCCTTCAGTGGACGTTAGCTTAAACCGTAATCGTTTATCGGGTTTCATATTTATATTATACCAAGTTCAAATAGCTTTGTCAATAGCTAAAACCAAAATTACTCAATTATAGTATTTATTTTCAAGATACCGTAATTGAGCTTTTTCACTATCGCTCATTTTTCTTTTACCCTTTTTCTCTTTTATTTGAGCAATATGCAAAATTTCCATTGTTTTCTTTTCAATCTGTTCGAGTGTCATTTAATCCCCACTTTCTATCTTTAATTTGCTGGCTGACAAATTCCACTGTCAATCAGGTCTTTTGCTGTTCGGCCAAACCATCCTTGCAATGTCCAGCACATTCCAGTGTCAATCAAATGCTGCCAAGCTTTAATCTGTTCTTCTTCTGTTGCACCTTCACCTTCACAAAAACCCTCTGCTATTGCTACTGCCATATAGTTAGTCATTTTTACCCCCTTATAATAAATTTATCCCATTGCTTTAATTTTATTATACGTTTTACTGCTGCTAAATGCGGAGAACGATAAAAAGCATTTTTTAATTCCCGATTTACTTTATCAATAAATACTTTTATCAATACCGAGTTATTTTGTATATGTTTCATCACAAATCTCGCTGCGTGATATTCTGCTAATGCGTGGTTATCAAGATTTAGCATACATCGACAATTATTAGCGTGATGTATAGCGTGGCCTATTTCGTGTAGCAAACATTCTATCTTGTCATTGCGTTTTAAGTTTTTGGTTATGTTAATACATCTATTAGAACCGACATATTCACCACCACCACTAACCGAGTATTTATACGTTATCTTAACTGGCGATAATTTTTTAACTTCTGTTAGTGTCATATCTGAAAGCCCCTAATCGGTCTGAATTTTGCTATCGTTTTCAGATTCAATACCACTGTATAGTAATCGTGTTTGCGTAATATGCTGTTAATCTTTCGCTGTTGCTGTGTTGTCGGCTTATCGTGATATTCTATTGCAATCGCTTCTGTGTCGGGCCAGCCAAGTTTAACCCGGACTCCGCCTTTGCGTAGTAAAAATGTTCGCAGCGTATAGCCCAGTTTTTTAACGCAGGTTATATCGTGTTTGCCACCATCGCCAATATCAACCACTTTACCACGTTTTGTAATTAAGCAATCATTCATTCTACACCTACAAAATACGATATAACAATCAGCATAAATCCAACCACGAAAATTATATCAAGTAAATATATCATAATTGCGTGGTATCCTTGCCAGTGTGCTTAATCTATTTATTGCACAAATCCGTGATTCTTAAAATCGAAACACCATATTTTACCGAAAAGAAAAACTTTAACCCTTGTTTTGCCTAACATCGGAAATACCTTGATGTTAAGAAAGCAGTTATGCCTTATTTTACGATATAGCTTTTTCATTTTAACCCCTTAACAATAAGCTAAATAAATCCATATTGCCAGATACCATATCCGGCGGTCGAAACAAGCTGATTTTATTGCAGTCCAGTGATTCATACTATCTAAAGTATACACTATTTTACTGGCTGTGTCAAGTGTAAAACTGTGCCAGTGGCGGATTATCGAGATACTTGCTAATCTTAACATTAAGTTCTTTATTCTCGTGTCCAGCTACAAGGATATTGCATCGCTGGCAGACATAGCCCCGGGCTTGCCAGTTCTCGTGATTGTGGTCGAGGATAAGATATTTCCTTTTACCACAAATAGCACAATGCCCTTTTTGACTTTTAAGTGAAACTAACAGGGTTTCTCTTGATAACCCATATTTGCCGTGTGGAACGTGTGTAATCGCTGGTTCCGATTGTTCTGGATGAGTCTCGATATAAAGCCCTGCACCTTGTTCTGATTGTTTGTCTGCCATTCTATATCCCCTTAACTATTTAACATTTATACGCTATCTAAAGTATACACTATCTATCGACCAGTGTCAAGTATTATTTTAGTAAATTGTCCATAGTTTTACCTAAAATATGTCGATAACTATGGACGGGTTAAGTGTATACGTTATAAGTAGTTATATTTGTTTGCCCTAATGTCCATAACACTTTACTATAACTATTGTATAGATATATTTATTATTAGTGTATTAGTAAGAGTGAGTAAGTGAGTATAAATATATGTATAGACTACAATAAGAGAATAGCTATGGACAATCGTGTGAAACCGTTGTAAGTGTTTGTTGTGTAAGTAGTTAGTCTGGCCATTTTACTGTGGTCGCTATGTCCCATATAATCGTTACAATCCAACTATTCTATGGTGTGCTGTCTGTGTGCATAGGGCTTTGTCTGGGAACCCCCACCCACGCTCTCTAAACGCACTATTATCCTGTTGTATCAGTTGTATTGATTGTAGTGTTTCATCTATATTCTGTGTTGCTCGACCCGATACTGACCTGATGTCGACTCCCCCCGTACTACCCTTGACTTGGTACCATACCACTACCTATATACCTAATCTTAGACGAAATAACCTGCAGTAAAATCTCCTACTGGACAAGTCAGACAGGTTGGACCTTATAACCGACATAATCGTTACCACCCACAGAAAAATATTATAAAAAAATTCCCAGAATCCCGGAATTATTGCATAAATCGTACATACCGGCGTATATAAGTGGAGAGGCTGTGTATTCGTTTTGCATGTGCCCCTTTTAAAGGATAGCGGCGTGTGGGAAACGCTGGGCAGAGGGTAGAAGGCACTCTACATCCTTTGGGTGTAATTGTCCAGTAACTTCAGGCCTGATGAGTTCGAGCAGGTTCGAATCCTGCCTATTCCTTTTACACCGCCGGGGATAGTATCCTCGGTTATTATATCCGCCAGTGATCCATGAGGTCGCTGAACAGGAATATATTACGATGGTCAGCTACACGCAGGGCACTGCCCGGTGGATGCTGGCAAGTGGGGCCGGTTCTGCGACCGGTCTCGGCTAAACTGGCCCTGCGACATGTTTTGGCCTCGTAGCCCAACGGCAGAGGCGGCAGTCTTAGAAACTGCTCAGTGTAGGTTCGAATCCTACCGAGGCTATTGTGGCTATGGTGTAATGGCAGCATAGCAGCCTGTGAAGTTGCGGCCACCTTTAAGAAAGCAATTAATGTCGTTCAAAGATCAGAAACGTGCCAAAGAGTATCATAAAGAATATAATCATAAACGATATTTGGCTAATAAGCAAGAATACCGCGATAAGACAGCAAAGAAGAAAAAAGAAAACGCTATCTGGCTTTTGAAATACAAAACCAATTTAACATGTGGTCTATGTGGTGAAAATGATTTTCGATGCTTAGACTTCCACCACATCGAGTCAATAGAAAAAACGGCAGATATTTCAGTTATGGTCAATAACGGATGTAGTATAAAAAGAATTGAATCAGAAATAAGTAAATGCCAAGTTTTATGTGCTAATTGCCATAGGAAAAAGCATTACAAACATAGAATGATTGGTTAGTCACCTTATGAATTGGCTTAGTCAGCTAATATCCAAGATATTTTGCTGGATCCCCAGGATTCAACTTGTGAACCCGGATGAGGGCGGTGTACGAATAACCCTCGGAAGCCGGTATCGGTCCACACCCCCTGGCTGGTATGTCTACTGGCCCCTCATCCAGAGTTGCGACAAGATCACAGTTACGCCCCAGGTAGTTGATCTCCGGGCACAGAGTGTATTTACTCAGGATCACAAGGATTTGTGCTTCGGCGGTGGGATTATGTACCGTGTGAGCGATTCTGTGAAGGCGATACTGAAAGTACAGGATGTTGATAAGAGTCTGTATACAGTAGCCCTGGGGATTGTTGCGGATTATATTAATCAGCACGATTATAATGATTGTACCGTTAAGGGGGTTAAGGAAGCGATCCTGGAAGCTGTAAGAAAGGACGCTGAGGGGTGGGGATTGAAGATCATGCGTATGTACGTAACGGATTTTGGAACCACAAAGAATTTAAGGGTTCTAACGAATGTACCAGTTGGAACGATTGTAGAGAATATAGGGGGTGAATAATGACTGATGCTGATATTAAAGCGATCTACGATGGCACGAATAAAGATATGCCATTTGCAGAGTTCCGGCGAGAGATAAGAGACGTGATGGATCCTGATAAAATGGTGAAGGATCTGGAGGATATAGAACTTTGCCGAGCCAGGGAACGTATAAACAGAATGAGAATTGATAAAAAATTGGAGAAAAGATAATGTCACAAGATGTAAGACAAGAAGTTGTAGCTACTGGTTGGAAAGATGCGGGTGGAGTGATAACAGTAGCTGATGTTGCGTGGGGTACTACTGAACTTGCTACGGCTGTGGTAGAGGCACTATCCTCGACTATCATGTTGCCAATAGATATTCCGTATGGTGCAGCAAACGTAGAATTGAGATTCTATGGTACTGCAAGTAATGCTGATGATGTTGTAGTGAATATTTACGGTAAAAGAGATAGTGATGCTTATTATCAGTTGCTACTTACACTAACAATGGTACATGGTACAGGTCAAAAGGGTGCGGCAACGGAATTATGGGTGGACAAAATTACATTGACTAAGAACTTTCCACCAACAGCATCCGGCGGAGTTTTAAGTCCTGATGATAATACAATAGCCAGGGCTTACTTTAAACCAGGTGGTTTTAAGAAACTTGCGATGATTGCCACAACTCTTGATGGTACTAATGTTGGCGTGGAAATAACCGGCTATAGCGAATAAGGAAAATAATGCTCAAACGATTGATGAAATGTGCCATACTTGTGGTTATCCTAACGTGTGGAATCTGTTGGCATGAATATGGTAAATTACCATATGTAATTAACAGAGTAATGTCATCTGTTGTGTATGTTGAAGCACCAGGTCAATGGCGTGGATCGGGTGTTATTGTGGGTCCGCATATAGTTCTCACAGCGAGACACATGGTTCGGGGTGTAAATAAGTTAGAAATAACAACTGTTGATGGTAAAACATATGAAGCTATCCATTGGGTAATAGACAGGGACAATGATTGTGCATTAATATTTTTCGACCCAAGATGGGAATTTAAGGATGTAGCTGAATTCGCTGATTCTGATAAATTACGAATCGGTGAACCAGTTTTTGCTATAGGATCTCCGTATGGCAGGCAGTTATTTAATACAGTAACACTCGGAATTATATCTGGATTTGATCGAACTATCCTTTATTTTGGGTGTAGCGGATTAGTAACCAGTGATACTGCTATAAACCCAGGAAATTCTGGTGGGCCAGTTTTCAATATACAGGGAAAAATAATTGGTATCGCAGTTGGAATGAAAGTTAGTCGCTATGGTGCTGAAGGATTAGCAGTAATTGTTTCATCGAATGTGTGCCAGGAGTTGTTAGAGAATGAGTAAAGCAACTATGCCAAAATTGACAAGGAAGGCGATAAAATTGAAATTAGAGAGTCTTATTTATAAAATTGATAAGACTAACATAGTAGTAGATTCGATTGAGGATGGATTTGATGATCTGGGAATTTGTATTGTAGATATGGTACACGATCTTGAATCAACAAAACGTGAGCGTGATTGTTTGATGGGAGAGTTGGGGGAATAATGGATAAAAAAGAACAGGGTATAAGAACCAGAGCCGGTAAATTGCTATCGGCTTATATCAGGCAGATTGCGGAAGAAGAAACTGAGTTTGCTAAAGATGAAGATAAAATGGTTACTAAGGCCGAAGCTCTTGCAAGATTAATTTGGAAGAAGGCTTTAGGATATAAAGAAGTCAATATTGTAAAAGGCCAACCAGTAGACACATACTATCACCCTGATAAGGGTTGTATGGGTTTGATCTTTGATAGAATGGAAGGTAAAGCACCGGCTGCTCTTGATGAAGGTGATGAGAAATTAACTGTTGCAGAACGGGTTTCAGAGCAGGGCAAGAAAAGAATTGCTGAAGTTGGGGGAATAAGTGAAGAAAACTAAAAATTGTACTAAATGTGAGAAGAAAAAGCTTCTTTCTGAGTTTTATACTAATGGAGAAAAAGGATTAAACTCTTGGTGTAAAGAATGCATGAAAGAAAGACGGCGAGAATATCATCAGGAACATCGAGAAGAAGAAACTGCAAAACATCGAGAATGGTGTATTAAAAATGCGTATGGTTTAACTCTTGCTGAGTATGATCATATGTTTGATATGCAATATGGGAAATGTAAAATTTGTAATGGGGTTAATAACGATAAACGAAGATTATATATTGACCACGATCATAAAACTGGGAAAGTTCGTGGGTTATTGTGCCACAGATGCAACAGTTTGTTGGGCTATGTTAATGACGCTATTGACCTTTTGTTAGAAATTATTAGCTATTTAAAATGATCGTTGCTGAAGAAAGTTTAAAACCTAAATTATCAGAGCCGTTCCCCAATGTCCCTCGACATTGGAAAGATCCCAAAACTGGGTTAGTTATTCCTAAAGATCCAATAGAAAATCTTCAGTGGCGAGAAAAATTATTGCGATCAGCAGAAAACGATCCAATATTACAAAGAGATTTGCTTGCTGCTTGTGGAGAATCGCAAATATTCTGGATTAATGCTTTCTCTTTCACCTACCACCAATTTGACGTCTGCCCAGAAACTGGTGAAAGAATTGAAGCCATACAACCGCATAATCCATTTATAACTTGGGAAATTCAAGATGAATTGTGTGACGCATTTGAGTATCATTTAAAAGAAGCTCTTGATATTCTCATTGATAAAACTCGTGATATGGGAGCCAGTTGGCAATGTGTAAATTTTTTACATTGGCTTTGGTTGTTTAGACCAGAGAGTCAACTTTTAGCAATGTCACGTACCCAGGATTATGTAGACCAAACTGGAAATATGAAGGCGTTGTTTCAAAAACATGATTATATAAATGGATGGTTGCCTCGATGGATGCTACCACCTAATGTGCTTTTTGGACAGAAGAATCGTACTAAAATGCACATGAAAAATGTTGTGAATGGTAGTTGTATTGATGGAGAATCAACTACAGAACATGCGGGATCAGGTGACAGACGCTTGGTAGTATTGCTTGATGAATTTGCTAAAGTTGAACATGGACAACTCATGAGATCAGCTACAAGAGATGTGGCACTTATGCGTATTATAAATTCAACTCCTGCTGGTGCTGGTACAGAATACAGTCGATGGAAAAATTCAACGCAGATTAAGGTTTTTATATTGCCATTTTATGAGCATCCAGAAAAAGGTAAAGGACGTTATATTCGTAAAACGGATGCTGGTGAATATGAAATTAGATCACCCTGGTTCGATCACGAAGAAACTGTACGATCTCCAAAAGAAATGGCAAGAGAAATTTTACGCAAAGATATCGAATCAGGCGATGCGTTCTTTACAGTTCATAACATAGATAAACACATAGCTCTATTTGCAAGGGAACCAAGAGGACGTTATCATGTACATTTTAAACCCAATACTGCGAATGATAGAGTCAGTAATTTGATTCGCAGTCGAAAACTTAGTGCAGTAACAGTAACAAAAGGTAGTAAAGGTCCATTACGAATTTGGACTACGCTGATTATGGATCGACCAGATCAAACTAAGACGTATATTTTTGGTATTGATATTGGCAAAGGTCAAGGAGCATCAGAATCAGTTATTTCAATTAAATGTAAGGAAACTGGTGGGAAGATCGGAGAGTGGCGTGATGCTAATACTCCACCGTATGATATGGCACGGATTGTTATTGCTTTAGCTATTTGGGTTGGTGGACGACAACCACGTAGATTGCCGTTTTTAAAGTGGGAAAACAATGGGCCTGGATGGGACTTTGGTAAAATAGTTGTAAGGGATTTTGGCTATCCCTATTTTCACAGAAAAACAAAAATAGGTGGTGTTGTTGATAAAAAAACAATGAATTATGGATTTCAAACGAGCCGTGAAAGTAAATTTCAGTTGTTGTCATTATATGATAGAATATTGGCACATGGTGGATATATAAATCACTCGAAATATGGATTAGAACAGATGAAAGAGTATATGCACTATAGCGATGGCGGAGTAGGGCCAGGTTCCTTAGTTGAGGAAAGTGCATCAGCTAAAAAAACTCATGGTGATGTTGTTATGGCTGATGCGTTGACACTCGATGATAGTGAGTTACCTAAGACTAAATATAAAGGAGCACAGGCACCGCAGAATTCGTGTGGCTATAGACGAGAGCAAACATTGAAAAAGAAAAGAATTATGAAAGATTCTCGAACATGGCGTAAGGGATTTGATTTTGAAAAAGGTGTGTAATGGCAACTAAGGACGAATGTAAAAAATGCAATCACCGCAAAGGTTGCCCCGTATTATCAGCATTGCATCAAAAAGGCGTAAAAGGTGACGGAATTCTTAGAGACAAATGTGTTGGCTATCTTAATAAGGATGAAAAATAATGCCAGAAACAGTAACCCCGCAAAAAATCCAAAACGTGGTTCTACGAGGATTTCAACGGCTGCAACAATATCGTAGAGCAAGAGCTATGTTTGTGAGAGAATTCGTGGGCCAATACTATCAAAGTAGAAGGGGTTTAACCGGGGACGAGCCGATCAATTTGATTTTCCACACTATACGAACTATGGTTCCGAATTTAGTTATGCAGAATCCAATTACCGATATTGTTACTGATTTTGCTCCGCAGAAAGAGTATGGTGAACTACTTGGATTAGCAGTAGATAAGATCAATCGTGATATTAAGTTGAAACAAACTTTACGAGCATGGATTATTGCTGCCATATTTGCAATGGGTATCCTCAAAACAGGTATAGCTGCCAGTGGAGAAACGCTCCAATTTGGTGACACACGAGTGGATCCAGGACGAATTTATACCAGTCTTGTAGATTTAGATGATTTTGTAATTGACCCTGTTTGTACTGAACTCGAAAAGGCAACTTTCTTAGGTGATAGAATTCGAGTACCAAGACAACTTCTTTTAGACACTGATGGATATGATCACGATTTAATAGTGAAATTACCTCGATCCAGATTTAATGTGGAAAAAAGAGTTGAGGATCTGACTAAAAGAAATATAGCCCAGATGGAAATGTATACGCTCCAGGATTTCGTAGATGTCGTGGAATTGTGGATTCCTGAAGCTAATGCTATAGCAACTATATCTGATCCGGCACAGATTACATTTGATAAATATCTTAGACTTAAAGATTATTATGGTCCAAAAGAAGGACCATATACGTTTCTATCATTTACACCACCAGTACCGAATAATCCACTGCCAGTTGCTTCTGTGAGTTTGTGGTATGATCTCCATCGAATGGCAAACAGGATATTTAAAAAGACTATGGATCAGGCTGATAGACAAAAAGATGTTATGCTATTTAATCCCGCCCAATCAGATGAAGCACAGGATGTACTTGAAGCAAAAGATGGTGACTCGATAGCTACTCAGGATCCTAAAGGAATTCAGGTTGTGTCTTTTGGCGGTCAAAATCGTAGCAACGAATTAATGTTGCAGGAACTCCAGATGTGGTATAATTACATATCTGGGAATCCTGATCAAATGGCTGGTAATATGCCAAGAGCAGCAAAGGGCAAGGAGACTGCAACAAGATCACAGATTCTCCAATCAAATGCTAATGTCAGTATCGAAGATGCACGAGGAATTCTTTACGATCAAACGGCTGAGGTCAATCGAAAAGAAGCGTGGTTTTTACATACTGATCCATTAATTGATATTTTATTGACGAAACGAAGAACTGGTGGCAAACAGATCCAATTGCGGCTAACACCAGAACAAAGAGTCGGTGACTTTTTAAAATTTACATTTAGGATAATAGCGAGGTCAATGTCACGTTTGGACCCGACTATTAAATCCAAACGTGTTCTTGAATTCGGAGTAAATCTTATACCAGCAATAATGAATTCTGCACAGATAGCATTACAAATGGGCATGCGGTTTGATCCTAAAAAGGTTTTAACAGATATTGCAAAAGAACAAGGTATTTTAGAGGAAGTCCAAGATTGGTTTGATGATCCTGAATTTGAACAAAAGATGGCTATGATAATGGCTAAAGGCCCGCAGGACGCTGGCAAGGCTTCGATGATTACTTCAGGTGCAATTGTACAGAATGGTGGGTTTCCAGAAACACGAAACGTATTGACACCTGGGCAGGAAGCGAATCAGAACGCCCAGGCGGGGGCAAATGAAAGTCAGAGTGCTAACCAGGGAGCTTATTAACAATGAGTGAGGAGATGCCAACAACGTCAGAAAAAAAGATAGGTGGTTTCGATAAATATGAAGTCGAAAGTGCAGCACGTAGTTTGATGGAAGCAATAAAGATTAGAAAAAATCCAAAACTATTTGCTCTTGCCAAAAAAGAAGCAGCGAAACAGGCGAAGTTAGCTGAAGCTGCTGCTTTGGAAAAAAAAGTTAATGCAAAATTGCTTAAAACTTTTGGAAATCCTGGCAATCATAAAAAGGGGTACTAATGGCTATACACAGTTTTGTTTGTGATAAATGTAGTATAATTACCAGAGATACTAACACAAAATGTACCCACAAATGTCCAAAATGTGGTGGTAATATGCGGTGGGAACTTAGATTTGCTATTCATGGTAATTATAAGCGTCCCATACATTCTGATGCTTTAGCAATACATCCAAGTCAACGGGCTGAACATAAACGATTATTTCCTGATATAGAATTAGATAAACAAAACAGACCTATATTCGATAATTTTGTTAGACATAGAAACTATCTTGAAGCTACGGGTTTTGTGAAAGAACCACAGAAAATTAAAACGAGTAAAAAAATATCCTAAAAATTAACCCACCCTTGCTCGTTGCAAGCGGCTTGATGAAAAGGAGAAAATAGTATGGAAGATCCAGAGAAAACAGAACAAGAACTAAAGGAAGAAGCCCAAGCATTGGAAGAAGTTGCTAAAGATTTAGAAACAGCAAAGGTCGAAGAAACAAAAGCAGAAGAAAAACTACTTGATGATACAGATAAAAGACTTCAAACAGTTCTTGTGAAAGAAGAAAGTTTGGACGAAGCGTTGCCAGAACCTTCTAAAGAATCAGATGACTCTACCCCGGAAAAGAAACCGGCAGAAGAAGCTGATGATAAGGATGGTCCTACCGCAGCAGAAAAAGTAGAAGAAGCCAAACTTGAAGCTGAAGCGAAAGCTGAGGCAAGTAAGAAAGAGGATGACAAGGAAGCTGATGATGAAGTCAAGGATGAGGACACTGATAAAGGCGAGAATAAAAAGGAAGAAACCCCTCAACTTTCTGATGCCTATTATCGTGCAGCAAAACACAGGGGTTGGAAAGATCAAGATATTAAGGATCTTTATGAAAACAATCCCGAACTTGCCATAAGGACATTTGGCAATATTTACGAAGCACTGAATAGATCATCGAAAGAGTACGCATCATTCGGGCGTGCAGAAAAGGAACGGGCTGTCGCAGCTAAAACTGCTCCAGAGAAAAAGCAAGAACCTGAAAAGGAATCTGAATTTAAGGGCGTGGATATTGAAGTTCTTAAAAAAGTTGATGCTGATCCTGAAGTTATTGCAGTTGTTGAAGCATTAAATCAGCAAGGTAAACTTCAATTCGATGAAATCCAGGAACTTAAATCAACCAGATCTGCCTCGGCAACGGGCCAACCATCTGGTATGAGTCCTATACAGATTCGAGCCGCTGAACAGGAAACTGCTGCGATTGAACAGCAAATCGAGACATTTTTTAGGGATGATGAATTAAAAGGCTACAATGATTTTTATGGTGAATTACCTAAAGATGCTACTAATTGGGATGACCTTACTGGTAAGCAAAAAATGAATCGATGGACTGTTATTGAAATGATGGATCAAATGATCGCTGGTGCTCGTACCCTCGGACGGGAAATGAAAATGGATGAGGCATTGAATTTAGCTCATCTAAGTGTAACTGAACCAATACGTGAAAAAGTGATACGAAAGAACATCGAATCCAAAGTTACTAAGCGAAGTAGTAATTTAACTCTTAAACCTTCTGGCACTGCACAACCTGGAAATGAAAAACCCCAGACAAAACAGGAATTAGAGAGTGTCACTGCTGAACGACTTAATAAAATGAAATGGTGATCAATTGTATCTAAGGAAGGATTAATATGGCTGTAAAAAATGCAGATTTAGCTGATCTTATTGCTATCACTCTAAATGATCTGCCCAAGCAAGAATTTGAAGTAGCTTGGACTAATCAGGACTATGAGTTCTGTCGTATTTATCAATCAGAACGAATGGAAATAGATGGTGGCCCACAGATCGAGCGTAAAATTATGTTTGATCCTACAGGAAATGCTCGGTATCGCAGATTGTTTGATACTGATGAACCTGCTGTAGGCGATGTTATGAGCACTATTAAAGTGCCCTGGACTCAAATTGGTACAAATTATTCCTGGGATCGTTTAGAGATCATGAGGAATAAAAATTCTGCTAAAGGTTTTGTCAATCTTATGAAAGTTCGTAGAGTTGATGGTCTTTGGTCGCTGGCCGATTTGATAGAGGAAAGAGCGTGGAAAAGTCCTGAGAGTGCAACTGATGATCTTAATCCATATGGTGTCCCTTATTACTTGACTCCGTACACTGATGGAAGTGGTACAGTGAATACAGGTGCAGATTTTAACGGACAGTTTATAAAATTTGGAGATGGAACTTATTCTGCTGTATGTGCTAACATTAGTGCTACTACTGAACCAAAATGGCGTAACTATACTGCGGTCTATACTGCTGTTGATAATGCCATGCTAAAGAGTTTCAGACTGGCGTTTATGTTTACCAGTTTTAAAGTGCCGCTAATTATCAACGATCCACAGGACAAACGCACAGCACAGAAGCGTATATACACCAGTTTTGATACAACTGCGGAATTGATGAATTTGGCTGATCAGAAAGATGATCGTCATAGTGGTAAAGATGTTTTAAGTAACCTTAAAGTGGACGATGGTGGTTTAGTCTTTATTAATAGACTGCCGGTAGTTCCTATTCCCCAACTAACCGATGCAGATCTTTCACCAATTTATTGTATTGATTTTGCAAAGTTTATTCCTTATGTTCAGGACGGTTACTGGATGGAAGAAGGGGAACCCATGACAGATCGTGGTCAACATACTACGTTCACAGTCTTTCTTGATGGTTCTCATAATAACCTGTGTTTGAACAGGCGAACTTGTGGCTTCTTAATGCACAAGCCAGCTTAATAATAATTTTATTCAAGGGGCCGGGTAAAATACCCTTTGGCCCCTTTTTGGAGAAAAAGAAATGGCAAAAGGAAAATGGAAAAGTGTTTTATTAGGTATTCAAAGTCTTGTTGGTCATAGAACTGCTCCTGATTGGAGTTTTATCTATGAAGCATCTTTAATAAAAAGTCCTAAATGGGATATTGGCGATAGAGTGGTACTCCCTGATGGTCGTGAATTTCGATATGCTAAGTCGTCTGCGGCTTGTATATCTGGTCAGGGTTGTGAGTTCACA
>SDBT01002363.1_pt1 | contig 33330 bp, 28 predicted proteins | sample 2277101 | NCBI WGS metagenome assembly SDBT01 (sample SAMN10404973, study PRJNA504765) | marine sediment metagenome | isolation source: marine sediment core GS10_PC15, 103 cmbsf | place: Arctic Ocean: Southern Knipovich Ridge | collected 2010
TGTGCAGGCACCGCATTCATCATTCCACGAGCAACCACCTTCATCTGTGACCGCTCACATCCTCTATTAAACAGGAAAAGTGATTATTTGAACCACTATTTACCAAAGTGGTTGATCGATATTTGCCATGCTGAAAGAGCCTACTGGAACTTCTCAGGAGCTACGAGTGATAAGACACTTACATGGCACGCAACGCTCTATGACTCTCTGTGGATCTCAACCTTCTTTTTTGCACCCAAGGTGATAAAAAATCTTAGAGGGATCGTTAGCCGCCAATATCGCAAGATCTTCACTACCGCTTTTACCATAGGGGGTCTCTTCGCAGTCACCTATGGAATTGAATGTAGTAGGCGCCTCGTGGAATGTTTTGGAGTTGAACTACCTTATCTGCGTACAAGCATCCCTTTAGAGAAAAATTTCGGCATGCGATTTGGTAACTATTCTCCGAATAGTACAGTAAATCTTTTGGTGAATTTGTTTTATTTTATCAACCGAGCAGTTAAAGATGTAGTTTTTATGACCTATGTTCCACTCTGTGTAGCGTTTCGACTACCCATGCCTGTGGTGATGCAGAGAGTCCGATCTACTCTGTACCAAGACTTTACAGATAAGGAAATTAAAAACCTAAATTTACTGAAACTCTACCAACCTGTAAATGTAGATGAGCTTGGAGATGAGGATAAGAATTGTCCCATCGGTTTTGTGCCTATGGTAAATCCTGTTCGTTTGAAGGGTTGCATACATACTTTTGAAAGAGTGAATATCAATAAATGGTTTTTAATTAAACCAACTTGCCCTTGTTGTAGAAAGGTATACAATGTGTGGGATGTCCTTACCGCCGAAAGGAATAAGAGCCTCAACTTTCATAAGTTAACAGGCTATTGAGCTTTTAGCGAATAAAACCGCATAACGCGGCCTTGGCGGATGAGGAGGAGGATGCGGTCGCCTTTTTTTATCCCTTTTAGCGCCTGCTCGAACTCTTTCACATTGGTCACTTTCTGATGGTTCACAGCGATGATTAGGAAACCTGGTTTAAGTTTAACTTGGTCTGCTGGCGAGCCCATCTGAATCTCAGTAATCACAACGCCCTCTTCTTCAGGGTTTAATTTATGAGTTCGAATATTCTCATTGGTGAGATTATCGACGCTCAGTCCAAGCTGTCTGCTGGAAGTAGTACTAGAAATAAAGGTGTTCTGCCCATAGGTTCCTAAGGTGACAGGGAGGCGCATCGTTTTGCCATTTCGGTTGATGGTGAGCTGAACGACTGTCTCAGGAGGCAGTAGGACGATAGCGTTGCGCAAGCTGCTTGGGCTCCTTACAGGATTTCCATTGAGCTTCGTAATGATATCTCCTTGCTTAAGTCCCGCTTTCTCGGCTGGCGACTCTTCGACAATATCTACTACAAGGACTCCTTGGGTACTATCGAGACCAAACGCTTCAGCTAAATCATTATCGATCGCTTGCAGGGAGACGCCGAGGAAGCCACGCGTGACGGTGCCATTTTCAACGAGCTGCTCTCTGATATTCTGCAAAATATTGCTTGGAATAGCAAAGCCAATCCCCATGTTTCCTCCCGACTGAGAGACGATTGCGGTATTCATTCCAATGACATTGCCATCTAGGTCTAACAGGGGCCCACCCGAGTTGCCGGGATTGATGGCGGCATCTGTCTGAATGAAGTCTTCATAGTCGGTAATTTGAAGGTTTTGGCGCCCTTTAGCGCTGATGATTCCTGCACTGACGCTCGCTTCTAAGTGGAAGGGATTTCCAATGGCAACGACCCATTCGCCTACTTCGAGCTCGTCAGAATTGCCCAGTTCAAGAAAAGGAAAGTTCTTTCCATAGGATTCATCGATTTTGATAACGGCGATATCGGTATGGCGGTCGCCTCCAATAAAGGTAGCGTTCAGTTGGCGGTTGTAGCCATCTTGCAGATGGACGGTAATTTTTTTAGCTCCCCGCACAACGTGGAGGTTAGTCATGATATAGCCATCGGTGGAGACGATGAAGCCTGAGCCTTGGCTTATCTGAGGCCCCCTCTGTCTACCTCGTGAGGGGCCACCAAAGAAGCGTTGAAAGAAGTCGTCGTTGAACATATCTTGGGGGTCGTGCTCTTGACCCATGCCCCCTTCTGCTCGAATAAAGACAACGGCAGGGGTGCACTTCTTGGCCACATTGATAAAGGGTTTTGAGAACTTTTTACCAGTCTGAGATGCTGAGCTGGGAGTGCGCTGGGAGTAGGAGACCTCCTCAATTGCAGCATTTAGGATAAAAGTGGAACATAGTAAATAAAAGCCAATGATCGCTCGCCGCATAGTTCTCTCTTTTCTGGTCTGTTTTCCTGATTATAGTGAAAGGGAAAATTCGCGCAAGTAAAGTTCTAATTAAAATGGAATGATAGGAAGATTGGAGTTCTCTTTCTTTAAAAGGGACTCACTGGTGAAGGTCACTTTTATCGCCTCATCAACTCCCTTTAAAAGATGCTCTGAGAGGGCTTCTTTCACATCTTTTTTCTGAGTGGATAGGAGGTGGTCGCGGTAATCTTGGCGCAGGACTTTGTTGCGGCCATCCCGAAAGTAGCAGTAAGCAACCATCGCTCGGCTCCCTGGAGAGATCGGAGAGTCGAAATCTTGAATCAGGCCGAGCTTTGCTTCTGTTAGATCGCGGTCGCTAAAAGAGCCTTTGGAAATAGCGGCGATCGACTCTTCAAAGGCTCTGTAGGTAGAGGTGATGTGAGGGTCCCGGTATCCATGGAAGGTGTAGCTTCCTGTCAGGGAGTTGTAACCAGCACCCGAGCCGTAGGCCCCCCCTTGTTCCCGGATCTTTTTATGGAGAAAGGTGTTCTCTAGTAAGTCTGTAGAGACACTGAGTGCGGGCGCGGAGTGGTCAACCATTGAGGGCACTTTAAAGCTGAAGGCGGAAAAAGCAACAGGCGATGAGATGGGGCGAGCTTGAGCGCGTTTAGGAGAGGGAATGGAGTAGCTCTTCCACGGCTCAAAAGGTTTGGTTGGAAGGTCACCAATCCCATAGAAGCTCTCTTTCGACAGAGTATGGTACTGATCTGCATCGCAGCTGAGAACTAGGTGGGGCGTTGTAAAATGGTAGAGAGTGCTCTTTAGAGCTTTTAACCTCTCAATAATCTCAGGGAGTTTTCTGTCGAGATCACGGGCGATAGAGCGAATAAACTGCAAGTAGCTCAGACCACTCCACTGCTCTCCTATGAATGCCGACTGGTTAAAGGAGCAGAGAGAGAGTTGAATGGCGTAGGACATTGCGCTGCGACTCAGCCTGTTCTCAAGAGAGGTGTGGATCTGCAATATGAGCTCCTTCATCCGCTCGCTATCATCTAACTGCGGAGAGCGGCAGATATCTTTAAAGAGAGCAAAGAGCTTATCTACATTGCGACTGAGAGCCTTTCCTCGAAAGCTAAAGGTCGGTTTTAAGAGGTTGGGATCCTCAATCTGCGGGTAGAGCGATACACTGGCGCTGAAATCGCCAAGATAGGCGTTGATATACTCCAAATTCTCACGGTAATCGCGCTCACCCGCTCCAAGCTCGGGGAGTAGAGAGAGTAAAAGTTGGAGGTAGGGAAGATCATCAAAAGCGATATGAGGAAGGTCGAAAATTAAATTGGCAGAGAGAATGTGGTTGGTGAAGCAGTCGTGATGGAAGATTGTGAGCTGGTCTTGCTGCTCATGGGTTATTAGGAAATCAGGGGTGTTTTTGGGGACGTCGGTGAGGAGGATTTTAGGGAGACACTCTAAGGATTGGCTCTCCATTTTTTCTTGGAACTTCTTTAAATCTGCAGCCTGTTTAACGATCTTTGATCTCTCCTCCTCCGTCAGAGCCTCCTTGATCTTCTTCAGCTTCTCTCGCTCCTCCTGCTCCTCCTTCTCCTGCAAGGTGGGATCGGGTTTAAAGGAGAGGAGTGTGCGATGGGAGTTATTCAAAAAATATCTGCGAATAAGTGCAGGCAGAAAGTCGGGATCTTTTACTTGGAGCAGAAGTTTACTGAATTGGGAGTGGACAGATAGGGCGTTCTCTGCTGGGCATCCGTGCTGCGCAGCCAAGGCTGAGCGAAAAAAAAGTGTCAATCCAAAGGGTCCATAGTCACCGGTGATCTCTAAGCGGCTGAACTCGAGTTGATGAAGGGCCGCTTCGATGAGATGGCTGTCGATCCCGCTCTCAGCGATCTCTTCTAGCGTATTCAAAATAAGCGCTTCAATCTCTTTTCCGCTATCATTTTTGCAGCCGCGGCAGATGATTGTATAGGGGATCTCACTCGTCTCTAGATCTAAATAGCCGTCAGCTTGCGTGCAGAGACCCGACTTCAGCAGCGGTAATTTCAGGGGCGAAGCGTCAGTCTCCATCAAAATCGATTCGAGAAGAGCAAGAGAGAGGGCGTCTTCCTGATTTTTCAAATCCGTAGTCAGCCAGGAGAGGGTGACAAACTCTCTATTGTCATCACTTTGAGGCGGGTAGTAGGCGACTAAAGTGTGCGGCTTTTCGAAACGGCGTTGCAGGGAGATAGGGGGAAGGTCGGCGCTCTTTTTTATCCCCTTGAGAGCGTGTTTTGCAATGAAGTCGAGGTGGGGCGCCAGCGGAAAGCTTCCATAGAAGAAAAAGAGGCAGTGGCTCGGGTGGTAGTAGGTTTGATGGAAGGCCTTGAGCTCTTCATGGGTTAGATTGGGGATCTCCTTGGGGTCTCCACCAGAATTGAATGCATAAGGGAGGTCGGGAGTAAGCGCTGTCATCACCTCTTGCCAGAGGCGCGTTTCGGGTGAGGTGAGCGTCCCTTTCATCTCATTGAAGACGACCCCTTTGAAGAGAAGGGGGGTCGTTGGATCGTCGCCCTTTTCAAACTCAAGGCGGTGGCCCTCCTGCAGAAAGCTCAGCTCCTTCAGTTCAGGATTGAAGACGGCGTCTAAGTAGACCTCCATTAAGTTATAGAAGTCCTCTTCCACTTGTGAGGCTGCCGGGTAGCAGGTGAAGTCCGATCCCGTCATCGCATTCATGAAGGTGTTTAAACTGCGACGAGTCATAGAAAAGAAGGGGTCTTTCACAGGATACTTTTTTGAGCCACAGAGAACAGTATGCTCCAAGATATGAGCCACGCCAGTGGAGTCAGTGGGGAGAGTTTGGAAAGAGAGAGAGAAGAGATTCTCAGGATCATCTGCTTCAAGATGCATCACTCTAGCGCCCGTAGGCTCATGGCGAAGCTCGTAGAAGATCATGTTGAGTTCATCAATCGGCACCACCTTCGTGAAGGTAAAGTCACGATGGTTAGCGCCTACTTCATATTTTGGCATAGTATAAATCTTACCTTATAGCCTCTATTTCCTACCAGCTAAGGGTGGAGGCGGATTGGTACTCAGTGACACGGGTTTCGAAGAAGTTCTTCTCTTTTCCGAGGTCGATCGTCTCGCTCATCCAAGGGAAGGGGTTTTTCGCGTTGTATTGGGTCTTGAGGCCAATGCGTTCGAGGCGGCGGTCGGCAATATAGTGGGCATATTCACGGAACATGGGGGCGGTGAGGCCCAAGATCCCTTTGGGAAGGCAGTCCTGTGCATAGTCGACTTCAAGTTCGACGGCCTCTTTGATCTTATCTGTAATATACTTTTGAAAGGCGGGTGTCCAGATATCGGGGTTCTCCTCCTTGATGCCGTTGATCAGATCGATCCCGAAGTTGAGATGGATCGTCTCATCGCGGAGGATATATTGGAACTGCTCCCCAATTCCAGTCATCTTGTTTTGGCGGTGCAGGGAGAGGATCATCGCAAAGCCGCTATAGAAGAAGAGGCCTTCCATGATGATATAGAAGCCTATCAAATTCTCGAGGAATTTCTGAGCTCCCTCTTGGGTGGTTGTATCGAAGTCATCCCGTAAGATCTCTTCGGTAAGATCCATCTCGAACTTATCTTTGGCATGGATCGAGTTTATCTCATTGTACATATTGAAGATCTCACCCTCTTCGAGGTTGAGCGACTCGACGATATAGTGGAAGGTGTGTGTATGGATAGCCTCTTCGAAAGCTTGGCGGAGGAGATATTGACGGCATTCGGGGTTGGTGACATGTTTGTAGATTGCGAGAGTAATATTATTTGCAACCAGACTCTCAGCGGTGCTAAAGAATCCTAAATTGCGCATGATAAGAAGGCGCTCAGAGTCGGAGAGCTGATCCGACTTCCAGATCTCGATATCTTTTGCCATCGAAACTTCACTCGGCATCCAATGGTTGGCACATCCATTGAGATAGTGCTCCCACGCCCACTTATATTTTAGTGGCATGAGCTGGTTCACATCGACTGTTGTGCAGTTGATGAGACGCTTCTCTTTCATCTTAGGGCGTCTTCTCTCTCCCCCAGTTATTTCAGTTTTTGGGTGTAATAGTGCATCATTCATAAATTATCTCCTTATTATTGACAGCTCTCACACCCCTCTTCGAGGTTACAAGCTGGCATGTTTGATTTCTCTTCTCGCACTACTTTAACCCGGGCGGAGGGCGATTCATTCTTCATCCAGCGTGGCTGCAAAGCGCGCTTATTGATATCCACTGTCGACTTCTCAATCTGAGTCGCTGCCATTGAGCGCAGATAGTAGAAAGTCTTCATCCCCTTACTCCATCCAAGCATGTACATAGCGTGCAATTTTTTTCCACTTGGCTCGGCAAGATATAGGTTGAGGGATTGAGCTTGGTCGATCCACTTCTGACGGCGGCTCCCACATTCGATGATCCACTCGGGATCGATCTCAAAGGCGGTCAAGTACTGTTTTTTGACCTCATCGGGAATACGATCGATCTCAAGAATCGAGCCGTCGAAATATTTAAGATCGTCGACCATCTGCTCATCCCACATCTTGAGCTCTTTAAGCTTGGCAACTAGATAGTGGTTACTGATGGTGAACTCTCCAGAGAGGTTGGACTTCGCATAGAGGTTCTTGTAGTTGGGTTCATTCGACGAAGTGACACCTGCGATGTTGGCAATCGTTGCAGTCGGTGCGATGGCCAGAACATTGCTATTGCGCATGCCATGTTTTCGCACCGATTCGCGCACATTATCCCAGTTCATCGAAATACTACGGTCCATATCGACCTTCTCGCCCCGCTCTTTTTCGAGGATATCGATGGTATCGATGGGAAAGAGTCCCCGTTCCCACTTCGAGCCTTTATAGCTGGGATAGGGGTTTCGCTCCTTCGCGAGCTCACTCGAATAGAGGATCGCATAGTAAGAGATCATCTCCATGCTATTGTCGGCAAGTTTCACCGCATCGTGGCTTGCATAGCTGAAGTTCATGATATTGAGGGCATCTTGGAAGCCCATAAAACCCAGCCCGATGGAGCGGTGGCTCATGTTGGCTGTTCTAGTCTCTGGGATCGGGTAGAAGTTCACATCGATCACATTATCCAGCATACGGATGGCTGTCTTGATCGTGCGCGAGATCTTCTTCTCATCAAGCCCTTTTTCTGTGATATGTTCCACTAAATTGATAGATCCAAGGTTGCAGACGGCTGTCTCCTCTTTAGAGGTGTTGAGGGTGATCTCGGTACAGAGATTGGAGCTGTGGATGACACCGACGTGATCTTGGGGAGAGCGGATATTACAAGGATCTTTGAAGGTGATCCATGGGTGGCCCGTTTCAAAGAGCATACTGAGCATTTTACGCCAGAGCTGCATCGCTTCCACACGTTTAAAGATAGCAATTTCGCCCTTATCGGCCATCTTCTCATACTCGAGATAACGCGTTTCAAACGCCGCTCCATAGAGATCGTGAAGATCGGGTGCCTCATTGGGGCTAAAGAGCGTCCACTGGCCATTCTCTTTGACCCGCTTCATGAAGAGGTCGGGAATCCAGTTGGCTGTGTTCATATCGTGTGTGCGGCGGCGCTCATCACCAGTATTTTTTCGCAGCTCTAGGAAATCTTCGATGTCGATATGCCACGTCTCTAAATAGGCGCATGCCACACCCTTGCGCTTGCCGCCTTGATTCACAGCAACTGCGGTATCATTCGCCACCTTAAGGAAGGGGATGATCCCCTGGCTTTGACCGTTAGTCCCTTTAATACGGGCGCCCGCTCCGCGCACACCAGTCCAGTCATTTCCAAGGCCGCCTGCCCATTTAGAGAGCTGGGCGTTATCGGAGATCGTTTTAAAGATATTCTCTAAATCGTCCGAAATTGTTGAGAGATAACAAGAGCTGAGCTGAGCGTGGGTGGTTCCTGCGTTAAAGAGTGTTGGGGTAGCAGAGAGGTAGTGAAACTGAGAGAGCACATTATAAAATTCGAGGGTGCGCGCTGTCTTCTCCTTCTCATTGATAGAGAGCCCCATAGCAACACGCATCCAGAAGATCTGAGGCGTCTCAATACGGCGGTAATTCTCATGGATGAAGTAGCGGTCGTAAAGCGTTTGCAGCCCTAAGAATTGGAACTTATCATCCCGGTTAAGGTCGAAGGCCTTCCCAATGGCATCGAGGTCAAAGTCGGCGAGCTCAGGCGCAATGCGATCGAGTTTGATTCCGCGGGCGATATACTCTTTAAAGTATTCGCGGTGCCGGTTTTGCAGCCTTGGAGAGAGGGAGTCGACCCCCAATGTCTCTCTATAAATCTTATCAAGAAGAAGGCGCGCAGAGATCTTGGAGTAGACAGGATCGATCTCGATTTTGGCCTTTGTTGACATAATGAGAGCTTGATCTATCTCATCCTCTTTGATGCCTTCGTAAAAATTTAGAATGGCGCTCTCCATCAGCTCTTCGGGTGAGGCGATCTCTTCAAACCCGAGACACGCGCGGTCGAGCCGGTCGAGAAGATCGGATTCAGAGATCGACGTAGTTTTCCCTTCAGCTGTTTTAATCTCAAAGCTGCGCTCATCTTTTTTTGCTTTGCGCCTCTTCTTACTCTTCACTTCGGGAGTGGCGCTGGTCTGATCACCCTTGGCGGCGCGATAGAGAATGTAATCTTTAGATGCTTGGAAGAAACCCGCACGCATCAAGATCTCTTCAATGAGATTTTGAAGATGGTGGACATGGAGCTGCTCACTCTTTGAGAGTTGAACAGCCTCTTCCACCACTTGCTGGGAGAGTCTATTCACGATAGAGACGATCTCAGCCGGTGTCTGCCCCTCAACATTATTCACCCGTCTAAAGATGCGCTCGATCGAAGCGGAGATTTTGATCGGATTGAAGCGAACAGAAGAGTCACCCTCCTTTCGGAAGATCTTGATATTTCTTGGGTCATCTCCTCTAACAGCTTTATGCTGGTCGCGGTAGATGATATAGTCGCGGGCCACATCATGATGGCCATTTTTCATCAGAACCACTTCGACCAGATCCTGGATTCCTTCAACATTGAGGGAGACATTTTTACTTGCCAGCTCAAATAATTGTTCCACGACTTGAGTCGTAATCGTTGCTATCGGCTCCTTAAGGTCATCCGGAAGCTCAGCCTCCTTTTCAATTTTTTTGGTGTCGCGAAAAGCTGCATCGATCGCTCTCTTGATCCGCTCCTTTCTGAACGGAACGATCGTGCCCGTTCGCTTCACCACAGTGAAAGTATTTTCACCCACAGCGACGTTATCTTCCAAAATTTGATCCTTTATAGAGTTTAGTAGTTCTTTTGAATTATTGGACGTTTTTGAATCCGATTTTGCCATATTAATACCTTGATTTCGCAACTAAAATGTAAACAATCTGCATTTTCAATAAATAGCCCCTTCTACAACATCTAGTACCATCCTCCCCACTAGTGCCACTATATATTGTGTCCGGAAGCAATAAGTCTACAAAAAAAAAAGACAAAACACAAAAAGAATTTTCGGAAATTTTTAAAGTGAAGAGTGCGAGGTGTCTAACAACATCAAGTTGAGAAGAAAATTGAATTTTTCGCCAAAAACCTTTCGCTGTGCTATATTTTACAGCATGCGACAAATTTATCTGTTACCAAATATTATTACAGCTTTTGGTCTCTCATGCGGTCTCTTTGTTGTCTTCAAAGCCAACATGACAGAGCCGGGTGCAGGGATGTACGAACTGCTCTACTCTTCAGCTCTCCTTCTCTTGTTAGCAGCCTTCGCCGATCTGCTCGATGGCGCAGTAGCCCGGATTATCCACGCTGAAAGTGAATTTGGTTCGATGTTTGACTCCTTGGCTGATGCCATCTCGTTTGGCGTGGCCCCCTCAGTTCTTTTTTTAAAGAGCCTATCGCTGCAGCCAGCTACCACGCTCTCATTCTTTGCTGTGGTTGGAGCGATGCTCTACACCATCTGCGGGGTACTTCGGCTCGTACGTTTTAATGTGAAGGCTCATGAAGCGCAGAGTAATAAAGATGCCATGGCCTCCTTCAAAAAACATTTTACAGGCCTCCCTATACCTGCAGCGGCGGCCGGAGCGATCTCGGTCAACCTCTTTCTCAACTCAATGTTTGCTAAAGATTGGTTCCCGATCTCCTATACCGCTCGGGCGATCTTGCTCAGCTGTTTCATGGTAGTGCTCGGCTATCTCATGATCAGCAGATGGAAATTTCCCAGCCTTAAAAGCCTCCACGTCCCCGTTCCATCCTTCCCTCTCATCTTCTTTACCGTTATTATCGCCCTCTTCATTCTCTACGGCATCTTCTACTTCCTGCCGCTCGTTCTCCTCGTCTGCTCTCTAGGCTATATTCTTGTCGGATGCACCCTCACACTCATTCGGATCATCGCCGGCAAAAAGTCCAAAACGTTAGTCGACTTCGAACCCGATGACGACCCTGATGAAGATAAAGATTAAGGAGCTAGGAAGAGATAAAATGGAATACCTTATTGCACTCATTCCCGCGGCATGCGCCGTCTATTTCTATCTAAAGGCGCAAAAGCTGAAAGAGGAGAACATTCGGCTCAAAGCAGAGAAAGAGGCGGAGCAGAGAGCGACCGAGGAGAAGCTTGCTCTGGTCGTAAGCTCGCAGGAGAGGCTATCCCAAGCTTTTAAAGCGCTCTCTGCAGAGGCCCTTGAAAAGAGCAGCAGCTCCTTTTTGCAACTAGCAAAAGAGACCCTTGGAAAATTTCAGGAGAAGGCAAAGGGGGATTTAGATAAGCGCCATCAGTCGATAGAAGAGGTGCTCAAACCCGTTAAAGAATCACTCAAAAAATTAGATAGTGGGATGCACGCCATAGAAAAAGAGCGTAAAGGAGAACATGAGTCCCTCAAGCAGCAGCTGAAGATGATGGTCGAAGCAGAAAAAGAGCTGCGCATCGAAACCTCCACACTTGTAAAAGCCTTCCGCGCCCCTATCGTACGCGGGCAGTGGGGGGAGATGCAGCTGCGCCGCGTCGTAGAGCTTGCCGGCATGGTCAACCACTGCGATTTCTATGAGCAGAAGACAGAAGAGGGGATGCGCCCCGATCTGATCGTGCGTCTGCCTGGCGGCAAGCAGGTGATCGTCGATGCGAAGACCCCCTGTGACGCCTATCTAGAAGCTCTTCAAGCACAAGATGTAGAGATCAAAGAAGAGAGACTCAAAACCCACGCACGCCATGTGCGGCAGCATGTGATGGCGCTTGGTAAAAAAGCATACTGGCAGCGCTTTCAACCCACACCCGAATTTGTAGTGCTCTTTATCCCCTCCGATAACTTTTTTAGCGCTGCCCTAGAGTTCGATCCCTCCTTAATCGAAGTGGGAGTTGAGCAAGGGGTGATCATTGCAACGCCGACTACCCTCATAGGGCTCTTGCGGGCCATAGCCTATGGATGGAAGCAGGAGAACCTTTCGCGCCATGCAGAAGAGGTGAGTAAATTGGGCCACGAACTCTACAAGCGGATCGCCGACATGCGTGACCATTGGAGCAAAGTAGGGAGAACGCTCTCCAGCAGCGTCGAAGCGTACAACAGAGCTGTCGGATCCTTAGAGTCTCGCGTCCTAGTCTCTGCACGCAAATTTAAAGAGATGGGCGCAGCCTCCAGCGCTCTCGAATTAGAAAACCTCGAAGCCATCGACCGTATCCCGCGTGAGCTTCAAGCCTCTGAAATGACAGCTATCCCATCAGAGGTTGAAGAGTAGAGCGGCGGCTCCGCTCCCGATACTTCTCTATTGCGCGCCCAATCATGGTGACCCCAAAGATCGCTGAAAGAGAGACCATCCCGAGAACATAGTACTCGAGAGGCTCAGCGACAATACCTGGCAGCGTAGCAAACGAGGCAGCAGCGAAGAAGGGGAAGAGCTCTCTCCAAGAGGGCCTCACATAGAAACAACAAATTAAACCTAGATTGGCGTACTTCAAGACTATCCAACATAAAATCAGAAATTTCACAAGATAGGTTTTGAGGACAAACCAGGGGATAGTTTTCAGAAGCAGTAGGTATTCACCTCGTAAAATTTGGTTGTACTCCGCGGATAGGTAGATGACTTCAGGTGCTATAGATTTAACTCTCTCTTTGGCGCACCCATCTTCACGGTAGAGGCCGTAATCATTTTCTAAATATCCAAGTCCTATATAGAAGAGATGCCATGTGGGGAAAGGAGCGGGCTGATAGTGGCCCGATGGTCGATTCTGCTCAAAGAAGGCATTCCGATTTTCTACGAGATTTTTTCCATGGAAAAAGGGAATTGAGGAGAAGAGAAAGAGAAGTACGATATAGAGCGCACGCGTTCTTTTCTTCAAAGTTAGATCAAAAAGTATCCACAAAACCATGAATATGAGAGCTGTCGTCCCGGCATATTGACGAACAAAATTAGAGTATCCCACCACTATTCCGCTAAATGCTAACAACCCAACCCAGATCCATTGTGACTTGGGAGGCCGTTTTTTTATCAGGACAAAGAGGGGGACTGTTACTGAGATAGCAAAGAATGAGGCGATGTAGACATCTTGAAAAAAAGAGGCGCAGTAGACGGCAAGAAGTAGCCCCGTTGAAGAGATTAAGCGAGAGAGCCAACTCTTGAAGAGGAAGAAGCAGCAGAATAGCGCAATGGCTGCGCAGAGGGCGAGAAGAGAGATGAAAAAGAGGGATGTCGCACCGTCCGCAGAGAGATTAAAATATTTAGCTATCTGAGAGACAAAATAGTAGAGTCCAAAGTTATCCCCGCTTCCGGCTGCATGGTATCCGTAGTGATCAAGCGCTACGATTGGGATGTTGGACGCATTGAGCCCCTCAATCGTCTTAGCTATCTCTTCATGCCTACTGGGCATAATCTGCATCGGTTCACTCCCTCAAAAAAAATACGAATGCTATCCTCAGATCGATTTTTTGTAAACAGGATGAGATTAAATCGCGTTAAGAATATAGTGCAGAATACCCAAAATCGGATAGCTATTCCATGGAAAAACACCCCATTCATTTTAGCAACATTGCCATCCTAACAACTGAGGGATGTTGGTTCGAACCCTTTGCACGAGAGCTAGTTGAAAAAATCGCTGCTCTCGGATACCATGCAGCTCTTTTTTTTGATGCTAAAGAGATCTCAGACTCCTATGAAGTTGTCTTTATGCTCAGCTACTACCAACTTGTTAGAAAAGAGGATTTGGCAAAACGCAAGCACAACATCGTGATCCATCCCAGTGATCTACCAGAGGGAAAAGGCTGGGCGCCCTTGGCATGGCAGCTCTTAGAGGGGAAAGATGAGATCTCAATCGTCCTATTCGAAGCAGAAGAGGCTGTCGATAGCGGTCCGATCTATCTTAAAGAGACGCTCTCTTTTGATGGGAGCGAGCTGCACGATGAGATTCGAGAGAGACAGGGTGAAAAACTCATTGAAATGAGTCTGAAATTTTTAACGCACTATGACTCCATAAAGGGGATTCCTCAAGGGGGAAGATCCACTTTCTATCAGAGAAGAACCCCAAAAGATAGCGAGCTTGATATCCATAAAACCCTCGCAGAGCAGATGAATCTATTAAGGATCTGCCATAACGAAGAGTATCCACCCTTCTTCTACCATTTAGGAAAAAAATATATTTTGAACGTCTTCAAAGAAGAAAGAATGCTCTGATTTTTTCGATGATGTAGAGAACATTTTCCCTAGAGAGAGACCCTTATAATAGCTATTGATAGCTTGGGCTGCACCTTCAATGACATAGAGATTATATTTTTCGGCAAGATGCATAATTTTGTCCATGTCGCAGGGGACCCCGCCATAATGAACAGGGACGATAGAAATGAAGGATGAAGCCCCTACATGGGTTGAAGCTGAGGAGTTATCTCTGCTTCTCTCATGTATTTTTCGATACCAAGAGAGACCATATAGATCGCAAAAATTAGGGAGAGTGAGATTAACCCCAGAGAATATCTCTCATAGGGGCTTATTACAAGAGCCGGAATAGCTGTATAGAGAGCTGTAATAAAGAGAGGGATGAGCTCTCTCCAGGAACGACGAACATATAGGCTAAATACTAGACCAATATTGGCATATAACAGAACAAAGACGACTATACTCGCTAACTTGTGTAGGTATGTCTTAATCACAAACCAGGGATCAGATTTCACTATCCTAAAATATTCTCTCTTCATGATTTGGTTATACTCCTCAGATAGATAGACTACATTCGGGTTAATGGAGAGAGCTCTATCTATCGCGGAGTTATCAGAAAGAGTGATGCCATAGTCGTTGCTTAGCAATCCAAGCCCAATATAAAAAAGATGCCATGTTGGAAAACTTGGGTTTGGATGAGTTAGATATGTAGAGTCATAAGTGAATGGGTGGGGTTGATAATAGTACTTAGAAGGTTGATTCTCAGTTAAAAATATGTCTCGTCTCTGTTCGAGGCTCTTCTCGTGGAAATAGGGGATTGAAATAAAACTAACTAAAATAAGTAGGTAGAAGGCCTTCTCTCTCTTTAAGAGAATCTGATCGAGTAAGATCCATAAAATCAAAAAAAGCAAGACCGGAGTGCCACTATTAGAGCGTATGAAATTACAATATCCGATTATCATTCCGCTAAAAGCTAGTCCACTAATATATAAAAGCTTAGACTTCCATAGTCGCTGTTTTATAAGGAGAAAAATAGGGATTGTTGAGCAAATTGCAAGAAAATTTGGAGTGTAAGTGACAAAATGCTTCTAAGCAGTATAAGCCAATATTATAAAACCAGGAATTGAAATTAAACGTAAGATCCAACTCTTAAAAATAAGCATGAAACAGATGAAAGCAATCAACACTCCTAGAAACAAGAGAAGGCCATGGAATATTTTATTTGCAGAGAGTGCAGAGACGTCAAAATAATTGGCTATCTGAGAGATGAAATAGTAATAGCCATTGCTATCGGAGAGGCCGCTTGCATGGTAGCCACTATCATCTAGGGCCACTAGGGGAACATTCGTAGCCTTAAAAACTTCTAGAGCGCTCTCAGCTTCATCTGCTCTAAAGTTGTTATTGTAGAAGCTAGATTCCTTCCAAAAGAAGATCATTGTTTTTCTGACAAGTTGCGATTCTTATTGAGCATTCAAAAGTAATTCTAGAGATAGATCTTGTAAAGAGCTTTTCCCCTCAACTTGGATAAATTCATTTCAGAACTATCATTTAGGAAAAAAATATATTTTGAGTCTATTTAAAGGAGAGAACTTTCCATAACTTAGTTCAGAAACTCTTGGGATTTTTTCTAAACTCAAACCAATCATATAGACCCCAAAGATCGCTGAAAGAGAGACCATCCCCAGAACGTAGAGCTTCTGAGGCTCTGCAACAATACCTGGCAGAGCAGCAAATGAGGCGGCAGCGAGGAAGGGCAAGAGCTCTCTCCAAGAAGGTCTCACATAGAAATAACCAATCAAACCTAGATTAGTATACTTCAGGAACTTCCAACATAAAATCAGTAATTTCATGAGATAGGTTTTGAGGATAAACCAGGGGGCGGATTTCAGGAGTAAAAAGTACTCACCCCTTAAAATCTGATTATACTCTTCGGATAAGTAAGCGACTTCAGGATTTATAGATTTAACTTTCTCTGCGGCACACTCATCCTTATGGTAGAGGCCATAATCATTTTCAAAATATCCGAGTCCTATATAGAAGAGATGCCATGTGGGGAAAGGACGGGGCTGATAATGGCCCGATGGTTGATTCTGCTCAAGGAAGGCATTTCGATTTTTTTCGAGATTTTTTCCATGGAAAAAGGGGATTAAAGAGAAAACAAAGAGAAGACCAATATAAAGCACGAGCGTTTTTTTTTTCAAATTTAGATTAAACATCATCCACAAAACCAAGAATATAAGAGCTGTCGTTCCTGAATATTTGCGAATAATGTTGGAGTATCCAATCATAATCCCACTAAATGCAAGTATTCCTAAGAAGAGATATTTTGATTTAGGGAGGCGATGTTTTAACAAAAGAAAGAGAGGAACAGTCGTGGAGACCCCAAAAAAATAGGCAATGTAAACATCTGAGCAATTATAGGAGATTTGAGCGAGTAAGAGTAATCCGAACGATGCAGCTATACGTGAGATCCAATTGTTAAAGATGAAAAAAAAGCAGCAAATAGCGATCGATGTACCTAAAGCCAAAAGAGAGATCAGAAAAAGGGTAGTTGCCATGTCGACAGAGAGGTTAAAATACTTCGCGAGTTGAGGAACAAAATAATACAGCCCAAAATTATCAGCCATACCTGAGGCGTGGTATCCATACTGATCGAGCGCCACTATTGGGACATTGGACGCATTGAAGCCCTCAATCGTATTAGCTATCTCTTCGTGCCTAGTGGACATCATCTGCATAGGTTCTCTCCTGCTAGTGACATAGAATATTGCCCCATGTTGACTTTTTCATCTACGATATGAAAGCCAAACTTTCTATAGAGAGCGAGAGCTCGTTTATTCTCTTTTTTGACAACCAAGGTGATCTGTTTTCTCTCTGGGTAGTCTTGTACAAGTTGGATCAACTGCTTACATGATGCAGAGCCTAAACCTTTTCCCCACCATTTTGGATGGAATGCAAAGCCTAATTCATAGCTATTCAAGTGGTGAATGACTTGGCAATACCCTTTCATTTGGTCTTGTGAAGTTACAATGAAGAAATCGCGCTCATGATTTTGGATCGAGTTTGAGAGAAATTGCATGTGGTCCATGAGATTTTCTGGAGCGGGGGCAAAGAAATGGGTAGCAACGTCAGGGTGCGTTCTCACTCTATATACCCAATCCACATGATCGGGATTATTTAAATCCAGGGGCACTAGCTTGATAGTCATAATACTCGTTGATTTTTTCGATGATGTAGAGAACATTTTCTTGAGAGAGTTCACAATAGAGAGGCAATCTAACGAGACATTGGCTGAATCGATCGCAGTGGGGGAGTGGTCGGCCATCGTGTTTAGCATGATAAAAAGCGGAGCGATGGAGGGGTTGATAGTGGAAGACAGCCTTGATCTGGTTCGAAGCTAGAAAGGCGATCAGTGCATCTCTCTCTTCAAGCGAGCGGCAGACGAGGTAGAAGAGATGACCGTTATTGCTCTCAGTGAGGGGGGAGATCGAGAAGAGCCCCGCGTCAGCAAGCGGCTTAAGTCCCTCATAATAGCCGTTCCAAATCTCTAATCGTCTCTTCTGGATGGCGTCTAGATTTTCTAGTTGAGCATAGAGGAAGGCAGCGATGATATCCGATGGCAGAAATGATGAACCGATATCGACCCACCCATATTTATCCACCTCACCGCGGAAGAAGGCAGAACGGTTCGTCCCCTTCTCTCGAATGATCTCCGCACGGTCTGCAAATCTCTCATCATTGATAGCGATCATCCCCCCCTCTCCGGATGAAATATTCTTGGTTTCGTGGAAGGAAAAGGTGCCAAAATGGCCAATTTTCCCTAGAGAGAGACCCTTATAATAGCTATTAACCGCTTGGGCTGCATCTTCAATGACGTAGAGATTATATTTTTCAGCAAGATGCATAATTTTGTCCATGTCGCAGGGGACCCCGCCATAATGAACAGGGACGATAGCTCTGCTCCTCGGTGTGATGAGAGCTTCAATACTATCGGCATCGATATTGGGGTGCTCTTGCTGGCTATCTGCAAAGATGATCTTTGCGCCTCTCATGACAAAGGCTGTTGCTGTTGAGGGGAAGGTGAAAGAGGGGATGATCACTTCATCCTCTGAGGAGATCTCAGCAAGTATCGCCGACATCTCTAGCGCTGCTGTGCAGGAGGTTGTCAACAACGTCTTCTTAAATCCAAATCTCTTCTCGAAGAAGTGGTGGCACTTCTTAGTGAAAAATCCATCACCCGATATCTGTCCCTTTTTGACCGCCTCCTCAATGTTTTGAAGCTCCATCCCTGTCATGTAGGGTTTGTTGAAAGGGATATCATCCATTCACTCTCTCCTTTACCAGATAGGTGGGACGGTTTTTTATCCCATCGAAGATCTTTCCGACATAGAGGCCAATAATTCCAAGTACAGAGACGATCAATCCAGAGAAGAAGCAGATAGAGGTGATAAGGCTAGCGTAACCGAGGACATTGATCTGGTTGTTAAGAAAGCGAAAGATGATCACTCCTCCCAGGATGAAGGCGAGAAATGAGAAAAAGAGGCCCATTCCTATGATCAGCCGCAACGGTTTATCGCTATAGGCTAAGATGATATTGACTGCTAGATTGAGCTGTTTCCTGAAGTTATAGGTACTTTCACCAGAGGCTCTCTCGCCATGCTCAACAGGAATTGTCGTTTTAGAGAATCCCACCCAATTGATCATTGCAGGGAAGTAGCGGATATCCTCTTCCATGCGGATCAGCGATGCGATGATAGTGCGATGGTAGATACCAAAGTTAGCGATCGAGCTATCATACTTCGTCCCACTTAAGAAGGAGAGTACACGGTAGAAAAGTTTAGAGAATAGACATTTGAGTTTCGAGTCTTGCCGTGAAGTGCGGCTCGCCAGGACAATATCATACCCTTTGATGGCGGCGTTGTAGAGGTTGATGATCTCTTCAGGGCGGTCTTGCAGGTCGCAATCCATCACAACCACCCACTCTCCCTTGGCACTCTCGATCGCCGCAGAGATCGCGCAGTGCTGACCAAAATTGCGGCTGAGTTTGATCCCATGAATGCGTGGCTCTTTTAGACAGTTCTCCTCGATCCTGCTCCAACTGCCATCGCTACTGCCATCATCTACCAAAATGATCTCAAACGCTTCAGTGATCGGGGTGAGGTTTTTCACAAGCTTTTCTACAAGTTCATCAACGATCTCCTCAGCTTGGTAGACAGGAATCGCGACGGAGAGGTGGATATTAGTCTCTTTTGGCAATGGCAAGGAGCGAGCCTCCAGCTAGATTGGGTAATAATCGGTCCATAAAAAACTCAAGCTTGGTTAACAAGCGAAAAAAACTACTTAACCATAGAGGAAGAGTTAACTTCAACCCATCATTTTTTCCGAGTGGAGTGCCACGATCCTTGCGGATCCATCTCCTTAAAAGGAGAAAGGGTAAGATGAAGATAAAGAAATAACGCAACGAGAGAGGTTTAAATCCAGAGTGAATGAATGCGCGCTTCATCGCTCTCTTCGTGTATCTTTTTTTATGTCCTGCGATCCGATCATCACGACTCCAGAGCCAACTGTGGGCAGGGACAGTTAGAATGATCTTCCCTCCCGGTCTTAACATCGATTTGATCTGATTTAACGCCTCCTCTTCACACTCTAGATGTTCCAAGACATCGAAGAGGCAGATGAGATCAAACGCCTCCTTGAAAGGGGGCTTATAGAGGTCAAATTGATAGAGTTTTTTGATGCCACGCTTTTTTGCATAGAGTAGTCCGTTTGAAGCGGCGTCGCTGAGCTCGATCTGATAGCCACGTCTGGCTAACTCCTCCGCGATATATCCCGTTCCTCCTCCAATCTCAAGGATCCTTGCATCCTTCTCTACAAACTGATCAAAAGCTTGGCAGATCTTCTCTCTCCTCGAGGAGAACCAAAAATGGTGGGATTCGGCCTCTTCGATCCGATCTAGATGGTCTGGATCATAGGTAGAGAAGCGTTCATCCAAACTTTTGTCAAAGATTAGAATGCCATCGCTCTCAGAAAAGTTTCGAAGATACTCTTGCATAGGAGCGAGTGTAATCAAGCGTTTATATGAATACAAGAGGTACTAGGGAGTGTACTGAAACGAGGGTAAAATGGTGCGGAAAGCCAAAACTCAACCTTTAGGTACGCTCCCTAGAGTGACTTCAGCTTTGCGATCCACTCCTCTGAGACGCCGGCTTTTTTGCGGGGCTCTTCGTGGAGGATGAACCCGCGGGCTCGTCTGGGCGTTAGCAGGGGGCTGAGCGCTTCCTCCCAGCTCTCCCAATCGCTCTCTCCCTTCTTGAACTTCTGCAGCCAGCTCCACCCAAAAGAGACATGAGCAATCTCATCTCTTAAAATGCGTCGCATCAGCTCTGCTGATTCGAAGTCTCCATGCTGCTCAAAAGATTTGCCATACATTGGAGCGAAGTCGAGGTTGGCCATCTCAAAGGTGAGGCTCATGACGGAGACGTAAGAGATGGGCGTGGTGAGGTAGGGGGTGTGGCACCAGAAGTGGCGGTAGAGAGGGAGGTCACCAAATTGCACGCCTAAAGCTTCAAGCCGGTTCATGTAGAGGCGGACATGTCCCTGTTCTTCCTTCAGGGTGTGGGCTACACCGCGTCTAAAATGCGGAGGCGTTTCTGGAAAGCGAAGGAGCGCATAGGCCATAATCTCAACTGCAAGCAGTTCATGGCCAGCAAAGCGGTGAAGACATATCGCGCGGTTATCCTGCTTATCATGGGCATGAAAAGGGGGGAGTTTCTCCTCTTTACTCCGCTTTTTAAACCCCATGGAAGGAGGGCGCACAGGCTCGTTCCAGATCATCGGCTCTCCTGGGTTATGGTCGGTGAGTCTATCTGGAGAGAAGAGTTTTTCTTCGATGGTGTCGGCACTTAAAATACGAACGGCCCACTCTCTTAACTCCAGAGAGTGGACCGATGAGTCAGAATTATACAGTGCCACGCTACTCTACATCTAAGACGTAGTAGGCAGGGAAGGCAAAGTTGTTATTGGGTCTAGAGGTGACCATCAGATTGACACGCTTGCCAGTAAATTCATCTAGGTTCACATGAGTGCTGTAGATATAACCAACGATCATATCACGATCTCTTAAGATGAAGTCCCCAGGTTTATTTTTTACGGGATCTCTATAGGGTTCAAGGATTCCCGATAGATTCTGACATTTCAGCTTCTGATTGTCGTAGAAGTTCTCCATCGACTTCGCATGGTGCATCGAAGACCAGCTCTTGTAGAGGGCCTCTTCGAGGGGCTCCCATACTTTCATGCGGTCCGTTGGAGAGAGAACCTCATCAGATCTATATGCAACCTCATATATATCAGCAACTTGACCATTGTTCATTTTAGATGCTCTCGCCTCTAAAAATGCAATTTTGCGGTGAAGATAATCTTCCTGAGCAGCTGATAGAGCTGTTGCAGCCTTAGCAATGAAGAGTGGAAAGTCACTATATTCGTTGATGATGGTTTGAAAGCCGTGTGCGATCCGAGCGATATCGATCTCATGAAAAGCTTTACGTAGCTCCGATTGACTCAGCAAGTTTGTCGCTTCGAAGAGTTGCGTCACAGTGGCTCTTCTCTTGTCATGAATCGCTTTGAGTCCAGGCTTGCCTGCATACTCCACATACTCTTTGGCAATAAAGAATCGAGTATTTTTTGGAGCAGAAATTTCTAGCCATTTACTATTATCCTTACAGATGGAACCCGAAATCGGTTCTCCAGTACTATAGTGGCCAATAACCGGCGCTTCACGGTCAGGAGAGAGGCGGATATTCACATGGTTGCCTTCGACAAGATTGTCGATCACAAAACCACGGAAGATATAGGCTCTTAAATCGGCTGGAGCTTCTACAGCATAAAAGTCTCCCTTCTCTCCAATGACAACGACATATTGCTCTTTGGACAGTTCAGAGATGATGAAGCTATCTAGATCTGCAGAGCTGCGCATACGCACCTTGCTACCGAGGACCTTTCCAGTAAAGCTGGTAAATTTGGAACTAGATTTAACTTTTTTAGATTCGACAGCAGTTATTGCCTTGTCGAGTGGGGGTGCTGCGTCTGCAAATAAAACCCCAGTGATAAGCGCTGCAAACAATGCAAATGCTCGTAACATTTTCAAACTCCTTCTTAGTAGAGATACACTAAATCCCCATTTTAGGAGCTTGACTTTTAAAAAACCAGGAATAAAAAAACTTCAATGATCTTAACGCAGAGCATGCGATGGTGAAAAGAGAGTCTTTTCCCTCTTAACTATTTAGAACCGTGCGGACATGTTCACAGTTTTCTTCACCACACGTGCATCCTACTGGGCTACCTAGGAAGACTTGGTAGTGCTCTTCTGCATTCAGAGGATTCGTCACAATGTAGAGCTTATCGCCCTCCTGTTTAATATCCCAATCGCGGAAGCGAAGATCATCTTCAGTGATCTCTTCTTCAGCTTCTTTCTGATCGGTGATCTCGCCATCTCCCTCTTGAATCGCTCGGGCGATCTGACAGTAGGGGCAGTTGCAATGGGGTTCAGCCTTTGGAATGGTCATCTGATCCATATCCATGCCAAGTGCCTTTGTGATGGAAGTGATCTTTTGAATAACTTCGGGTGGCATCTGAGGCGCATCGCTCTGCTCGGGATTGTGTTGAAGAAACGAACCAACATTATCCAATCCTTCCGCTCCGCTCATCTGGAAGGGGATACCAAAGGAGAATGAGTTCTCATCCATGCCTTTGGGCGGCTCATACTTTTTGAGAGATTCCACTTGGGGCTCTGATTGATCCTGCTCTACATAGTTAGTATGCGCAGCAAAGACCTGCTCAATAAGTTCGGAGTCTAAGTTAGGGATATCGATGATCGTACCATTATGTAGCACGATAACGAGCACGGATTTGCCGTCTAACTCCTTTACATGTAAGGTGTTAATATTTTTCCACGATGTAGAAACGTAGGGTGGTAGACTTAGAATCTTATGATTGATGTTTTTCATACTCTCCTCACAGAAGAACTTATTGAACTCACTTCCATTATAGGAGCATAGAGTTTCACTGTCAACATTGAATTAGCACTCGGGTGTTTTAATTGCTGAGTAATAGCATAAATACCATATATTTAGTGATTTACAACCATCATAAAAGTTTTTTAATCCTTTTCTTGTCTCTAATAAAATTTCGATTATAAAGAAGTTAGCCCCCAATGAGCGAGATTATCTAGAGATGGCGTAAATTGGGGGCATGACGAGCTGAACAAGGAGAGGATGAGCTGACGTAAAATAGTGGTTTGAGAGGTGATCAATAATAAGAGATAAGGAGAGAGCTCATGGCGCGAAAAACTTTTGTCTTGGATACGACTGTACTACTCCACGATCCCGATGCAATTCAAAAGTTCGATGGCAACGATGTTGTGATGCCACTAATTGTTCTAGAAGAACTAGATAGAATGAAGCGATTTACAACTGAACTGGGGAAAAATGCAAGAACCGTTATCCGCTTCATCGATGGACTAAAAGGGGACCTATTTAAGGGGATAGAATTAGAGAATGGAGTCAACTTCTCCATCTATTTAGAGAGTAAAGTATCTGAAAGAGAAGGATTTCCTCTTCCATTAGACTCAACCAAACACCATATTCTCTTCGCAGCTTATAAGTTGCAGCTGGCAGGAAAGGATGTGGTCGTATTGATTTCGAAAGATTTTGTCCTTCGGATCAAGGCGGAATCAATCGGACTCAAAGCTCAAGACTATGAGACTCTGAAAGAGTCTTTCGATAATCTATATAGAGGCTATCGGAGGGTAGATCTGCCTAAGCCGCAACTCGACGCCTTTATGACAAAGGGCTCGATTGAACTTCCTGGTGAAGAGCTACTTCCAAACGAGTACTGCTGGTTTAACTCTGGCAAAAAATCTCCCTTGATCGGGAAGTATAATGCTAAGACAAAGAGCGTTGAGGCACTGGATTCCATAGGAAATGAGGTTTGGGGAGTTCGGCCCCTCAATGATGAGCAGAAGTGCGCAATGGATCTACTCATGCGCGATGATATCAATCTGGTCTCGATGATTGGACAGGCCGGGACAGGAAAAACTCTTATGGCCCTGACCTGCGGGCTGAGAAAGGTCTTTGATGAGGGCGTCTATAAACGCATTCTCATCAGCCGTCCAATCATGCCGCTTGGGAAGGATATCGGATATCTGCCGGGGACAAAAGAAGAGAAGATGGTCCACTGGATGCAGCCGATCTATGATAACTTGGAGTATATCTGCGAAACGACTTCAGGGTCAGGGAATGGGGCCGAGACGAAGCAGTGGATCCTGGAGAGTGAAAAAATTGAGATGGAGGCGGTGACCTTCATTCGCGGGCGCTCCCTTGCAAACACCTATATCATCATCGATGAAGCGCAGAATTTGACGCCTCATGAAGTGAAGACGATCATTTCGCGGGCCGGCAAAGGAACGAAGGTCGTCCTCACAGGGGATCCGACTCAGATCGATAACCCCTACCTAGATAAAGACTCAAACGCCCTCACCTATGTGGTAAGTCGCTTTAAGACATACGGGATCTATGGACATATCTTCTTTGAGAAGACAGAGCGCTCTGAGCTAGCAGCCATCGCCGCAAAGGTCCTATAACCTGCAAACTCCCACCAGCTATCGGAAAAATTTTTGCATCTGTTTTCCGACTCATCCAAGAAGCTCTCTCGAAAAGGTTAAAAAACCTTCCCTTCGAGACCTTCTTGGCGCCTCGAAAAACAAAGTAGCGTAGCTTTCCGCGAGATCTGGCGAAAAAAGCAGGTCGGAAAGATAAAAAAACAGTTGGTCTTCGTAGAATATTTTTTCGATTCGAATCGAGTGCATTATGCAGTATGCAGGCCTGGCCTCGTGAGTTTACACATCATTATGTGGCAGCTATCTCTCATTCAAATTTTCCTTGATGATCAGCCAACATTGACATGTTGACCGTTCCACTGACCCCCTTCATAAGAATATTGAATACGTTGGCTATTAGGATAGTCCATAGGAGTAAGTTTGAGAATTTCCCAATGAACAGGCTCCACCACAATCATTCCAAACTGAATTGGTACATCTGTGGGAGGAACCAAGTTGGAATGTTCTATAAAAGGACCTTCGACATCGTATTCATCATATATTTTCTTTATATCCACACGCATTCTATCCCAATATTGTTGGAGCTGGATGCACTCAGATTCACCTGCTAGCAATGTTACTCTTCCTCTCAATACAATCTGCACTGTCATGTTCTGATTCAAAAAACAGATTGCAGCATTAGGATTTTCACGGAGTTGAGACCACTTTAGCGAACCTATATGCGACAAAAATATTGGACAACCACGTTTATTAAACTCAAACATACGCATTGTCCTCAAATCTGGAGCATCATCTACTATGGTGGCAAACTGTCCCATTAACGGATTATCAGGATAATCGAAATCTTCATACAGACTAGTCTTAATCTCAGCTGGTATCATCGACACATCTCTCTATTTAATAATTGCTATGGGCCACACTCATTAGTCAACCAAACAACCTGTAGGTTTGTTTAAATAATTTTTTGTTCCGTCACCATAGCTGATATTTTTACCGACCCCTGAATGTACCGATCTCTCATTTAGTGCGCGCTTTCGTGGGTGTGCCTATGTGAAAAACAGGATTAAGTGGATCTTCTCGCTTGGCGTGATAGTAGGCGCCTCTATGATCTCCTTCAGTGAGCTTATTCAAGGTGAAAAGCATGGCACGCCTTGGAGAAGAGCTTCGATTAGGCTCTGAATAGTGGGGGATAAACGAGGTGAAAATGACAAGATCGCCAGGAGAGGTTTCAAGGGGAAACCAGGTGAATTTTTCAGAGTACTCAGGCTCGATCGATCCATGGTTCACTCCCCCTATTATATAGGGTAAAATGGCGCGCCTCGCCTCGAGCTCTTCACGATCGATTGCATCATCATGAGCAAGGGGTTTCCACCACTCCTCAGCAACCTGCAAGCAACCATTCTCAAGGGATGCTCGATCGATGCATACCATCGCAGTCACATGACTCCTAGGGCTAAAGTTTTCATAAGCAGGGAAATCTTGATGGGGAGTAAACGCTCCTCCACCTGGCCATTTGAAGTTGAGCTTATCTTTAAAGAGAACGTAGGGCTCACCGAAAAGGCGCGTTAAAAAAGAGCTGACCGTTCCCTGGACAAAGTGGTGAAGATCGGGGTAGAGCGAAAGCATATCCTCTGTGCGGCAGACTTGAGAGGGATCGCTCGCCTCGGGAACAACAATAAGCAGCCCCGGGATCTTCTGGTTCGATGGCAGTGCCAAGATGTTTTGAGCGTCGGTATGGATCTCATCTGCCCAGCTCTGAAGAAGAAGGAGCTGCTGCTCAGAGTAGAAGTTCTTAATCCAGAGATAGCCCTTCTTGTTGAAAGAGTCTCTCTGTTCTTGCCAGGTAGTAACGGCAAAACAGTGCACCGAACACACTATAAAAAAGAGTAAAAATTTCACCCAAAAACCTCCATTGGAGAGCAACCCTAAAGCATGGGGTTTATTGAGTCAAACAAAGAGCCCTTGCAAAATTCCAGATCAGTTGATTCTTGAAGATGTTTTGACCAATTTGGCCCTTTGACACAAATTCACATACCCTTCTGGTAAGGTGTTTGTGTCAAAGGGCCAAATTGGTGAAAGAGACCAAGAAGCAACCATCTGGAATTTTGCAAGTGGCTCTAGGATCTAAATTTTTTTGTTGACGTTTGTTCTAGACAATTAGATTTATACCTTGTAAAAGACGAAAAATAGCCCAGATGGAAAGATGAAGTCACGATATAAAGTCATCCTATTAGTTCTACTATTTTTTGCATCGGTCGCCTTAACTGCGATCTATCTAAGTAGCCGTTCTGTTCCCGTCTTGGAACCTAAAGGGGTGATCGCAGTGCAAGAGCGTGAGCTTCTCATCACCGCATCACTTTTGATGTTAATTGTAGTGATTCCGGTCTTTATCCTAACCTGGCTCATCGCCTGGAGATACAGAGAGAGTAACGAAAAATCAAAGCATAGTCCCGACTGGGAACATAATAGTGTTGCAGAGTGCTGCTGGTGGGGGATTCCACTCATCATCGTCATCATCCTCGCTATTATCACATGGAAAACAAGTCATACCCTCAACCCCTTTCGACCGATTGTAACAGGTAAGAAGCCGATAGAGATCCAAGTTGTCGCTCTTGAGTGGAAATGGCTCTTTATCTACCCCGAATATGGGATTGCAACGGTGAATTTCGTTCAATTTCCAGAGAAGACCCCCCTAAATTTTGAGATCACAGCTGATGCTCCTATGAACTCTTTTTGGATTCCCCAACTGGGGGGGCAAATTTATGCGATGCCCTCCATGAGAATGAAGCTGCACCTTCTAGCAAATGAAGTGGGTGACTACCGCGGCTCTTCATCGAATTTCAGTGGAAAGGGATTTGCTGGAATGACATTTATTGCTAGAGCCAGCTCTGATGAGGAGTTTGAGCAGTGGATTGAGAGAGTAAGAGATTCCCAGAATCTCCTGACCTTTGAGAAGTATAATCAATTAGTGGAGCCAACTTCTTACGATCCTGTCGCTACCTATCGCTTGGAGCAGCTAGATCTTTTTGAGCGAATATTAGAAAAATATAGTCCGCCAGCGCGGTTAAAATAGGAATGGGTATGTTTGGAAGACTAAACGAACACGCTTTGAAGCACGATTGGATCGAGTACTCTGCAGGGATCTCAATGCTCTTTGCCGCGCTGGTCGTCCTAGCGCTCATCACCTATCAAGGGCGTTGGAAGTGGCTCTGGAAGGAGTGGCTCACATCTGTAGACCATAAAAAAATCGGAGTCATGTACCTCGTAGTTGCCGCTCTGATGCTTGTAAAAGGGCTGATCGACGCCCTCATGATGAGAATGCAGCAGGCTTTTGCTGTTGGCGACTCGATGGGCTATTTAGGTGCTGAACACTTCCAACAGATCTTTACAGCCCACGGCGTCACGATGATCTTCTTCGTGGGAATGGGGATAGTCTTTGGTGTCATCAATTTAGTCTTGCCTTTACAAATCGGCGCTCGCGATGTCGCCTTTCCGTTTCTTAACTCTCTCAGTTTTTGGCTCTTCACTGCAGGGGGAATGTATATCCTCGTCTCCCTTATAATTGGGGACTTTGCCGGAACAGGATGGACAGCCTATCCACCTCTCTCTGGAATCAAATACAATCCGGGAGTCGGCGTCGACTACTGGCTCTGGAGCGTCCAGATATCGGGGGCAGGAAGCTTGATATCGGGGATAAACTTCCTAGTGACGATCCTGAAGATGCGCTGCCCTGGAATGACACTCCTAAAAATGCCTATTTTTGTCTGGTCAGCATTCGCGACGATGATTCTTGTAGTCTTTGCCTTCCCTGTTCTCACTGCAACAGTGGCGATGCTGACAACCGACCGTCTCATCGATACGAAGCTCTTCACCGCAGGTTATGGCGGGAACCCGATGATGTTCATCAACTTGATCTGGGCATGGGGCCATCCCGAAGTCTATATTCTCATCTTGCCGGCGTTTGGGATCTTTTCAGAGATCGTTCCAGTCTTCTCACGAAAGAAACTCTTCGGATACACCTCCATGGTATGGGCTATCGGTGCGATCACCCTCCTCTCCTTTATCGTCTGGTTGCACCACTTCTTTACAATGGGAGCAGGAGCCAACGTCAACGCCTTCTTCGGGATCATGACGATGATTATCGCCGTTCCAACAGGTGTTAAAGTCTTCAATTGGCTCTTTACGATGTACAGAGGACGCGTCAGTTTTACAACGCCGATGCTCTGGTTTATAGGATTCATTGTCGTCTTTACCGTAGGTGGGATGGCAGGTGTTCTAATGTCTATCCCTGGAATCGACTTTCAAGCCCATAACAGCCTATTTTTGATCGCCCATTTCCACACTGTAATCATCGGGGGAGTGGTCTTCGGCTTCTTCGCGGGGTATACCTACTGGTTCCCCAAATTTACAGGGTTTATGCTCAATGAAAAGCTCGGCAGATACGCCTTTTGGTGCTGGTTACTCGGCTTCCTCTTCGCCTTTTTGCCGCTCTATCTCCTTGGCTTCATGGGAGCGACAAGGCGGTTAAACCACTATGATACAGCGACAGGGTGGCAACCGCTCTTCATCGTCGCACTCCTAGGTGTCCTGCTCATTCTATGCGGAGTCTTTTTCCAAGGGTTACAGCTATATGTGAGTATCAAAAAACGTCATGAGAATAGAGATACGACAGGCGATCCATGGGATGGAAGAAATCTCGAGTGGTCCACCACCTCCCCTCCACCATTTTATAACTATGCTATCACGCCCGAGGTCGATCAGCGTGATCCCTTCTGGGTAAAAAAACACTCCAAAACGACGCCTCCATCGCATGAATATAAGGATATTCATATGCCAAAGAACACCTCAGCGGGACTCTTTATAGGAGCGTTGAGCTTCGTTTTAGGGTTTGCCATGGTCTGGCATCTCTTCTATCTCGCAGCCCTCGCTGCTGTAGGGATCCTCGCAGTGATCATCAAGCGCCTCTACGTGAAAGAGACAGACTACTATGTGACGGCTGAGGAGGTAAAAGAGATAGAAAGTAGGGAACAAAAACTATGACAGAGACGCACTATCCCGATAGCCACCACGATGTCTACTCAAAGACGACCTTCGGTTTTTGGATCTATATCTTAACCGACTTCATGCTCTTTGCCACACTCTTTGCAGCCTACGCCGTCCTCCATGACAACCTCTTTGGAGGCCCCCCCTTTAGCCAGCTATTTAATCTAGAACTTACCTTAGTCCAGACGCTCATCCTACTCGTCAGCACCTTTACCATAAGCCTCGCCGGAGCATCCGCCCACCGAAAAAAAAGAGGCGTGACCATCACTCTCTTCCTCATCACATTCCTCCTCGGAATAGCCTTCGTATGGATGCAGCAGGATGAGTTTTTCCGTTTTATAGAATCAGGTAACAGCTGGAGTAGAAGCGCCGCACTATCCGCTTACTTTACCCTCCTTGGCACCTTTGTACTGCATATCTTAATTGCTCTGCTCTGGATAGTTGTTCTGATCATACCAGTCTGCTTGGAAGGTCTCACACCTCGTAGCATTAAAAGGCTCACCTGCTTCAGGATGTTCTGGCAATTCCTAAATGTCGTCTGGATTTTTATATTTTCAATCGTTTACCTACTAGGAGTGATCAGATGATTGATGCACATCATGGATGGAATGTAAGCTATAAACCCCAGGTTATAGGGTTCATATTATCAATAATATTGACTCTGGCAGCCTACAGGATTGTAGCGCACTATCACCTATCGAACTGGATTTTAGCCGTCACAGTTGTTGGACTGGGCTCCGCGCAAGCTCTTATCCAGCTTATATTTTTTCTTCACTTAGGGCTGGAGACAAAGCCGCGCTGGAATGTGATGATGTTTCTCTTCTTGGTACTCGTCAGCTTTATTCTAGTTGGTGGGTCGATATGGATTATGTACAACCTAAACTATAACGTCATGCCAATGGGAGAGAGATAGATGTTACTCTTTTTGAGAAATAGTATTGGAAGGGCAGCTTTTGCAATTGCAAGCGCACTCCGAGTTCTGACCACTCATCGAGCCGCAATTGCAACTCTCACAACTGCAACCACAACCAGAAGAGGCAGTAGCAGCAGAGCTACAGGATGAACATTGAGAGTTGTTACAAGAGACTAAAACGCAGCAGCTAGCTATTGCGATGAGAGAAAGGATAACTTTATTCATAAGGATACCTCGTAAAATTTCACCTATGGATAGCAGAACACTCCCTTACTTTCAATAGAAACCTTAAACATTAGGAAGAGGATGGAAAGATTATCAAGGCCAACAAGATCACTTGCAATCAGAGCCTACTGCGCCCTTGCAAAGCCCGGGATTATTATGGGTAACGCCCTAACGGCTGCCGGAGGTTTCGCTCTCGCATCGAGAGGACTCTTCGACTTCTGGCTCTTCCTAGCGACCATGGAAGGGCTCGCTCTAGTCATCGCCTCCGCCTGCGTCTTCAATAACTACATCGACCGTGAACTCGATGGAAAGATGGAGAGGACCAAAAACCGCCCCCTTGTTAAAGGGTTAATCTCTCCACGTAGCGCGATGGTGTTTGCTACTATTCTCGGGCTCCTCGGCACCCTTATCTTAGCCCTATTCACCAATCTTATCACCGTGATGGTCGCCCTCATTGGCGTTATCGTCTATGTAGCCCTCTATAGCCTTTCGAAGTACCGCACTGTCTATGGAACGCTGATTGGAAGCATCGCAGGTGCCACCCCGCCCGTTGTCGGTTACTGCGCTGTCACAGGTCAGTTCGACCTAGCCGCCCTGATCCTATTTACCATGATTGTGATGTGGCAGATGCCCCACTTCTATGCGATCGCAATCTATCGACTTGAAGATTATGCCAGAGGATCCATCCCCATCTATCCGATCAAGAAGGGGATTCTTGCTACCAAGATTCAGATGCTGCTCTATATCGTAGCCTTTATCGCCGCATCCTCGCTCCTGACCCTCCTTGGCTATACAGGGTACGCCTATCTCACTCTCGTAACCCTTCTAGGGGCAGTCTGGCTCTATCTCGCCCTAAAGGGCTTTAAATGCGCAAATGATCAACATTGGGCACGCAAGATGTTCATCTTCTCGCTGCTGATCGTCACAGCGCTCTCAGTGGCGATTCCCTTTAGTGTACGATGATTCATATTACATGGACTCAAAAAAGCCTATCAGGGGAGTTATTCCCCCCGGGTTCTAGCCACCTGGGCAAAAAGCTTCAAGGAGTGGAAGAGAAAAGGGAAAGAGATCTTCTGTTATTCTGATAACGATGAAAAAGGGTATGCTCCTAAAAATGCTCTGCAACTAATCAAACTCTGTTAAGAAGAATGAAAATCGTATTTTTAGGAACAAGAGGAGAGATTAAGCCCAAGAGCAAATCCCACCTTATGCATACCTCTACCCTATTGGTGCATAACAACCAGCGCATCATGATCGATTGTGGCACCACTTGGCTTGGGAAGATTAAGATGTCGATAGTTTCAACCTATATTCTTAATATGTCGAAAATAATGATAAAAATCAACACGACATGTTGAGGAAGATATAGACTTTCAAAGATGGTGAGAAATATGGGTTAACCCCTATTGCGCTGACGACGACCCTTGCTCTTGAACGGTTTCGCTCCTCCAGCCTTAAGCCTCTGTTTACCGCCACGACGGAAGGGAGGGCGTCCCTTCGGCCGCGTGGGACGGATCTTTCCTTTAGGCTCCAAGCCAGGAATCTCGACGATATCGATCTTATGATCCGAAAACTTCTCAATCTTTTTTGACAGAAAGATATCTTGTCCAGCCACAAAAGATAGGGCTGTCCCTTTAGCGCCTGCACGTCCCGTACGCCCGATGCGATGAACATAGTCCTCAACAGAGCCGGGGAGGTCAAAATTGATGACGTGAGTGATCGACTGCACATCGATCCCTCGCGCAGCAACATCTGTAGCCACCAAGATTCTAATCTTACCCCTCTTAAACTCCGCAATCGTCCGTGTCCGCTGTCTCTGGTTCATATTACCATGCAGTGCTGAAGCCTGATGCTCCTTTCCCTTTAGATCCTTAACAAGCTGATCTGCGTGTCGTTTTGTTGAAGTGAAGACGATAGCGGACTCAACGCTCTCCTGACTTAGAATATGGTCGAGAAGGCGGTTTTTGTGATGCAGATCATCCACATAGTGGAAGGTATGATCGATATCAAGTTTAGTCTCTTTAGACTTAATAATGATCTCTTTGGGCTTGTTTAGAAGCCTCTCCGATAGTTTGATGACAGGACCTTGCAGAGTCGCCGAAAACAACAGAATTTGGCGTGATGGTGGGGTCTTTGCAACAATCTGCTCAACAGGCTTAACAAATCCCATATCTAACATGCGATCAGCCTCGTCAAGAACCAGCATCTCCAGGCGAGAGAAATCAATTTTTCCTCGATCCATGAAATCAATAAGGCGCCCCGGCGTGGCAATTAGCACATCGTATGGGCGAGAGAGTTTGCGAATCTGTGGAGGGTATGGCACACCTCCCACAACACAGACAGATTTACCGCAGGGTAAGAACTTACAATATTTTTCCGTCTGCTCCGTAATTTGCATAGCAAGCTCCCGAGTCGGGACCAGGACAAGGATGCGCGGACCCGAGCCACTCTTCGTTGCAGGAGTGGTCAACTTATTGAGGGCAGGCAGAAGAAAGGCTGCCGTCTTACCCGTTCCAGTCTGTGCCGAAGCCCTTAGGTCGCTTCCTTTCATGATTTCAGGAATTGCTCTTAACTGAATCTCAGTAGGTTTAGTATATCCCGCTT
>SDBT01002364.1_pt1 | contig 33321 bp, 25 predicted proteins | sample 2277101 | NCBI WGS metagenome assembly SDBT01 (sample SAMN10404973, study PRJNA504765) | marine sediment metagenome | isolation source: marine sediment core GS10_PC15, 103 cmbsf | place: Arctic Ocean: Southern Knipovich Ridge | collected 2010
ACACCGACCTGTTCAACATGCCACCGGACCTTATCTTTATCTTAGAAAAGTTAATCAACAGCGAGCCCGTCGAAGAAGACGAACTGGGCAGGCTTCCGGAGATATTCCAAGATTTCTGGACCATAGGGGTTGTGCTCGCCAACATAGACCCATCCAGGAACATTTCAGTACTTTCCATGCTCATACACAGCAACAATCTGCTCCCCTACGTCTTCTTCCCAGAGGACGCGGTTCTTCGGGATGCACTGAACACTGAGCTGGACCGTGATTCACTCGGGAAAGGAGCGACACTTTTTGCCCTCGACAACAAGATGAGCTTTTCGCCAATCAGGATGTTTCGTTCGGCTGTTCGACTCGGCCACTTGAAGGTTGTCGAGCTCCTCCTTGGCGGCATCGTAGATAGCCGGGTTGACCCAAGCTCATCAGGTAACCTGGCTATCTATGATGCCGCCAGAAACGGCCACACAGAGGTTGTGAAGATCCTTCTTGGTGATGAGAGGGTCGACCCAAGCTTCTATGATTACCGATCGCTCAAGAAAGCCATTAAGAATGGTCACACAGATGTTGTTGTGCTCCTTATGAAAGACGATGGTGCTCACGAGGCGGGCCTTGACACTCTTCTGTTTCGTTTAGCTTCTACGAGCGGTCACACGGGGGTTTTGCAGGTTCTTCTTGCAGATGATAGGATAGACATAGCGAACGTTGCAAGATGCAACACCATGCAGTGGGCATCCACCCTTGGCCACACAGGAGCCGTGAGAGTCTTTCTTGAAGATGGGAGGCTTGTTACGAAGGAAAGCTTGACCCGTGACCTACGCTCTGCTATTGGTGGGGGCCATGATGGTGTTGTGAGTCTCTTACTTGTGGATGGAAGGGCTGAACTGGGAAAAGGTGCATTGGCTGGAGCGATTGAAAGTGGCAACGCAAGTGTCGTTGAGCTTATACTCGAAGACAAGAGAACCGACCCGTCGGTCAAGGATAGTTATGCTATGTGGAGAGCTGCTTACTGGGCTAACTCAGACATTATGGAACTTCTCCTTGCTGATAAGAGGGCTGACCCGACAGCCGTTGATTATGACGCCGTAATGATGTCTATAAAGAAAGGAAATGCTGACATCCTTAGGATGCTTCTTGAAGACGGAAGATTCGACCCAACATTTAACCAGAACCAACTGATATGGGGCGTTGCCAAGAGCAGGAACTCAGAAGCTTTCAGGCTCCTCTTTGCAGACAAGAGAGTCGATCCAACAGCTGTCGAGAACAGAGCGATCCTTGCAGCCTTTTTGTTGCTGGGTGAAAGCGTTGCCAAGCTTCTTCTCGCAGACAAGAGAGTGGATCCTTCAGTTAGGGATAGCGAAGCACTCCGGAAGGCCTCACAGAGTGGTAATGTGGCTCTTGTCAAGCTCCTTCTTGCAGATGGAAGGGTAGATCCCACAGCAAAGAACAACGAGGCGTTCTATAAAGCCTCAAATAACGATCACATGGAAGTTGTTCGGCTTCTAACAGCCCAAGAAGGCCTAAACAACAGGAAAGCCTACACCAAGCTTAGTCGTGTAGTGTTGGGAAGATTGGCAAGAGACAGAGGGCTGAAAGTAAACGCGGGGCTCAATAAGGAGCAGCTACTCACCATGCTCTTCTCTCCGACCACTGAAGCTAGAAAGAGTGAGACTAAGAAAAGAGGGGCATCTCTCAAAGTCTATGATGGGATGTTTGTGAAGGAGCTAAGAAGGGAAGCGCGAACTAAAGGAGTCCCAGGGAGGTCCAAAATGAACAAGGCAGCATTGATTGTTGCACTCAAAGGTGAATAGAAGGCAACAGTACGTCTATTAGAGTTTTCGGGACCTTGACGAACTGGTTCATACATAAGTATATTTGATATACTCGAGAAAGATAAACTAAGAAACAGGCAGAAGTGAGCTGCCTATTCTCCTTTAAGTGCAACAATCAATGCTTCCTTGTTCATTTTGGATCTTCCGGCCGTCTTTCTCCTCGTTGCCACCTTTCTTAGCTCTCTGACGGACATATCGTCATAGGGCACCTCAAAGGGCTCTTCCTTCACACCCACCGCACCCCCAGGGTTAGAGGGGAAGAGCATAGTGAGCAACTGTTCCCTTTTGATCGTAGAGGTCGATCTTAGCCCTCTATTGCCCGCTATCCTTCTCAAAGTGGCGCGGCTCAGATGGCTGTACACTTCCTTGTCGTTTACGCCACTAACATCTGCCAAAAGCTTAACTACCCCGAAATGTCCATACCGGGATGCGTTTTTGATCGCTTCGTTGTTCTTAGCAGTAGGATCGACCCTGGGGTCTGCGAGGAGGAGTTCAACAACGTCAGTGTTGCCGTTTCGTGAAGCATGGCGAATCGCATCGTTGTTCTCGCATGAAGGGCTTAGCCTGTCATCCGCAAGAAGGAGGTCGATAAAGTCCACGTTTTTGCTGCGAAAGGCCAAGATGATCGCGTTGGATGATTTGTCAGCGGCCGGGTCGACGCGCTTATCTGCAAGCAGGAGCCTCAGAATCTCAGGGGTAGTTGCTTTCAATGCAGCCGTTAGCACCTCGTTGCTGTAGTGTTCTAGGTTCACTCTTGGATCTGCAAGGAGAAGTTTAACGACATCGGTGTGCCCGTTCTCAACGGAAGTCATCAGTGCTTTATTCTTGTTGACTGCAGGGTCAGCCCTTCCATCAGCAAGGAGGAGAGCTATCACGCCCGCATAACCCTGTACGGCGCTCACTGTCATCGAAGATGATGTTCGAGTCGGGTCAGCCCTTCCATCACCAATAAGGACTTTTACAGCTCCTACATGGCCACTGTGCACGGCCTCACCAAGAGCTCTTGTGTAAAACGCTGTATCAAAAGGCATTTTCATATTCAGGATGATTTCCATGATTTCCACGTGACCGCCACGGGTGGACCCAAGGAACACTTCTTGGTGAATCGTCCACTGCCCGGAGCGTCGATTGGGTGGTGTCGTCTGAACCCTCTCTTGATTAAGGAGGATCCTCACAATCTCCGTATGGCCGTTCTCGGAAGCTTTCTTGGTCGCGTAGTTGTACTCAGAAGCCGGATTAACCATATCATCGCCAAGGAGGAGCCCCACAATCTCCGTGTGGCCGTTCTCGGAAGCTTTCTTGATCGCATGGTTGTGCCGACCAGTCGGATTGACTCTCTCGTCCCTCAGAAGGAGCCTGACGATCTCTGTATGCCCGTTCTCGGCCGCACACCACAACGCCTTGCTCTCTTTTATGCCTGGGTTCACACTTGTCTCACGAAGGAGGACCTCAACGATGTCTAAGAATCCGAGCCAAACGGCCGAACTAAACATCACTGCGTGACTGAACCTCATCCCGGTGTCTATAGCGAAAGACATCGCATCAGAACCGAGTGAGTTGCGTTTCAGCTCGTGGTTTAGTGGGACCTCAAGAAATGCATCCTCGGGGAAGAAGACGTAGGGGAGTAGATTGGTGCTATACTGGAGCATACAAAGCACCAATATGCCTTTAGACTCTTCCAGATTTCCAAGAACGACTCCTATGGTCCAGAAATCTCGGAGAAGTTCCGGAAGACTGGTGATTTCATCCTCGCTTATCGATTCCTCATTGATAAGCTTCTCCACGGTCTTCAGGAGCTTATCGGGGATGTTAAACAGGTCAGTGTAGCTGTCCCTCCAGAAGAGAGGGTTGTATGAGCCTTTTTCAGGGAACGGGCTGACTCCCACTGTTCCATCAGCCCGAAAAGCTTCTGCAACTTCCCAGAAGATGGGATAGAGATCGGGGTGCCTGTGGAAGAAAAGGGCCTCCCACAGATCACTAGAAGAACACAGCACGGTGTTATCGTCGCAAAAGGACTGAACTGCGAGTATGTCATCGCTAAGGAGGGCTGTAGTGGCTTCGGACGCTGTGAGCTTCCTTTTTCCGAGCCTATATTCGGCGCTTCCCTCTGGAGGAGAAAGCAGTATCTGAGAGACAGTCTTCAGTTGCGTGTCACTCATCATTTCAGCGAGAGGCACTGATTAAATCCCTTTCTCGTCTTTTTTCACAGCAAACTAGTCTCGGAAAGGGTTCCTCCGAACAAGCTCCAGAGAAATGGAACCACCACTCAGTAACACCGCGAAATCGTCTGGGTCCGCAGTAAGAGTAGCAGTAATCGGCTCCGCTGGGAGGAATAGACTTATACGCCGAGTGAACGCGAAAGACTACAAGGAAATGTGCGCCGAACTCGTCTCGGTCCTTGGCTTCCTGAGGAAGGAGAGCGGGAAAGAAGCCGTCTCTCTCGTGTCAGGAGGCTCTGCGCTCTCTGATCATGTTGCCGTCTCTCTTTTCCTGGTCGGAACCTGTAAGAAGCTTGAGCTGTTCCTCCCTGCAGACTTCTCTGTCGAGAATAACCTCTTCGACGCAAGCAGGTCAGGGAAGAGCCTCCACAATCACCACATGAGGTTCTCGGATGCTTGTGGCGTGGAAAGCCTGCGGGAACTGTCTAATGCAATGAGGTGTGAAGGACTGTGCAGTGTCAAGAGTTTCTCCGGATTCGCCGCGAGAAACAAAGCCCTTGCGGCCTCTTCTCCTGAATATGCTGTTGTCTTTGGATTTGACAGGGCGGATAAGGTACTGGTCTGTCCCGAGGACGAGTGTGAGTGGGCACCAACGGGCGGCTCCAGACAGACATGGCGCGCTCTTCGAAAAGCAGGATCAACACTCCTGTACATACCGATCAAGAGATATGCAACCTAGGTATCTCATCTGGGGCACGAGACGCAATCTATCAGTCTGGGCAGCCCAATCACCGTATATGTCATATACGACCAACCAACTTGTTCTTTGCTATTCTGCGTTCTGGAAGGACCAAATGTTTGGGTGTGGCGGAACCCACCAAGGGAGGCTCTCGCAAGCCCTAAAACTATCAGTTGCAGTGGAAGATGAACTGCATAACGGTGGCCGTCATTGCGTCTTCCTTACCTGATGACCTCACGGACTCGATATCGAAAAGCGACTACAGGAGGATGTGTGGCGCCCTTAACTCTGTTCTCCGCTTTTTGAGAAAGGAAGGCCGCACGAACGTAATCACACTTGTGTCGGGCGGCTCAGCACCGGAAGAACACACCGCAGTGTCTCTATTCCTCAGCGGCGGATGCGAAAAGCTTGAGCTCTTTCTCCCCGATGAGTTTTTGACCGACTCATCGGGGAGAAGGCGTTTCGCGGGGTGTGAGCGCGGGGGAAGCCTTCACACCCGCCACATAAGATTCTCAGACACCTGCGAGATCGGTAGTCTGAAGGAACTGTCGGATGCAATGTCTCGGGAACAGTGCGGGGTCACGTCTTTCTCCGGTGTTTCGTCAAGAAACACGGCTCTCATCGCCTCTGTGCCCGAATATGCCATCGTCTTTGGGTATGAGAGGACGGAAGAGCTCCTTCTCTATCCGAAGGACAAGTGCAAGTGGTGTCCCTCAGGCTCTACTGGGCGGGTGTGGCGCGCTCTTTGGAAGACAGGGACAATATTGCTCTACATTCCCATAAAGAGGCGAGAGGATTAGCGCTTCATTCTTTGCCGTTTGCGTTACAAAACACGCCATGCTAAGTGATTTTTGCCGCATAACAGGAAAAGGACCTAAGAGGACCCACAAGATCATTTAATCTAAGAAAGTCAGACTCTAGAAGAAAATGTCCTGTAAAACGATGAACTACACCCAACAAGCCAACACACTGAAAGGAAATGCCGAGATGGCGTCCCGATTGGATGGCTACAAGGAGTCATCGTCACTGTTCGAGAAGGCAGGATCGTATTACAAGATGGGGAAAGAGTGGAACTCGGCGGGTGACGTCTTTCGCAGAGCCGCCGAAGACTCTATGAACTTCAGCACGTACATGGCGGCTGTAAACTTCACGAAGGCTGGTGAACTTTATGCTAAGTGCGAGAACGAAGCTGCTGTGATGGCATTTGAAAATGGCATCGAGAACTGGATTGACAACAACAGGATGATACAGGCTGCAAGGGCATACAGCTTTCTTGGGGAGTTCCATGCAAAGAAAGAGCGCCCAGTTCCGGCTATTGAGTCTCACAGTGCAGCTTCCGATCTTTACGACGCTGAGAACAGACCAGCGGCTTGTGCTGTCTCCAGAAGAAAGGCCGGAGTCCTTTCTTCTATGATTGGTGATTACAGGGGCGGTGCAATATTCTTTGAGGAAGTTGCGAAAGGTTATCTTCGCATTGACAGTGCACTTAGTGATTGCGCCATACCAGAGTATCTGTTCGGTGCTATGCTCTGCAATATCGCTGCGGGTGCCGTCGGGCACGCAAAGGGCGAATTGTGTAACTATAGCAATGACTTTCCCATGTTCAGGGACACAAAAGAGGAAGTGCTCATTGTTTCTATCTGTGATGCTCTTGATGGAGACAATTTCGATTCGTTCATGAAGAACAGGGACCTTTCTAACTTCAGACCGTGGCAGAAGGTCCTCTTGGAAAATTGGGCCAAAATCGCGGCCTGACGCGTGAGTCTGTTCTCTGTAGAACAGAGAAGGACCCAGCGCACCGCTTGACCTATGAAAGTAACACCTAACAGAGGGATCGCTTAAAAGAATGAATCACGTCCAAAAAGCCAACACACTGAAAGGAAATGCTGAAATGGCGTCTCAATCAATGAACTACAAAGAGTCGTCCTCGCTCTTTGAGAAGGCTGGGACGTACTACAAGCTGGCCAAGGAGTGGAAGATGGCAGCAGACGTCTTTAACAGAGCTGCTGTTGACTCCATGAAGTTCGGCCCGCACATGGCAGCTACTTACTTCAAAAGGGCTGCTGAGCTTTATGTCAAGTGTGAGGATGAAGCTGCTGTGAAAGCATTTGAGAATGCAGCTGAGAACTTCATCGACAACAGTAGGTTGTCTATGGCCGCAAAGGCATACGACCTTCTTGGTGAGTTCCATGAAAAGAAAGAGCGCCTAGTCCTAGCCATTGAGTCCCATAGTACTGCTGCCGATCTTTACGGAGCCGAAAGCAGCCCAGCGCAAAGCGCTATGTCCATGAGGAAAGTGGGGAACCTTTCTGTGCTGGTGAATGATTACAGTGGCGGCGCAGTATGCTTTGAAGCAGCTGCCGAGAGCTACGTTGGTAATACTCTGGGCGAATTCATCATACCAGGGTGTCTACTTAGTTCCATACTCTGCCATATCGCCGCGGAAGTACCTGGACGCGCAATAGACAAGCTGAGTTCCTATGAGGACGACTTCCCAACATTCAAGAACACAAGAGAGAGAGTGTTCGCTCTTTCTCTTTGTAATGCTTTTGATGGGGACTATCTTGATATGTTTATGAAGGATAGCGACCTCTCTTTCCTCAGACCATGGCAAAAGGTCCTCTTGGAAATAATAGGCGACAAATCACTCCCTAATGCGTGACTGGTGGAACTCCAGGTACTTCTCCAACCAAAGACATCTATATTGAATATAGACAGTTTACAAAGCATTTCACCTCTTCTGTGTCCAAGAATCGACCCTTACGTCGACGCCGATGGAGGAAAGAACACCTGCCCAAGAATCCCTGAGCAAGGACAACTCTTCTATCAATTCTTCCGAGTCGCACTCCCTCACGATGAAGGTAAGCAAAGAATCCCACACTTGCCCGATAGAAACCTTCAGTGAAAGAACTGCTTCGGAGTGACCTCTTTTCCTCGAACAGAAGTAGGAAACTGCCTTGTCAGGGTACTACCTTCGGTACGTAGCTTGCGCAGTACCCAAGTGCGTGACCTATGAAAGTAGAATCCTCTGGGGACCCAAAAGTCCAATCCCTTCTGTGGTCTGCGATTGGCAAGTCTCCTTTCCGGCATATGAATACATGGCCCACCTCGCTGCCGTCAGACAGCACCTTCGTGAAGAAGTGGGGTTCGAGTACTTCATCTTCCTCTAATGCCTTGATAACCTCCGGTGTGAGTTCCCACAGCGAACAGAGCGCCCTCTTCCTGAGTCCTTCCCGAACTAGGTGGATGTTGATGTAGGTCCCAAGAACGCCAAGATACTCCTCTTCGATGTTCTCCTCGATGGATACGGAGCTTGCGCAGTGGATCCAAGGGTCTGCAATAAGCGCAACGATGAGCGGTAGTTCCATTTCCGCGACATGGGCACTAGAAACCATTTCTGCACTAACCCCACGAAAAAAGATGCTTGCCCTAGACAAACAGTGTGCCCAAGTCCCACCAACAGTCGTGAGGATAAGAAGGAAGGCTGGGGTGGTTGTGCAGGACTGCGACTTGTATATTGGCCGTGCAATGGGACGCGGTGGTTGGTCGCTCCCCAAAAGTATATGGCACAATCCGTACACACTGAGGAAGAACACCATCGAAGAGTCTCTTGAGCTATACCGAAAGCACTTAATAGCTTCACCCAAGCTCCTAGCATCCCTGCCCTCTCTCTCCGGGAAGAGGCTTGGTTGTTGGTGTGCGCCAAGCCCCTGTCATGGCAACGTTCTTGTTAAGCTCTTCAACGAGCGTGTAGGCACCAAACCCTTTGTGGAAAGGCCCACCGGCTTCGGCGACCTTCCAATCGAGATCATGGTGCTGGTGGCATCGCTTATATTAGATCAGCCAGAAACCTTCTGCGCCCTCCAGATGACTTCAATGAATATAAGAATCGTGCTGGGGGACTCTAATCTTCCCCAGCTTTCCCTCTGCGCCATGAGAAAAGCCATATGGTGGGTTAAGAACAGGAAGAGTTCGTTGTTTGTGACAGGTGCTGCAGGTACCGGGAAGACACACTTCTGCAAGATGCTAGCAAAGGCATCCGCCCTTCCCGGGTTTAGAAAGAAAGTGCAGTTCACCGCGACCACGTGGAAGGCGGCCCTTCTTCTCGACGGTGAAGCAAGAACCTTGCATAGTGCGCTTGGCATTAACCCCACTGACCTGACCGCGAAGAGTATCGAGAAGCTCTGCTCGCGACCCGGTGCAAGGAAGAGAATAGCCTCCATAGATGTGATCGTTATAGATGAGGCATCTATGCTCTCCGCAGAGCTGCTCACGCACTTGGACTGGCTCTTACGATTCTGCAATAACAGAGAATCAGTGCCGTTCGGTGGTACCCAGCTCGTTCTCGTTGGTGACCTTCTCCAGCTTCCTCCCGCAGATAGAAATGCCAAGTACTTCTTCGAGTGCGACTCCTGGAAGAATGCAAGCACCCACATGGTTGAACTGACGGCACCAATGCGCCAGAGCACTGATCATCCCTGGTTCTTCCTTCTGTGTAGAGTGAGAGAGGGAAAACAAACGGAGGGTGATCTTATATTCCTGAAGAATCTCGTGAGGAGGGGGAGGGGTGAAAAGGAGCTCCTGGCTGAATTCGAGGCCGGGAGAAAGCTTCCGATACTCTGCACGCACAACAAGGACATTAGTAGGCTGAATGCAAAAGCCATGCAGAACCTTTCGCCCTCTTTCACAATTCACTCCACCTTCCCTCGAGGAGTGGACCCTGAAAAGTACAGGTTGCCCCTGTCTGTAGACCTTTCAACAGGGACCCTGTGTATCACAACTGCGAGAACACCGGCATTGGAGTCAAACGATCAGGGTGACATCGTGGACCAAGAATACCAATTGTTTCCGCCGGGGACAATCCTGACCTTCGAAAGGATTGTCGGCACTTCGATGCTTGTGGAAAGAGAGAACAGACACTTCATGGTGGAGCATGTAGCAAAGCGCGTATCTGAGATGGCTCATAACGGGGTGGAAAGGATTCACGAGATCTGTTATTGCCCGCTGAAACCGGCCTACGGTGTCTCGATACACTTCTCCCAGGGTATGACGCTTAGCTCGATCGATGTGCGACTTGGACGTAATGTCTTTGCGCCCGGGCAGGCATACACGGCTCTCTCGAGAGTCCCGCTCTCGGATGATGTGCGCTTGGCCGAGTTTGACCCTGCTTCTATTATTACGAGCAAAAAAGCTATCAAATTCTACGAAGATATGAGAAGGGGTGGGTTCTAGCCTCATTGGAAGTCCTATTACTGATGTATGGAATACATCAAGCCCTACTCCTCATGTATGCTATACATCAAGCCCTATATGGTATACACCGGGCCTTACTCCTGGTATGCTATACATCAAGTCCTATATGGCATACACCGGGCCTTACTCCTGGTATGGAATACATCAAGTCCTACTCCTCATGTATGCTATACATCAAGTCCTATATGCATACACCGGGCCTTACTCCTGGCATGGAATACATCAAGCCCTACTCCTCATGTATGCTATACATCAAGCCCTACTCCTCATGTATGCTATACATCAAGTCCTATATGCATACACCGGGCCTTACTCCTGGCATGGAATACATCAAGCCCCATTACTGATGTATGCTATACACCAAGCGCCTATTTCTATGTCGAGCCCATCACCTTCAAGGGGTTGGTGATGTGCGCAAGAGAGGGGTATGCCCCGCTGATATACTCTGCCATCTTCCGTATTAGTGAGTGAATCCAGCCCCAAAGGTCGCTTCTGTCTTCATCACAAACAAGCGGATCCCCCTCGCTGTTAACGGCGGTGAAGAGGTCCAGGTATGGTTTCACGAACTTATTCCGCACCTCCTGTGGAAAGAAGGAGCCGAGAGCGATTGAGAAATACTTCTCGTCCTTTTCGCTGATCTTCTGGAAGACGTCGACCACCTCTGACGTCCCCGGCGTCTTCAAGGTGAGAAAAAATCCAAGAGGGAGAACGCCAGTCCCGTAGATATCTGTCGTTGATTGGAGTATCTGGAGGCCCTGACTGACGACATCGATTTGATATCTGTCTTCCTCCGGCAGGTCTTCATTTATCTCTTCTATGATTTCGCAGAACGTCTGTGTGAGATCTACGAACCTCTGATGGAACACATCGGATGAGTCCGATTGCTCGGCGTCCCATCTTGCTTCCCAAAGCTCATTCCACGCTTTCTCCGTGATCATCGAGTTTCTTAGACCCCTTCAGCCTTAGGATCGTGCATGCGTAATACCGGGCGAGTGCTCGGCACCCTAAAAGATGAGCATGAACACAGCAAGAAGGTTATCTTGGCAAGCCAGGGACGATTTGATCTACTTCAGATGCCCCGGGGATGGGTCTTGTCTTCTGCATGCGGTGCGGAGCTCTCTTTCCACGCGTTATAGAGATCGTGGACCGGCGTACATGAGCGGCTGGGCTAAGAAGTTCCGAGGCCAGATGGCTGAAAAGCTCGACGGGATGTATCGAGACTTGCCTTGCTCCGAATTCTCAAATGTTCGTCTTGACCTCTACGACGGCAATGCCAGCACGAGGGAGGCAGCTGCATCCGTCCTCGACCTCTCTCTTGACGGGATGAAGTCGCACCTCACATCCTACAAGTTCCTCGGTGAGGAGATGCTCGTCTTCCTGAGCAGGCTGCTCGACGTCAACCTCATCATCCTCGACAGAAGCACCCAGAGCGTGTACAGGATGGCTCTGTCACCCGACCTGTACGACCAGAAGAGGGAAGGCGCGATCCTGGTGCTTTACAGGCCCGGAACAAGAGTCTCAGACCCTCATTTCGAGTGTGCAGGCATAATGCTCGGCGAAAAGGTTGTCACTTACTTCGAAAACGGGCACTCAGCGATAAAGAGCTTCCGGGACGAACTGGGCTGGTGACCAAAGTCAAGCCCCGATAAAAGCGGATATATTGAGCGAGAAAGACCAAAAGTCCCACATGCAAAGCGTAGAAGGCTATGTATCAAATGTCGTCGCGAAAGCGCCACTGAAAGACAAGAAGGCCATTGCCAGTCTAATCACAAGCATACTGGTGTCTTACGGCGCTTCATCAGTAGAAGACACCGACACGCCGCTCCTCTACCAGCTCGTTGCTAAGGCAGTGGTCGGTGGGGCCCCGGCTCTCAAGCAGCATGTGGCGTCGAGGAAAATCACCCTCTCACGGAAAGCAAAGGGGAAGAGCAAGAAGGAGAGACAGACAGATGACGTTTTCGACATGCCAAAGAGAAGGAAGGTCCTAGAAAAGCTGAAAATGGTAGACCTTCGTGACATGGGCGGAAAGGGGAACAAGAAAGGCGACCTGGTCACGGCCGTGCTCGAGATCGAGAGAAAGGCAGCCTCCCAAATACCCGCTCTCATGTTCGGCGACAAATCGGGGTCCCAGAGGGAGGCTTACTGGAATCTAGAAGAGTGGGAGTACTCCGCCTACGTCGACGATCTGAGGAAGGCAGAGCTGAGGGGAAGGCCCATTGTTGAGGAGGGGCCCTTCAAGTGCAAGCGCTGCAAGTCCGAGAGGATAGTCATGAGGTCAAAGTACGGCGCTTCTGGCGACGAGATGGTACGGGTCGAGATGATATGCATGGGTTGTGGGAACAGGTGGTAGCCCAGCCCTCCAATGGTTCACATAGATTATATCTATGTTGTAGGCACAAAGAAGTCCCCATGCTTCATAGTAAATGGGGAAGACGTGACATTGGCGCGCTGTGGTTGGAACACATCACCTATTTAGACTGGGTTACTTTATGGTGCGTTGAAGTGCTGACCACCCTGACCATGTACACCGACTCACTGACACACCAAACATATATCCTGACTTCAGCACACGAAACTGCAGAACATATCTTGGCATCAACTCACCAAACTGCAGAACATATCTTGACTTCAGCACTCCAAACTGCAGAACATATATCCTGACTTCAGCACTCCAAACTGCAGAACATATCTTGACTTCAGCACTCCAAACTGCAGTTTGATATCTTGGCATCAACTCACCAAACTGCAGAACATATCTTGGCATCAACTCACCAAACTGCAGAACATATATCCTGACTTCAACACCAAGTGCAGTGAACGTATGTCCCGGCTATGGAGTTCGATACACAAGCTAGAACGCATGCTCTGTAGTTCTTTGGCTGTAAGCAAGGTTTTGCTCCCTCAGCACAAGAAAGGCATCTTTCTTGTGACTTTATAGGCTTTATGTCATCTAGTTAGGTCGCCATAGTGATATAATGTCGTGAAGGGTTAGTTTAATATAAGCTGATGCTCTGTGATTAGTTCGACACAAGTTCAGCAGAAGCTAGATATGTGTTCCGCATTTTCCTGAGTCCAAGTCAGGATATGTGTTCAGTAGTTTTGTGCTGAAGTCGGATATGTTCTGCTGCTTAGTGTCATCATGCTTCTGCATAAGTGCTGTCGTGTAGAAACTACACGCGCCCATGGCCTCTGGTCTTTCTCTCGTTTGTTCAGCTCATACAGTCATCATGCTGACCTAACACCGACCTTCTCGCCGAGAACCAACACCAGAGCTGCAAACATGAAAAGTGTCACAGCGAAGTCCATGCTCTGTGATTAGTTGACCACAGTAAATATGTGATGAGGCAAGGTGCATGACCTTGTTGGACGAAAGAGATGTGCTATATCTTTGCTACATAGATCGTATCTATGTGCTTTTGCTACATAGATCATATCTATGTGTTTTTACTCAGACGATGTTCTTTATCACCGCGCTGCGTTTCACCCTCTCCTCCGACACCCTCTCGAGTTGGTCAAGCAGCCCGAGGTCCATTGGAACTAAAGGTGCGGATGCAGAGGGCCCCCCATCACCCACAGGAAGTCCCTTCTCTTTCACCGGCTTGGTGAACTCTTCCGCGATGCTTGCCTTCTCATCAACGGTCTCTTCTTCCTCAGGAATGTCTCCAATGTACGAAGAGTCTTTTGCTCTTCTGCAGTGGTAATAGACCCTGCCCTTCGATATGGCAAGGTAGGGGTTGTCCCCTTTTCCTCCCTCTCCGTGAGTACGGCTACACATTGCGCAGTACGAGGGGGCGAGTCTCTTCAAGGCGACGATGGCGCCGGCCGTTTCTCTGAACGCAAACGGCACCTTTCCCCTCACTAGGCCACCTTCGCCAGCGAGGTACGTCTCGAGGACCTCCATGGCATCACTTACTTCTCCGGAAGTGGGGGCTGGCCCCGGCTGTGTGTTATCGTGTTGGTGTGACTTCAGAGGCAAGCTGAGCTTTGGAAACGCCCTGCAGTTCGATGTGGTTGTTATGAGGCTCACAAAGAGCCTGATCCGGTCCTTCCTCTCACCCACCCCGCTGTATGGGCTCTTTGTGAGGTCGCCGTGGTGCATCCATTCGTCCAGGTGGCGAAGCATGCGCGTTGTGCCCACCTTTCTTGATCCAAGGATCCTGAAGCATCTTCCCCGGCTGTAGACACTTGCGTCTACCCATTCCTCCCACTTGGGGTCCATGTGCGTGATGGTTCTCCTGAAGAACTCCCCCGACTCCTCCGCAGATCGCAGATACCAGTTGTGCACAATGACGTGCAGGCTGACCTTCACCATGCCGGTGCTGGCTGGTCCGGTGCTGTCAAGGATGATGACGTCTTTCCCCACATCAAGCTCGACACCACACTCGGAGAAGACGGCCGATATGCCGTCTACAAGCGCGCTCAGAAAGTCCTGAAGGTCTTGTATCCTCTCCCCGATCTCTTCTTTCGGGATCTTGAAGTCGATGTCGAAGTAGGGCTTCCTGTAAGACTCGGGGAGGATTACCTCGTAGTAGTGTCTTTCCGGCTTTTGTATGCCGCCATAGTGGTCGAAGAACTCGCCGAACGACGTGAAGTGCTCGAAGTAGTACTTCTGGTCCCCGGTCTTTCCTGTGTATTCGACCTGGGCGACAAGCGCCCCCGGCTCTATCTCTCCGATTTTCCCCATTAAGGACGAACCACCCTTTCTGAGGCTGTAGTAGCGCTCTCTGTTCTTTCGTCTGTACATCTTGTGGTCTGGGTCTATTTTCTAGTTGTTGTCCCCTTGATCTGTTTTTCGAGAAGCAGGCTTGTCTCCGGATTGTTTTCCCTTGCGTTCTCACCCCAGATTACTCGCGTTGGTGCTCTTGGTACGCCATATCCTCGCCCCTTTGCTTACATCTGCCTTGTCTTTGACCCGTCCCGCGCTTTTCCTTGGTCGCACTTCTCGTCGTTCTCTAAGCAAGCATCGATCGTAAAAGCTAAACCGAAGACCATGGCGGATGCAGTTGATATAGACTCACGAGTTCCGGACCACCTCAGAGAGATGTTCGAACCAAGCTCAAACGCAGCCGACGTCAGGGGCGCGGCGACGGGCACCGCCGTGCAGAGCCGCTTTAGTAGAACGTACAGACCTTGGATAAGATCCTCAGGTGTAGTTTCGATCATGCAGCACAAAGAGGTGAAGATTGACGGCGAAGAGAGCCGCGACTCTTTCATCCCGAAGGAAGGGTACCACGTCCTCTGCGGATCATATCTGGCATTGGAGATCCCTAAGATGGTTGTGAAAGACCCAAACACGTGCCAGATAAGGCTTGGCGGCGATTTGCACGCATGCATTGATGTTGCAACACTGAAGGTTGGTGATGCTTACAGGTTCCACATGAGCCGTGTTGCGCTCGACTCGGGGCTCCTTGTCCCGCGGGAGATGAGGGACGAGTACGAGGAGTGCATAAGGCGCAAGACGGGGACGTGGCAGAGCGATCTTCGCAACTGGTCGAGCGCAATCGAGAGAGAGGAAGTTCCCTTCCCGCAGATGTGGCCCTATTCGAGATCGCCGTACGAGTCCATCCCGCTCTACACAGAGGTTAATGTCATCCACGACTACAAATTCGACCTTCTGGTTGATAATCTCTTCGAGATGCGAGTGAGAAAGGGGAAAGGCGAGTGGAAGGCGGTCCCGTTCGACCATGACCTCGTGGAAGGTCCAAGGAAGATCAAGAAGCCTGACCTGTGGGGTATGTTCGAGATGTTCGAGCAGGAGGACCTCCAGCACTTCTCCACCGAGCCCGTTGAGAAGCGCTGGATAGATGTTCTCGTGCAGAGGCACAAGAACCCGGTTAAGGGCGGTCAGAATCTCACAGAGACAATCAAACTGGGAAAAGAGCTCCCTGTGCTCGCTGTGGGCTGGGCGGCGATTGAGTGCGGTCGTAACAACATCACCCCTGAAACGCGCTACCTGACATCAGGACTTGAGGACCCCATTGCGAACTACGAGATTACCTTTGGAACAGAGACAAGGGTGCCGAAAAAGTCGCCCATGCACAGCAAGATGCAGCAGTTCTTCCGCATGCGCGAGAGCCCGCTGACCCCAGGCATCGGCGTCCACTCGTTCGCCAACAGGAGCATTGGCGCCGAGACACCAATGTTCGTCCTTGCGGGCGACTCAGGTATAGACCTGAACCTGAAGCTGAAAGGGTCCAAGAAGACCGAGTACAATGTATACGTCATTACACAGACGGTGCGCTCTCTCATCTTCAAGAAGCCGGAAGAGTGGGACTCGAAGGAAGTGAAGAAGGTGCGCATGAGGGGAGAGATCGAAAGGTCCAACGGAAGGGACGATGGGGTGAGATCGGCCTACAGAAGTGGGGAAGAAACCTCCTTCTTCGCTCAGTAGCGAGCTGGATTGCGCAAGCTGCCAGAAGAGGTGTTTCCAATGTACAAGTTCTTGTACATCCTATTAGTTAGCTTATTAGCATCGCAACATAAACATAACCCCTAGCAGTGAGCTTTTAAGTGTCGAACAAAATGCATCACACCTTACATGTACATGTCTAACCCTGCAGAGCGCTCGCTCACTTGCTTGCGACCTCCAACTTGCGACTTAGATTAAGCTGAAAACATCTCATCTTTATGCATTCAGCTTGTGACTTAAAACAAACCTTTCGAGCCTCGAGTCTTACATCGAACTGAAAACACCTCATCTTCGCGTATTCAGCTTGCGCCCAGAGACCTAAACCGCCGAACCACACCCCACTTCCGACTTGCACCGCGAGTTGGAGTTCCCCAGAAAGTTGCAAAGCGCTTACTCGCGACCTACATCAAGCTGAAAACATCCCAACTTCGTACATTTGGCTTGTGGCTTGGGTCGGAAGTTTCAAGTCTCGACTCTTAGATCAAGCTGAAAACACCTCATCTTCGCGTGTTTAACTTAAGGCCAGGGTTCAATGCTTGATAATTCGATTCTCACTCACGACTTCCAACTTACTCACTTGTGAGTTTCAATTCACACTTACTCGCACTTGCTTGTGACAAGACCGAGACGAAAACATTTCACCTTGCCCCTGGTGAAGTCAAAGCACGCATTTATTTTACGGTTAGAGTCAGGAGCCGCCAGCCCCGAGTCTTTCATCAAGGCTAGTGAGCTGAAATACTGTACAAGTCCTTGTACATCTTAGTGGGGGTTCGTAAAAGTGCCGGCCCATGAAAGGTGGCCTTTGGAGTCACCGATCACCCTCGGTGGGTCTTTCATCTTGTAAGGGCGCGTTTCATCAGCCAAGAAGCCATCAAATAGGTCTATGATGCCCAGGAGTTTGCTGAGTGACTTCTTTGCCACTTCGACATGTGCTGTGCCTTTACGTTGCGGTTCGTCCCATCTCCGGCCACGGAGGGTGTCAAAGGTCTCATTGTAGTACTCAATTGACACGTTGCGCATAGCTAGGACCACCTGCCTGATTGCGCCTCTTTTCTCCGCCTCCCTCGTGGCACGGAAGATGCTGTTACACCAAGCCTTCTCATCGATCTCACCAAGCGTGTGGCGGACTCCGACCTCTAGGAGCTTCCCTGTGAGATTGTACTCTGTGTTCGTGAGTATATCGTCAGTGCGCCTGATAAGTGTCATTATATGTATGCACGCGCTGTCGTGGCGCTCAATAACCCCATCTTTTACCACATACTTCACTAAGTACCTTTCTGGTGTCTTATCTAGGAGATACTTCTCTATTTCTCGGCCTGTGCCGCTTACATTAATAGTCCCATCGAACCCTCCACAAGGCACATCGCGAATCTCCCGAGCTGCGGTGCCGTTTATTCTTCTCCATTCTTGGTAATGAGGGTTGTGCAGACCCAAGGTGCCGTGAATTACCTTTCTTGTTGTCCAGGAGAAGGCGGTCTTGCACTTAGTACACCACATTTGGTCGCATCCGTCTACCTTCTCTATTCTCTCACCACAGTCGGGACCGGGACAAGCCTTCGTCATCTCGCGTATCTTTTTCATTGACTGGAGCACACCTGGGTCACATACATGCCCTTCGCCACCTAGCTCGCAGCACTTGATGCATACAGATGCCTCACATGTAACACATATACCAGGGAACTTCACCATCCCCTGGCACTTAGAGGCTGGACACCCGCAGATAATGGATAAAGTCTTACTAAGATGGACCCCTTCATCTTTCTTAATCTTCCTAAGCTCAAGCTCGTGCTTTTCGCCACCCTTGAACTTTTCTGCGACACACTCCCTCTTCTTTTCACTCAGGGCCTTGAGCACTGCTGGAACTCCTGTCATCGCCATCAAAGCGTTTATTTCAGCTATTTCGGCTTTAATGGTGTGCAACTGGGCTGAACTCCGACTATACACGGCACTTCTCAGATGAGCAGCCCTCTTTCTCCTCCTTTCAGGAAGGACGGTCAGTTCAGCATACTCAGCATGGACCTTCCCACGAGATTTCTCCTTCTCAAGAAGGAGCGCCTTTCTGCTCGTCCTGTAGCCGTTCTTTCCCGCACCGTCGAGCCAACCCGAGGGAAGAATGCTGTGCTGAACCTGGTTTGTCCAAGCGGTCTTGCAGCTCATACAGTGCGGTAATGCTGTTTGTCCGACGAGATAGGTCTTTGTGCAGCCAAGACAGCATGAATAGTCGCAGCTCGGGCACTCTACGTTCTTGGTGGTGGTTTCTAGACAGACAGTGCATTCTTTGGTTGACATGGCTTCTTGGTTTCGTGGGTCCCATCCGACGTAACCACTTTTGGTGCAGACGGGCGCATCACCTGTTTGGGCCTACGCTACACAGGTGATCTTTCTCCTCGACAACAAGGAAACTTCCCTTAGTCTGCAGGTACTTGCCAGAAGCTAGTTCGTCCAGTCTCCTGGCTTTCCAGTTCTTGAGATCGGCACTCACGATTTTCTCCTTCGCCCAAATACGTCTCGCGCTCTTTAGCTTGGCACGGCGCGTGTGGTCGTTCACCCACCAAGCCTTTTCCTTCGGCGGTGCATCGATCGGCATCGACATGGCCAGTTTTTATTGTCGTCAACTAAAAAGCACCAGATCAGGATGGACACAGATCCTGCGAAGATTGGTCCTGGCTGGTGGGCGAACGACCACATCACCGCACTCGGGGTAAGATCCCCGGAAGACGAGGACTCGTTCATAAGGATGCACAAATGGCGCATAGAGCGCTTCCCCTGCAAGAAATGTAGACTGAATGCCATTAGGTTCCTGGCCAGTCACAACATACGGGAGTACAAGGGGATGGTTGGCAGAGACGGAAGACTGATCGGCATGTTTGTCTACACAGTAGAGCACCACAACTATGTGAACATACTCACCGGGGAGCCCACAATAGAGCTCGAGGATGCACTGCAGATGTGGTCGGGTCCTCAGGCGTGCTCCTTGGGCTGTGATGCGTAAACATCTCTCTATCCGTAGGTTCTTTCTACTATCTACTATCTACTATCTACTATCTACTATCTACTATCTACTATCTACTATCTACTATCTACTATCTACTAAGTTCTTGCTGCCGGGCTTGGTTGACGTTAAGGTCTGTATGAGCTTCTTAATCCCTTCATCTGAAGTGTATGTATATATACTTCCATTCTTTCTGCAAATCAGCGGTTGTTGCCTGTTCTCTGTGTTGCTTGTGGCAGAGACACTCCCTCCTCTCTGAGGCCATCCTTTATCATATCGGGCACCTCACTTGAAAAGTAAGAGTTTGAAGCATTTTCAGCCTTCAGTTCCTCGCCAATGTGATTTCCCTCGGATCTAAGCTGATAGTACTCTGTTGCTGTTGATGGTATCTTGGTCTTCGACACGGGACAACGCCGAAATAAAGTTGCTTTTCCAAGGTTGACGCTACCCTGGGAGAGCAAAGACCAGTCACGAAAGCGAAAACTCTTTTTCTTCCTGGAGTTCTGGTCCCGAGAGTGCGTAGAGTCCACACTTACTTTTTTGACACCTAACTCCTGGCATTTAAGGCTCTGTGAGCTTCTTGGTCCTTCATCCGAAGTATATGTGTGATATACTTCCATTTGGGTGCACTTCTTCAAGATTTCATTCATATGCGGCTAGCGCTTGTGCTGACTCTTGTTCAGCCTACGGATGAGTTCGAGCTTCCCCATTCTTGCGTCTATCAAGGCTAGTGCCCCCTCTCTTCTCCGGACAATTTTCTTCAGTATTGACCGAGAGAGGCGTTGATAGTCTCCGAAGGGTACGTAGCTTACGCAGCGATCCCTCTTGCTGTTCAGCACTGGAACATCAGCCAGAAGGACTATCACATCCTCATATTCTTTCTTTCTTTCTCCGTTGCGGTGGAGCTCGACGCCTTCCAGTGCGGCCCAAATGGCTGCATTAGAGCCTGCAGCTGGGTCGACCCTCGGGTCAGCGATAAGGAGCCGTACAACCTCTGGGCGTCCTTCTCTGGATGCGAAAAATATCGCCCTATTGTCACCAAAAGCCGGATCAACCCTTGGGTCAGCAAGAAGGAGCTGAACAACCTTCGCAAGACCCAAGCGCGAAGCCGTACACACCGCTCTGTTGTTCTCAGCGGCAGGATCGATCCCACCATCCCCAAGAAGGACGCTAACCACCTCTGGGTGATGGAACCATTGAACGTTTCGCCATTTTCCCAGCGACACAACAAAGCCCCTCTCGACTGCGTAGTCAAGAAGGATCTGGACCACTCGTGAATGTCCAAGCCCCACAGCACTCCGCATAGCTTTTTCGTAGGATGAACTAAAGTCAACTCCCGCACTATTGAGCAGAAGAAGGACAACCTCTGGGTTTCCCCCCTCGACAGCACCAATAAAGTCTCTGTCACCCTCTCCCTTGGGGGAGGGTGGAATGAATCTAGAGTCGGCAAGGAGAAGGCGGACAGCATCTGCATGGCCTCCCTTAGAAGCCACAAGCAACGCTTCGTTGTTTTTGGCCGATGGTTCGGCCCCTTGGTGATCGAGAAGGAGTTTCAATACCCCAGAGTGGCCCCCGGCTGACGCCAGAGTCATTGCCCTTTGAAGCCAGAGAGTTTGTGGCTTGATGTCAAGCCCTTTGCCGGCGCACTGCGAACAGGGGTTCCCCCAGGAAGCTGTGGTGCACTCTTTTGGCGAACCCGAGCATATCTTGCTTTCCGCCCGTGGAATCCGAGGTTGGGGGTTGAGAAGAAGACGAACAGTGTCTGTGTATCCTTTGCGGGCAGCATAGCACAACACGTCTCCAGGGTCGAGAGGAAAGTGGTTCTCGATGAGGTAGAGCAATGCCTTCTCTTTCATATTCAATGTCTGGGGCATGCCTGTCGCCTCCCGTAAGGCGACACTAAGTACCCGCCGCTCGCTCATCAACACCAACAAGGTCTCACTGCAAAAAATCTCGTGCGCGAAGAGGACACAGGGCATCAGTTTATGCCCTTCCGGTATCATGAGCAGAGCCGGAGCTACTATGTCTCTTGTGGTGTCAAGATTTGCCAACACAACACCGACAGTCCAGAAGCTCTCGAACAAAGCCACCAAAGTCACCTCCAGGTACATATGAGATCCCCAAAAGCTCGCATCGTCACTTTCGCATATAATATCGCCGTTTATTAGCGTCTCCACGTGTCTTGTCATCGGATAGGGCATGTTCTGGAGATCCAGGTAGCAGTCTCTCCAGAAAAGAGGCTTGCGGTGGCTGGCTGCCATCCCAGCAATTATCCCTGTCTTCCCCTCCGAGGTAAAGGCAAAAGAGACCTCCAGAAACGGGAGATACAGTTCTGGAAACTTAAGTTGAAAGAGCGCCTGCCAGAGGTCCTGGGAGTCGCAGAGCTCTGGATTATCAGTACAGAATCTCTGGGTGAGCAGAATATCGTCGGAAAGAAGAATGGCCGCCGCCTTTCCACTTTCGATGGGTGTTCCCTCGTAGAGATGGGGTAGCGCACCTTTCTTCTCTATGAGAGAAATTAAAGACGCCTCGTTTAACACTGACGCCCTATGTTGTTCTTCGGTGACTGTTTCCATTTTCTTAGTAACTGTTCTGTGAATGACTTACTCTTTCTTTCACTCACACAGCCAAGACCTTTCTTGTGACTTCCCATAGCAAGACGTAGAAAAGTATATGTGTTATATACTTCTATCAATTGCTCTCAAAGAAGAGATCGTGTCATGCATGGAGAAGAGCTTGTCCCGGGGCCCTCTTTATCATCTTCCGCAGAGTTTATAACGCCCGCTGCTTCTTCCGCAGAGTTTATAACGCCTGTTGCTTCTTCCACAGAGTTTATAACGCCTGCTACTTCTTCCACAGAGTTTATAGCACCTGCTGCTTTTTGAGATGCAAAAAGCCTGGCAATGAGCTCAAGCTTCCCCAGCCTTGGGTCTATCGAGGCCAGATGTCCCTCTCTTCTCCGAACGATCTTCTTTATTATTGACAGAGGGAGGCGTTCATAGTCCTCCTGGGAATCAAGAACCGGAACCTCAGCCAGAAGGACTATCACATCCTCATATTTATTCTTCACTTCACTACTATGGAGGCGCGTGGAGGCCTTCACTGCAGCCCAGATGGCCGCATTGGAGCCTGCAGCTGCATCAACCCTTGGGTCGGCAAGAAGAAGCTGCACAACATCCCGGTGTCCTTCATTTGCCGCCGCGAGAATGGCCCTGTTGTCTCTAGAAGCAGGGTCAACTCTTGGGTCAGCAAGAAGAAGCCTTACAGCATCGGTGTATCCCAATCGCGAAGCTGACCACACTGCTCTATTGTCTTCAGCGGCAGGATCAACCCCACCATCCTCGACTACGCGGCCGAGAAGGACAGCAAGAACCTCTGGCCAAGCAAAGGATGAAAATCTGGCATCAGAGAAGCGGACGGAGCAGCCCTTCCCAAGAAGGATCTGGACGACTTGCGAGTGGCCAAATCCAATTGCTCTCCGCATTGCACCATCATAGTTGTCCCCGGGTGGGGTGTATCTGGGATGAGAGAGGAGGAGCTGGACAATTTCCGAGTGACCGCTTTTGGAAGCTGAAAGCAACGCTTCGTTGTTGTTGGCAGACGGGTCAACCCTTGTGTTGTCGAGAAGAAACCTCAAGACCTCAGAGTGCCCCCCTGCTGAGGCCAGAACCACTGCTTCCTGGAGCCGGAGGGCTTTATGGTGGCGACAGTTCCCTTGGTTCACATATGCCCCGAATGAGCCCCACATCCTAGACCACGGGATTGGCGATGGTGGATCAAGAAGGAACAGAAAGATATCTATGTAGCCGTTGCGGGCTGCACAGGACAGTAAAATCTCGGGGCTAAGAGAAAATTCGTTCTCAATGAGATAGAGCAGTGCATCTTCTTTCAATTCTAGTGTCTGGAATATCACGAACAAGGTCTCGTGAGAAAAGATTTCGTGGGGGAAGAGGACATAAGGCATGAGTTTGCATCCTTCTGGTATCATCAAGAGGGCAGGAGCTACTATATCTCTCGTGGCGTCAAGATTTGCTAGCACAACACCGACAGTCCAGAAACTCTCGAACAAATCTGCCAAAGTCTTCTCCAGGTAGGCGTGTGCTCCCCAGAAGCTTGCACCGTTGGGTGCAAGCACGATATCGCCGTTGATAAGCGCCTCGATATGCCGAGACATTGAATAGGGCATGTTCTGGAGATCCGAATAGCAGTCTCTCCAGAACAGAGGCCTGCGGGATCTTGTGCCCCTCCCGATAGTTACACCCCTTTTTTCTCCTGTGATCGAGGCAATAGAGACCTCTAGAAAGAGGGGGTACAGTTCTGGGAACTTAATATGGAACAGGGCCTTCCAGAGGTCCTGTGAATCACAGAGCTCTGGATTGTCGGTGCAAAACCTCTGGGAGAGCAGGGGATCATCGGAAAGTAGAATGGTTACTGCCATTCTACCCCCGACAGCTTTCCCCTCGTATAAGAGGGGCAGGTAAGCTCCATCATCAATAAGAGAGGCCAGCGATACTTTCTTCAGCTCTGTTCCCTCGCACGCATCTTCCACAAATGTTTTCTCCATTCCTTTGCTGTTCTGTGGGTGGTTGGTCTTTCCTTATCCTGCACAATCAAGACCTTTCTTGTGACTTGTCATCGCAAGACGTAGGAAGTATACCATTGAGTTCTGGGCTCAGCTCAAGGCGCGCATGAGCGCAGCCTTGTTCATCTTTGATCTCCCACGTATCTTTCGCCTGGCCGCTTCCTTTCTCAGTTCCTTGACGTTCATCTCGCTGTAGCGTGGCTCTTCACCCTTGCTGACCTCAGTATCGTTTTCTTCTCTGCCCTTGTCGGCTGCCTTTTCATCCACACCAAGGAGTTTCGAGATCAGTTCCTTCTTGTTGAGCCCCGCATGGACCACAACCCCCTTCTCCCGGGCTAATTCTTTTAGGAAAGTGCGAGTTAGTGCTTTATATGCCACTATGCCAACAACAGCATTCGAGTTCAGAAGGAGTGTAAGAACACTTGTATCCTCTAGTTTTGAAGCCGCAGAGAGCGCTTTGTTCATTCCAATTGCTGTGTTCGCTCTTCCGTCACCCAGGAGGAGCTTAACAACCTCAATGTGGCCATTCCTGGCACTCAAGACCAGCGCCTGGCTCTTCTGGGCGGCAGGATCAGCCCTGCCATCCTTCAAGAGGATATCAACGATTGTGGCATCACCATCCTTCGAAGCCTGGATGATTGCGCTATTTTCCTGGGCAGTTGGGTCGGCTCTTCTATCCGCCAGAAGAAGCTCGAGGATTGCCATGTTACGATCTTTTGAAGCCTGAACGACAACCGAGGCGTTGCTCCAGGGATCCGGGTCGACCCTCTTGTCACCCAGGAGCAGCTTTAAGACATCTAGGTGGCCCAATCTAACGGCATCTGTGATAGCCTGGTTTTCTTCGGCAGCTGGGTTAGCCCTACCATCCACCAGGAGGAGTTCAACGATTTCTGCATAACCACGACCAGCGGCATCTATAATTAAATCATTCCCCTGTGCTGTTGGGTCACCCCTGTCGTCTTTCAGAAGGAGCTTTAGGGTTTCGGTCATGCCATGTAGCGAGGTAATTCTGATTGCCTCATTATCCTGTGCTGTTGGGTCAACCCTGTCATCTTTCAAAAGGAACTCGAGGACCTCGGTGTGGCCATGTACTGAGGCCCAGATGATCAAGTGGTTGTCTTGGGCTGATGGATCAGACCTGCTGTCCTCCAGAAGGAGCTTAACTGCTCCGACAGAGGAAATGGTATTGAAGAGCGATTCTTCAGAGCTGGTTGGCACAACAATTCTCTCATCCTCCAGAAGGAGCTTAAGAGAGTCCAGGCTTTCCTCTTCGTACGCTTTTCTTAGTAATGAGATGCTGTCTGTGCTGGGGTTGACCCTATTATCGCCAAGCAGGAGCTTCACAACACCTGTTTCGTCATTTTTGATGGCTTCCTTGATTGGCTTATTGTTTCGTGCAGCGGGGTTAGCCCTTCCATCCTTGAGAAGAAGCTCCACAGATTTCGTCAGTCCTTGGTAAGAGGCATAAACAATGGCTTCGTTACCTTGTGCAGCGGGATCAGCCCTCCCATCCTCCAAAAGGAGCCTCAGAACGGCCACATGTCCTTTTGTGGCAGCAAGGACTATAGCTTCGTTATCATCAGCCGTCGGATCAGACCTTCGATCTTCCAGGTGTAGCTTCACGACATCTGCATTACCGTGACGGGAAGCCCCAAATAAAGCTATACTATCCTGTCTTGCTGGGTCAACCCTATCATCCCTTAGTAGCATCTCAACAATATCGGCGTGCCCCAGCAGCGAGGCCAGGGTGAGCGGAGTCCTTTCTCCTTCATCTTCAGCCTCCGGATCAGCCCTTCCGTCTCTTAAAAGGAGCTCAACAACATCTGCGTGCCCGTGTGTGGCTGCTAAGAGGATTGATATGCTGTTTTGTGCTTCTGGCCTGGCCTTCCCACTCTTAAGAAGAAGCTCGACTGCCTTTGCGTAGCCAAGACGAGAGGCCGAAAGAAACATCTTGGACCCAGTAACCTTCATCTTGCTCTTTAGAACGAAGAGCATTGCGCTTTGGTCGAGCAAGTCATCATCTAGCATGTCCGACAGTACCTTCTGTGTCAGCACCTCCTCGGGGAAGAAGATGTAGCCAAGGAGATTAGTACCGTCAAGAATCATAGAACGGACCAATGTCTTCCTTGGTGTGTCCAGATTACCAAGAACGACGCCCACCGTCCAGAAATGTCTATATAAGTCTGGAAGCTTGTCTTTCTCGTCACTGTCGATCTGTTCGTCATTCATAAGCTTCTCTGTGATTGCTAGCAGGTCCGGTGGCATGTTGAATAGGTCGGTGTAGCTGTCTCTCCAAAATAGGGGCCTGTAGGAACCTTTGTCCGGGTATGGATTGATGCCCTCCGTGCCGACCCGGAGGAGAGCATCGGCGACTTCAAGAAAGAGTGGATGGAGATCTGGGAACGTATCTTTAAAGAGGGCGCCCCACAGCACCTGTGACGAACAAAGCACTGTGTTTACGGTGCAGAAGGTCTGTACCGCAAGAATGTCATCACCGAGAAGGATATCGGCGGCTTCTTCGGCATTGAGATCATCTTTTCCGAGTTTGTAGGGTGGTGGTACTATTTGGCCTATTAAAGTAGAGATAGCGCTTGATGTGCTCATAGTTTTAGTTTGGCTTAAGACACAGATTTACCTGTGTGGAATTCTTCGTGCATCTTGCTTTGTTGCGCTGACTTGAAACTTCCAATCTTGGTATACAATCTTCATGGGGACAAAGACAGTTATGATTCCGGTTGGTAGTCGCATTTGTCACTCATTTGCCTCATACAAAGTATATGTGTTATATACTTCAACCTTCACTCTTTCAACTGCTCTTACTTAACGCATGGTCTCTCTCCTCCCAGAAGAGCGCCTGCATCAGCTCCTCCTTATTCATCTTTGTTCCCCCGCGTATATTCTTCTCGGTAGAGAGTTTCCGAAGCTCCTTCATCGTTAATTTCTCCCCTGGCTGGGCCTTTCCATCCGAAAACAGCTTGTAGAGAAGATCTGACTTCCTCATGCTTGCGTCTATCTCTAACCCCTTTCTTCGGACAATTCTCTTTAGGATTGTCCGGGGAAGGATTTCGTAGTCTTCCTTGCTTTCAAGCACCGGATATTCGGCGAGGAGGATGATAATCTCCACATACTTCTCCTTGATTGGACCATCCCGGCAGATCAAGGTACATTGGACTGCGTTCTGGATAGCATCATTGGAAGCCGCGGCTGGATCGACCCTTGGGTCAGCAAGAAGCAGCTTGATGACCTCTGGGTGACCTTTGAGGGAAGCCAAGCGGATCGCCCTATTATCACGAGAAGCTGGGTCGACCCTTGGGTCAGCAAGAAGAATCCGGACCACCTCTGTGAGTCCACGGCTTGAGGCTTGGTGAATTGCCTCGTTACCATGGGCAGCTGGGTCAAGTTTTCCGCCATCAAGAAGGATCCTAGCTACCCCTGCGTTCCTGAACCATCTATACCTGTACCACTCTGTCGTGGACTGCACATCGCAACCCCTCTGAAGGAGGATCTGGACTACCTCTGAGTGACCTCTGGTCACGGCATCCACCATTGCTATGTCGTAGGCTGATGTAAAGTCAGCGCCGACGCTGTCCAGAAGAAGGAGCACGATCTCTGAATGACCGCGTTTACAAGCAACGAGAAAAGGCGTGGTGTTCGCGGAATGAACAAACCTAGGATCAGACAGAAGGATCTGGACGATTTCCCCATGACCATGAAAAGAGGCCATCTGCAACGCCTCATGGTCGTTGGCGTTTGGTGTGACCTCTTTGTCGAGAAGAAGGAGTCTCAAAACCTCTGCGTGGCCACCGGAAGAAGCCAGGGTGATGGCTCTTTGAAGCCAAGAATCAACTGGCCTGAGCCCTTTAGTAATGCGCCTCCCATGCGAAGCCAAGCACATGGTGCGCTGATCCCACGGGATCAGAGATTCGGGGTCCAGAAGGTAGCGAATAGTATCCATGTGTCCGTTAAGAGCAGAATAGTACAGCACCTGCTCAGGGCTCAGTGCGAAGTAGTTCTTCATCAGATAGAGAAACGAAGCCTCTTTCATGTTAAACACACGTCGGAGGACCCTTTCTCTTTGCTCTTCCGTATCAAATACTCGCAACTCGGTCATTAGTGCTTTGGAAGCTCTATTGGTGAATAGAGCTTCCAAAGCACTATTGGTGAAGACTTCGTGTGGGAAGAGGACATAGGGTAACAAGAGATGCCCTCCCTCGATCATGACGAGAGCCGGGGCTACTACGTGTCTGGTTGCGTCAAGATTCGCTAAGACAATGCCAACAGTCCAGAAGCTCTGAAACAATTCTGCCAAAGTCTTCTCCAGATAAGCATGCTCGCCCCAGAAGCTCACTTCGCTGCTTTCAAGAGCAATGTCACCGTTCATCAGCATCTCTACTTGTTTTGTCATTGAATAGGGCATGTTCTGGAGATCCAGATAGCAGTCTCTCCAGAAAAGAGGCTTGCGACTCACAGAAGTCACCCCCACCATTATTCCCCTCTTCCCCTTCGAGGTGAAGGGAACTGAGACCTCCAGAAACAGTGGATACAGTTCTGGAAACTTAAGATGGAACAGGACCTTCCAGAGATCCTGTGTGTCGCAGAGCTCTGGGTTGTCGGTACAGAACCTCTGGGAGAGCAGAGTATCGTCGGAAAGTAGAATGGACACTGCCTTTTCGCTATCGATGATCTTACCATCATAAACGCAGGGGGGCGAGTCCACCTTGTTAATGAGTGCCGCCAGGGTAGCATAATCTGTGTCTACCATTTTCTGTGTTGGAAGATTCATTATTTCGTTACCTAGTGTCAAGGGAACCATTTTTGTGCTTCAGAGACGAGTTCAAGCACTACCCAGTTATCAGTAATGAATGAAATTCATTAGTGTCTTGGTTGCGAGGGCAGAGCAGGGACAGAGTAAAGGCCTCATTGTGAACGTTACTGGGTCTGCCACACCAGGTACTTCGAAATCTAGAGAAGGCGCCGGAGCGGTATGACATTTCCATCCGACGGACAAAGACAATAGTGCTCCCAGTTATCGTCAACAGAGAGTTCGAGCTCGCGAATATCGGCGCTGTCTAGGAGTTGAGTGATCTTGCCTTGAGGGTGGCCAAGGCAAATGTGCATGTACTCGTACTCTCTGCATCTGTACACTTTCGAGTAATAGTGCTCATTCAGCACGGCCTTCGGGTATTTCATGCTTCTTGGGGTCGGTAAGGCCAGCACTGCGAGGACTTTGTCGATAAGGTGGAAGTCTTGGAGCACTTCCTTGTAGAATCCCCCCTCACAGTGCCTTTTGAGCTTGAAAGGATGCCCGTTCTCTCTTGCTGCCCAGTAGATGGACAGGATCGCCTTCTCGTCTGTCTTGTACTCCACAAATCTTCTGTCGAGCTCCACAACAAATGCGTAGGTGACGGCAAGTTGCATCACCTTTTCGTCATATGCGACACCGCCAAGCGCCCATATGCGATCGGGGAGGACCGCAAAGGCGAGATCGAACGAGACCTCATCCGCAACGCGCCACATCGCCTCCCTGAAAGACTTCGCATCACCCATAAGTCCACAAGAGTCTTGGTGGTTGTAGTAGTTTGCCGACAGTGCTATGGCACCCCTCTCTCTTTCCTTGTCGGTTATGTCGCTCATCCTGCACAGTGTCTTGGCGTGGAAGAAGGTCCTCGGGTCAGCCGACATCATCCTGCACATCACCAGGAACTCCACATCAGCCTCCTGCGACCGCATGATGACCGAGCCGCCCAAAGGAGGCTCGAATGCGGCATCGGACCCCTCGAAGATGCTTCTTCTCTTCGTCAGAAGAAGGAAGAGCTCCTTTGATGATGGCCTCTTCTCGGGGCAGAGCGTGAGCGACTTTGTGACAATCTCGCACAAGAACTTCCCAGAGTTGTTTATCCATGTTCCCTTGTACTGTGGCATCTCGTCAGTCATGAACGGGTAGCGGCTAACACCAGGCCAGGTTTCCTCGCTGGGCGTGCCAAACAGACTGAAAATCTGCTGCAACGCGCCAAATGTGGAAACAGGGTCAAACATTCTGGTCCCGAAGCACAGTTCGAAGACCGTCACCCCAAAACCCCACACATCGACCTTCGCAGACACCATACCACCAAGAAGGACCTCCGGCGCCCTGGACTCGAGTGAGCCTGCAAGGAGCGAAGAATCTCTTATGGGATGTGCCTTAGCCATCCCAAAGTCGCAAAGGATAAGACGCTTCCCCACCTTGTCCAGGAGGACGTTGTCCGTCTTTACATCGTAGTGGCAGACGCCAGCATCGTGGAGATAGCAAAGAGCAGACAGAAGCCCCTCAATGAGGCTGGAAATTATGGCCCCACTCTCTAGCACTTCGACCCAGTCATCCGAGCCTATGAATTTTGTGAGTGGAACAAAAACAGGAGAGATCAGCCCAACACAAGTCACTGGCTCGCAGGGGTGCATCTTTATCGGGCCTATGCCTACCAGTGGGAGTATGTTGGTGTGAGAGAGCCTCTTTAGAATTGCTATCTCTGACATAACGGTGGTCTGCTTCATTGCAAGCTTTCTCCCGGCCTCCCGGTATTCCCAGACGATACCAGACATCCCCTCACCAAGCGGACGACGTTTGTTGCACTCGAGCGCTGTCATAGCATTCGTCTCTCTCACTTCTCTTATGTGTGTTCTTTCTTGTGTCATTGTTTCCACGCTTTCAGGCCCTTCGTCCATTTTCGGGCATGAGGTGGAAGTGGAAGAAGTCCAGCTCGAAACTTCCCTTACACATGAGACGGAAGTGCAAGAAGGTACAGTCGAAACTTTTTCTGCACACAGGTGCAAAGAGCGAGAAGTCCAACTCGAAACTCTCGGAAGCATGAGTGGAAGTGGAAATGGAAGAAGTCCAACTCGAAACTTCTCGGAAGCATGAGGTGTAAGAGCGAGAAGGTACAGCCGAAAACTTCTCTTGGAAACACACTTTGATGAAATGTCAGTGCCACCAAGGAACTATATCTCGCATATAATACATTCCGACCTGGTGAGAGACTGGAGCGGTGAGAGGTTCATCAGGACCGTTGTGATTGACCCCGGACTTGTCAACATGGGATTCAGGATAGAGAGACGTGACCTGGTGGAGAAACGGGTGATAACTGAGGTGTGGCTGAGGAAGGAGTTCAGGGCCGAAAAAGAAAACGAAAAGCCCGCAACGACCTACATGGGTGAGCTGGTTGCGTTCCTGGACAGATACGAGGAGTACTACGCCAAGACGCATTTCATTCTCATAGAGCGCCAGTTCCTGGAGAACTACGCCATGACACGCGCAGGGCCGATGATAGTAAGCTATTACGCGACTAAGCTCCGTAATGCACCACTCCGTCCGATGTTGGTTGAAATGTTCTCGACAATGAAGTCGCAGGTTCTCGTTGACAAGGACACTCTGCTGACGCTTATGCGGAAGCTACACCCACGAAGACGGCCCACAACACTGAAGACAGACAATGACGTGAAGGACTGGGCCATCCACGTCTCGCCACAGCTCTTAAAGGCAAGAAAGGACACACGTGCTCTAGAAATCATGGAAAAGGACGACAAGAGGCTGGAGTTCCTGAAGGGCGAAAGAAAGATGCTGAAGAAGCTACTCAGGGAGGACAAGAAGATGAAGGAGGCGAAGGATGGTGACAAGGTGACAAAAAAGCCTCAAGGGCCGGGAAAGAAGCCAGTTTTGGGAGTGGCGGCGACTGTTGATACCATTGCGCAAGTCACGGACCAAGAAGGGAGCATCAAGGAGCTGGAGGGTGTTGAGAAAGAGATAAAGAGTCTCGAGAAGCTCGACGACAGGTCCGATGTGGTGGTTATGCCCGACGCCTTCTTCCTGAGGATGCAGTTCGAGTTCAACAAGCCTTTTCTAAAGGACCTGCTCAGCGTCGATGGCCTGCATAAGAATATGGCTACAATCGTGAAGAAAGCAGCAGGCGAGTGAAAGGGGTTGCAAAGATAGGGTGTTTGTGAAATGTCTGCTGTTCACCCCTTCTTGCCATTCTCGGAAAAACAGCCAAACGGAGGAGCGCCAATCACCACGCCGAAGCAGCTGGAGCCACCAACCGGAAAGGAGCTTGCAAGACTGCTGAAGGAGGCTTCTGGAAAGGTTCTTCCCAGCAAAGATCTCCCGAAGGATAGGAGTAAGTGGAAACTTGTTGATATTGCGCTCTCTGTCCCCACTTGGGCCCCTGTCTTCCAGAGATGCTGTCGTGAGTTTCCAAGGATCGAGACCGCCCTAGAAAAGAACAAATACTTCCCCAGTCGTGAGATGACCTTCCATGCCTTCGAGAAGTGCCCTCTCGACAAGGTGCGGGTCGTTATTATCGGTCAGGATCCGTATCCATCTCCTGACAGGTCGGGGAGAGATAAGGCAATGGGCATGTCCTTCTCCACACCGCGGGGGAACGCCATCCCACAGAGCCTGAAAACGATATACGGGGAGATAGAGTCTTCCATGCCCGACAAAGGTCCTTTCCGTCACGGGGACCTGACTAAGTGGGCAGAGCAAGGCGTGCTTCTTCTGAACAAGGCCCTGACAGTCACCAGGGGAAAGGCGGGATCCCACCTCGAGCTGTGGACTGGTGTTCTTTCGGAGGTCATCTCCGCAGTCTTGTCCGTAAGGCCGAAGTGCATATTTGTCCTCTGGGGGCGCCAGGCAGAGCAGCTCACAAAGGACGAGACATTCAGGATCAGAGACTCGCCTTACAACCTGGTGGCCGGTCACCCCAGCCCGCTCAACAAGAGCACAACCTTTCCATTCCGGAACTGTGGGCACTTCACGAAGATCAACTCCATGCTACAGAAGATGGATGAGGACCCCATAGACTGGAATATCGACTAAGAGGTGGAGCCGGCGTCATAGGAAGAGTGTTTGCTGTGTGAAACATAGCAAAGTGTCAGAAGATGTCATAGGGCATTTGCTGCGAAACACAGAAGTAGAGAAGAGCCCATAGCGCACCCTAATCCTGCACCACACTTTGTAGGCGCCTTCCGTCTCCCAAAAAGCGCTAATGCCATCCTTGGCAACCTCTTCACCAATAATCTGTCTCCCAACTCAAGCCCTGTCGAGGTTGCCGTTGAGCTCTCATCTTCAGCAGTTGACAAGAAGGGTAAGAGCATGAGCGCTTATTCGTCGCGTTAGGAAATGTAAGAACTAAGAGCTTCATCAACAACCACGACATCAGTAAGGGGAAGAACGCGGGCCAGGGCCCACTGAAGAGGATGGGACGATTGGTGTGTTGATTCTTGAGGAAGTTCGTCCATGATAAGGGTTCGCCTGGTTCAGTGCTCTCGCTGGTCACACTCGTCAAATGGAAGATGTGTTGTTTCGGATGGCATGCTAACAAGTCGC
>SDBT01002365.1_pt1 | contig 33320 bp, 40 predicted proteins | sample 2277101 | NCBI WGS metagenome assembly SDBT01 (sample SAMN10404973, study PRJNA504765) | marine sediment metagenome | isolation source: marine sediment core GS10_PC15, 103 cmbsf | place: Arctic Ocean: Southern Knipovich Ridge | collected 2010
GTGGAACTATGAAGACCTCTAGCACGGCTGGCGAACCAGCGGATGCAGAAGATGTTGACGTCTCTCTGTAACGCACAGTAGTAAGCACCCCTACTAGCGTAAACTGGTGGGGGTGTTCTTATGTCTACTGTTATCCTTACTAACTCTCTACCTACCTGCTTACTATCTGTTACCATATAGTTACTGTCTATTTAGTAGGTGTGTACTAACTCCCTACCACGGCAGCCGATTCTACTTGATTGGTATGGTATTTGCTACCGTTCCCCTTCCCCTTCACCACACACACCCTAACACCTTACTAACACCATAAGGGGGTACCCCATCCACCCCACCCCCACCCTTCCAGGGGGAGCACTACCGCCACCTAAATCTACACCACTTCTACTACTACTACTCTTTCATATTCTGAGTTTACTTTATCTCTATCGAAGGCGTCAAAACTCGCTTGCCGCTCGCTGCATTATCGTCGATTCTACCCATGTTAGCCCTTGCGTGTTGGCCGTCCGCCGATTCCACGTGCCTTGGCGTGTCGATGCTCGGCGGCCGCTCATAGGGCATTAGAGCGTGATTTATCAAAAAATGAGAATTTTATCAAAATGAGAATAATTCCGAATTTACCCTTGACAACGCACCCCACATAGTGTATACTTCATATAGGAAGCATACTATATTGAGAATGTTATTGAATTTTAAAAATTTGAATTTTTGATTGTGCACTACGCATCGAAGCCGTTTTGCTTCGCCGTCTTGGAGAGTGCACCATACATCGAGCTTCAAGCGAGGTTGGTGGAGAGTAAGATGGCAGATGTTATTAAAAAGATAAATAGTAAGCATAGGCAGCTGATGATGGAGCTTATCGCCGGGGCGAAGATGAAGGATGCTGCTGCTAGAGTGGGGTTCTCCGTTGAACACGCTTACATTATAAGTACAACTGACCTCTTTAAGGAATGTAAGGCGGAATTAGAGAAGGATGTAAGAGCTAACTTCGTTGAGAGTGAGGGGACAAAGCATAGTAGAGAGTGGTTCAAAGAACAAGTAAATGAAGGTCTCCCCGCCGCTGTTGCAACTATCCGTGCTCTATCAGAGAGTGCAGATAATGAGAGTGTTAGGTTAAAGGGTGCAAGTGAAATCATAGCGATGGCTGGCATGAAACAAGCTGAACTAGTAGAAGCAAAGATAACAATAGATGCCCCCGATGGATTAATGAGTATGTTGAGAAGGGCGGCGGAAGAGGATAAAAAGGATGATTGAAGGTAGATCATTAGTAGACATCACTTCAGAGGAGCTAGATAGAATAGCCTCCTTATGTAAGGATAAGTTTAAGTACTTCTGTGAGGTGATGCTTGAACCTAAATTTTATGATCCTATCTTTCATGGTAGGTTATGTGACTTCCTTCAATATGAGGAGGCACCAGACCTCGCCATTATAATGGCTCGTGTTCACCTAAAGACCACCATCGCGGCGACGCATTATCCATTATGGAAAGCTATTAAAAACACCAATATAAGAATCCTAATCACAACAAACACTCATGGTAATGCGTGTGCAACCGTTGGGGAGATTAGACAGATAGTGGAGAGAAACCAATTCTTTCAAGCTCTCTTCCCTGAAGTCATCCCCAACTTTGGGAAAGTGGTGTGGAATAATGAGAAGGCTTGCCTTAATAGGACAGGTACATATCCAGAGATGACCTTTGAGGCTGCTGGGGTAGGTACACAAGTCACGCGCCGACATTATAACCTTATTATAGAAGATGACCTTGTCTCACCAAGGAAGGACAACATGACAGGGGAGGAGATGCTCCCCACTAGAGAGGATGTGGAGAAGGCGTTAGGGTTCCACAAATTAACTATTCCCCTTTTAATAGATTTTGAAGAGGATCGACGAATCACCATTGGTACAAGGTGGATGGAGGATGATGTCCTACAACATGTCATGGAGAAGGAGAATATTAGTGATGGGGGACGTTATAAAGTGCTAGACATTCCAGCGATTGATCCTATAACTGGTAAGAATGCATATAAGAAATTTAGTCTAAAGTCGTTAGAGGCTATTAAGAGGGCTATTGGTCCATATATGTTCAATGCTCTCTACCTTAACTCTCCTATCGCAAGTCAATTTATGAAGTTTAGACCTCAATGGATGCGTTACTTTGAATCAGATAAAGAGGGGAAGATTTATAGGTATGATCCTGTAACAGGGAAAAGGGGCGATGAGATAGAGATCACAGAGAGTATGATTACAACCACAGTAGATCCCGCAGATGCGCCAACGGGGAACAGCAATCAGGACAATACTGCCATCCTAACTGCGTTAAATTGCAGTGGTGGTCTATTCGTATTAGGATATGATTATGGGAGATATACAGAGGCAGAGGTAATAAGGAAGAGTTATGAGCAGGCTGAGCATTATAAGAGTGATAGGATTCGAATAGAAGTAGATAGGTATGCAAACCTTGAAGCGGGGTATAAAGTAGAGGGTACAAAGCGCGAGAGTAATATAATGATAGAAACGGTGAAAACAAGGGGGCGGAGGAAGGAAGCTAGAATCCTTCGCCTCTCGCCGCTCGCTGAAGATGGTCTATTATGGATAAGGTCGGGGATGAGTGAGCTTGAGAATGAACTCTATAGATTTCCAAAAGGGAAGCATGATGATTTGATAGATGCACTCGCATGGCAGGTACTAGACGACTTCATCACACCCCGATTTAAAATACAAGATAAGGGTCCAAAGACCTTCAAAAGGGGAAACATATTCTCCTTTGATAGGATAATGAAATCAACTCAACATCATAAAAGTAGGCTTCCCTATGATAGGGAATATTTTGGGGCGGTATCCTCATAATTTGAATTTACCATGAGAAGGAGTGAGAAATGGCTGCAAAAGTAGATACAGTTAATAGGGCTGATTACTATTACAATGGCTCCTATACAGTAACAGATAGGGTGTCAGATCAAAAACTAGACCTCAACGCTGCCCTTAAAGCACTAGGGAGGGCCTCATTAAAGAGTGATGCACACTATCTCAAGCTTACCACAGATAAAAATATAACAGTGAAGCTTAATAACACCTCATATGGGGAGATTCCCCTGTTATCCGCCACCCCATTAATCTTCGATCAGAGTATAAAGGTAGTTGAACTATACTTTACTCATGGTGGTGGGGCAAGTGGAAGTGGTGATGCATCTATAACAATTCTCGCAATTTAAAGGTATGAATATGATCTTACATGTATCAACATGGGAAGTGTGTTGTGGACTAGCTAAACACCTATCATATTGGCTACCCTTCTCCCCCTTTTATAGAAAACACCACGTTCTAGCGGAGGTGCCTCCGCCATGGAGTGTGGAGGATGGGAAGTGGAGTATTGAGGGAGTAACAAGTGATAGACTATGGAAGAGGGGCACTAACGAAGTAGCGGATGTTATAATGAGGGAGGGGGAGAAGGTAGAGGCAAAGGTAGTACACCTTCAATACGATCCCACCTTCTTCTCTTTTGATGTGATACGAAGGATATCAGGATGGGCAAAAGAGAATGATGTTAAGTTAGTATGCACAATGCACGTTGTTCAAGATATACCAACTTATACTCTTCAAAATAAGGCTGTAATGAGGTGGATGGATCAAGTTGTTGTTGGCTCTCCCGCGATGAAGGAAGCGGCCGAGAATCTTGCAAAACTATTCCACATCCCACTTCGCCGACCTGTGAAGGTTATATTCCTCCCTGTCCCCCCTCCCCCTCCTCGAATCAAGGAGAAGATGTCTCCCTCCCCTGTTATTCTATCATGGGGGATGTTAAGTGGGGTGAAGGGTATTCTAGAAGTAAGTAGAGCTGTTCAGATGTTAAGAGATTATAAGTATAAGGACATAATCCACCTCATCATAGGGAAGGCATTCACAGGTGGGCAGAAGGAGAATCTAGAGAAGTTGCAAATGGTTGCAAAGGGGAGCGATGGTGGTATAAGGATAATTGATAGCTTTTTAAGTGATGCGGAGGTATATGAAAGATGTAGGGAGGCACACGTTATTGTAGTGAATCATTTAGATGGGTACCCTTCCTCAAGTGGGAGTGTTGCTCTCTCTGTTGCTAGTGGCACACCCACGATTGTAAGTAGAAGCACTATTTATAGTGGGTATCCAGAAGTAGGAGCGGTGCTTGTGAGTGATGGTACTGCTGGAAGTATAGCAGGTCAAATAGAGAGGGTTTTAGATGATCCAGGCCTTCTCATAAAAGGGAGGGAGATTATGTTGGGGAAGATTAGTCCTTCTATAGTAGCCTCTCAATACGAGAGTGTGTATAGGGAGATGCTAGCGTGAGCAAGTATGAAGAAGCTCATCATAAGTTTGCTGAGATAGCTGGCCTTATGGTTGGAAAGATAGGAAGAGCCCAATCCCCTTTATCTCATTCTTCAATGGGCTCTTCAAGGGAAAGAATTATATTACTAAAGATTAATTCTATGACTAGGATCTATATTGCTTGTATACATTTAGATATAGAGTTAAATGGACTAGAAGCGGTTGATTTTATTGAATCCCAAATAAAAGAAAACTTTTCTAGGTTAAAGCAAGGTGATAGACCAACAACAATGGGATTAGCACTATTAAAGGTTAAGGATATAATGGAGCTTCTATCGTGAGAATACTCGTTGTTGGACATCCCGCAAGGGGAAGAGAACTAAACTTTGCCTTATTAAAGGCGGGGCATAGTATATTACCATTAGGGAACGCCGCCGCCTATAATACTTTAATGAACACGTCTGGAGCGGGGAAGATAGATGCTGTTATCCTTGGTGGAACCTGGCACCAATTAACAGGGAAGGTTAAGTTAAGTGGTATATATGGAGACGTCCCATTCCCAGTTGGAATAGCTAAGGCAGCAGAGAGGAATAATACTGTCCCTATTTGGTGGTATGGTTCTAACGGATGTCCTTACCTCTCCTACAATCACGATCCTATTATAAGGAAGGAAGAGCACGATAAGTATGTATCATATATAAGTGATAGGAAGTTCATCGCTGTGTTGGCTCCATATTGTGTAGAAACCTATGTGAACTCAGGGGTTCCAAGAGATAAGTTGAGGGTAGTACCCACCTTCTTCGACTCTGACCTTTTCCATGTCCCAAGTAAGGCAGAGAAGGCGGGTAGAGATAGATTATGCCATGAGTGGGGACTCCCAAGAGGGAAGTTCTGGCTTGGTACAATTGGGAATACGCCAAATAGTAAGGGTGGGGATGACACCATTCGTGCACTTGCACTATTAAAGGATGAAATGCCTGATCTCCACTACTTTATTCATCACACTAAGGATAGTAAGTTAACAGATGTAAAGGCAACTGGACCAGATGGGAAGATAGGGAATAGTGAGGCGGATGTTCTTCGTATGAGTAAGAGGCTTGCCGTGCAGTTAGGGGTGAAAGATAGAGTACATTTTAGAGGGATGAAGTTGGATAGGAAGTTCATGCCTTGGTCTTATAAAATGATGGATGTATATTGCTCCCCTTCAAAGGCAGAAAACCTTGGACAACCCTTCATTGAGAGTCAATTAAGTGGTATCCCCCTTGTAACATACAAAGGATTTAGCTTCGACTATTGTGCTTGCCCTTATAGTGCACAACAGTATGAACCATGTGGCACTGAAACCGATGATTGGGGTTTAGTGATTCCATTATCGAATCCAGTAGATGAAGCAAATGCAATAAAGGCGGCAAGGAACACTGCTGAGACAAGTGGAATAGCAGAGAAAACACATGAGTGGGCGGCGGAGAAGTTCGATCATAGGAATATAACAAAGATGATTGATGTTATAAATGAATATAAGGCGCTAATGTGAAACGATTAAATAAGGCCATGGTGAATGGATACAATGCTGCAATGGATAGAATTGAGGAGGAAATAGGCTTTATAAGGGGGAAGGTGCTTGATATTGGTTGTAGTGATGGAAGTGGTATGGTGGTGATGGGTAGAAGGTGGGAAGATGTGAAGGTGTTTGGAGTAGAGGTAAATACGGCAAGGGTAGCGGAATGTTGGAAGCGTGGATTGGATGTTAGAAGGGTGAGTGCTGAAGAGCTCCCCTTCTCCCCCCTCTCCATAGATTTTGTGTTTTCAAGGCATGTATTAGAGCATGTTGAGAATAGGGGAATAGCATTAGCAGAGATGTATAGGGTGTTGGTTGATGGTGGGTATATATACATCCAAGTACCTATTGAAAAAGGGGGGAGTAAGAATAAACTCCATATTAGTGCTTTTAATAGTCAAGAGGAGGCAAGGGGAGCCTTTAAAATGCTCTTTGATGAAGTATATTGGGGACCACAGGAGACAGTGGTGGAGTTCATTGGAGTGAAGAAGTGAGTAAGAATAAGGAAAATGTGTATGGGCTTCTTATATGGTGTAAGGAAGCTCCCAAGTCATACAAACCCTGTGCAAACGCTCGTAAAGCGTTTGATAGCCTTATTGAGCAAAACGCGCGGGGAGTTTATGTCCTCAGTGGCCCGAAGATTGACACAAGGACGAGAAGCCTTAGCATTCTCTGCCGTAAGGCTGGATTGGACTTCATTTTGGGGTTCCCATATATCCCAGCGAAAGCAAAGGCACGACAGCATATAGAACATCAGGAAGACCCAAAGTTTTCTCACGATGTATCCGACATTTATCAAGCCCTTAAACTGACCAATAAGCTCGCATTGGGAAACGGCGAAACTGGTGAATGGTACGGTGGTGCACTCGCCGCACAGGATTACATTGAGGACGCTAAACGCCTAGGCTACGAATGGGTATGTTCACTCTCAATGCACTCACTGCTACGGGATCTTTGTTACCGTGACTTACGCTACATTCTTGCAAAAACGCAATGCTTTACCCTCTGTGGGCATATGCTCATAGGGTTTCTCAGTGAAAATTACGAAATTCCTAACTGGGTCATTTGGGCCGCTAAAAAACATGCTTACTTTGGAGACTTAACTGTGCCTCGCCTTATGGCATGGTTGGAGGATCGTGATGTCTGGTCTGGGGCAGGTTTCCAGCGGGGCCTTGATGCAGGGGTACGCCCCTCTGCTGACGACTTTGGCTTTAGTGGTATTCTTGTCGGGATGCCTTTTTGCTTATGAAGGGAACAAGATGTTCAAAGGCAGCATGATATTTGCACCGAATCCCACTGGTATTTTACACGTAGGGTCGGCACTCGTTTATTGGCTCACCTGGCGAGAAGCCAGGGCACGTGGGTGTAGGGTGGTAGTTCACATTTGTGGTGATAAGCAGCATTTTGACACACCAGATGGTGGTTTAGGAATGGCAGAAATGGTGAATATCCTAGATGCTCCCTACGATGAGATGTTTTGGACATCTGATAGGATGGGACGTTACTACGAAGTGATACATCAGTTCATGGAAACTGGTGCCGCGAAACTCGAGATAATGCACCCGGCAAAGATTATCCTCTACGGCGATCCGATTGCCGAGGATGTATGTTGGGGGACAATTCGAGAGAAGAAGGCCCTCCTATGGAGCCAAGACTCCTTTAACCAGTCTTATGTTGATGGTACATTGTGTAGTGCAGTGGACTTTATAGACTTCACAACTCCCATGCATATTCGCTCTATAGTAAACTCTATATCCATCCCCTGTGAAACAGCAATCATGCGCGCTCTCGATTATGACCCTCCACTCTATGCACACATCCCAGCTTGTATAGATAAGCAGTATAAGAAGTTGAGTAAGTCTAATTCATGTGGTCCTCAGTATGAATTCTCTCATTGGGCGCAACGGTTTGGCTCCCCAAAGATAGTACGCGCTGCATTGGAGCAGTTAGTATTTCGTAATGATGGCCCGAAAACCTGGGAAAATATGTGGCCCGCTGCAAAGACGCAAATATGAAAGGTGTAATGATGTTGGATGAAGGTGTTATATACAAGGCACTTGGTGATAAACTAGGAAGACTTTTTGCTTGCTGGTGCGCCGATAGTGTATTGGTTAACTTCGAGAAGTATCATCCAAAGGATGCAAGGGTGCGAACAGCTATTACAGTGGCCCTTCTTTATGCTGAAGGAAAGGCCAGTAAGCATGCATTGGGGGTGGCGAGATGTGGCGCAATGGTTGCGGGTAATATTGCTGTAGCTTGGAAAGAAGATAAACTTCTTGGTGGTAGTAGTGAATGGTGGTTAAAGACATCAGATGCTGCCTGGGATGCTGCAAGATATGCTGCTGTCAGTTGTACGGATGAGCGAAGTGAGGATGCCGCCCGTAATGCATCATTCGCTGCCGCTTGGGCCAAGGCACTGGATGCTGATATTGATGGAAATAACTCCAGCGGTCGGCACTGTGCTTTGGATAGGGCCAAAAAGGAACAGACGAAGAAATTGGTGGATATGATGTATGCCTATTCTGTTCTAGCACAGGGACAGGTATGTGATGGTGGAATATGAAGTGTCCAGTTGATAACACTAAGTTAAAGAAGCACCTCCTCATTCTAATGGGAGAAGAAGTGGAAATTGATAAATGTATGAAGTGTGGTGGGGTATGGTATGATAAAGGTGAGGTGGAGAAGGTAGTGGACGCGTTAGCAAGATTGAAGATTCATAGGATGGTGGAGGAGTAATGCCTAGAAAAACTACAACAGATTGGCTTAAAGCTATAGACCTCGGCATAGAATATAAAAAGACATATGGGAGGAGTAAGAGGTGGAGCAGATATAAAGACTATTATAGGGGTAATTTCCCTGGTCATAAAGATCCATATGGGAACATGACTGGACTCTACTTTAATCTAACATATGCAATGGCTAGAACTATTGTCCCTAATGTGTATTTTAGAAATCCTTATCTTAATATCTCCCCAAGGATAGGTCCAGTGGGGGGTGGGGAGGATAAGCAGGGGAAGGAAGTCTTCGCAAGTATAGTAGAGAGTACATTAAACTGGTTAATGGTGGAAATGAATGTTAAGAGGTCCTATAAGAGAGCAGCATCTGATACATTCTTCTGTGGGAGAGGAATACTAAAGGTTGGGTATGATGGGAAGGGGAGGACTGCACAAAGAGTTATAGATTTAGACCTCCCCGCTAACATTGAGGAGGAGCTAAATAGGAATGATGAGAAGTTAACACTAGATATAAATGCAAGGGAGGGGATGCCTTGGTTAAGGAGGGTTGCTCCTGAAACTATCATTGTACCCTTTGGTACAGAAGAATTAATGGATGCGGAGTGGATAGATCATATCATATTAAAGCCAACTGACCTTGTAAAGAGAGACCCCCTTTATAAGAATACAAGAGGGATGCAGGGAAGTCACCTTCTCACGAGTAGAATATTCGAAAGTACAATGCGTACTAGTTTCTTCAACAAATTAACAGAGGAACACGACCTAACAGAGATACATGAGATAAGGGATAGGAGAAGGAATGAAATAATCGCTATTGTATTCGAGAGTAAGGTGCATAATAATCCAATAGGGCATAGAGTTATTCGGGGACCAGAAGATGATCCAATGCAAATAGAAGGACTTAACTACTCTACATTATGCTTCAATGATGACCCTGATTACTTCTGGTGTGTTCCATGCGCGGCGCACCTTGAGCCTCAACAGCTAGATATTAATGAGACATTAACACAAGCAATGTACCACAAAAGAATAGCACTTCTAAAGATTCTATATAAGAAGGGTGCGCTTGATGATGGTGAATTAAGGAAGCTTCTTAGTGGTGAGGTTGGAGTTGGGGTTGAGGTTAAGGGTTCAGGCCCAATGAAGGACTTAATTCTCCCAATGACCACTAACATACCCGCCGACTTGGTGGGATGGATAGAGATGGATAGAGCGAATATGAGGGAGATTATTGGAATAGGTAGACAGGATACAGGAGAAGTATCACCAGGGAGAAAGACTGCAACTGAGATAAATATCGCGCATGGTGCTAAAGAATTAAGGATGGATGAGAAGAGGGATGCAATGGCGGACCTCATTGAAGATTCAATGCGGAAAGTGTTGCAGGTAGTATTCAAGATGTGGGATCAAGAGAAGGTTATGCAGGTTGTTGGTGTGGATGGTGCTAGATATTGGGTGAAATTCAAGCCCTCTGACCTAAAGGCAGAGTATGATTTTAAGGTTGATGTTGAGTCTTTAACGCCGCAAACAAAGCAGGTTAAAAGAGGGCAATTAATACAACTTATTCAAGCATTAGGGAACAATCCAAGTGCTAACATCAACTACCTCTTACGAGAGCTGTTAAGGAGCTTTGAGTGGATAGATGCTATGAAGGTTCTTCCAGAAGCACAAGAGGGGCAGATGAACCTTCAGCAGTTCCAACAGCAGCAAGGTGGCTTAAAGAAGGATCCAAAGATGTTAGCGCAGAGAGCAAAGCAGAATGCTCAACTGTTAAATCTAGGATAAGAGATGCCATTATATCAATATGAATGTTTAAAGTGCAAGCATCAAGAGGAGAAGTTTGCCTCAATAGCACGGCGTATGGCTAGAATGAAGTGCTCAAAGTGTGGTAGTGTAATGAATAAGTTAATTGTTGGTAGCAATGTTGAGGTTTTTAAGCCGATGGTATACGAGCACATATGTGAGACTCCTATTTTTATAAGAACAAGGAATCACCTCAAAGAAGAGTGTAAGAAGCATGGTGTTATCGCCGCTAGGATAATGTGAAAGGGATGGAATGAGTAAGCCAGTTGTAAGGATAACAATAGAAGTATATGATGACATACCAGGGACTGTGAAATTTGAACAGCTGCACCCGACGAAGTTAATGAAAGGTAGATATTTAGAGTTAAGTAGGAAAGCATTAAGGTTATGGTGGAAACTGTATAAAAGGGATATATATAGGAAGGTAAGGGAGGAGGGTAAAAAGGACATAGATGAGTCGTCACCGATTGTAACTCTAATGGCTGATAACGCATAAATGAAAGGGTAGGAAGATGCCTGACGAATTAGGTGGAAAAGACGAGAAGCAGGTCGAGATGCAGACTAAACTCGACGAGCTCCAGGCGAAACTGGAAGCTGCTGCAACTGAAAAGGAAGAGTCCAGTACTGAACGAGAACAGTTAGAGGCTCGATTAACAGAGGCTGATAATAACCTCACATCACCAGACTTTCTCCGTTTCCTTGAGTCCCAACAGAGTGGGGACGAGGAGAGGAAGAGTGCTAACGAAAGTACGGCGAACCTAGATAATATGACTGGCTCCCAATTAGTCCAACATTTGCAGGCTTCGAGTAAAGAGGCCTTAGAAAAGCTGCAAACAGCTGTCCTTAAAAAGTTAGATAATACGCTGGGTGCAACTAGAACACAGGTTGGGCAGATGGTGGGTAAGTTAGATATAGAGGTAACCAAACTAAAGCACTCTGGCCTTAAGGCAATGCTTGATGGCAAAGAGTCAAAGGCGCACTTTATGAAGGTTGCAAGTGAGCATCCAGGCTGGGACGCCGAAGAAGTATTTCGGCAGACTAGAATTGAGGAGAGGATTGCAGCTGAGGTGAAGGCCGAGATGGAGAAAGAGAAGACAGACGCGGAGGAGAAGATTGCTAGTGAGAAGGGTGGAATTGCCCCAACCCTCGTGGATGGGAAACAGCCAACCCCTCAGGAAGCAGCTAACCTTGCCGCCGATATTGCTGGTCTGTGATGTTAGAGTCAACCATGGAACTCAAAATGTGCATTGAAAGAAGGTGATTTAATTGCCGCCAACATATACAGAAACATTGGATATTCTCTACACCACAACGTGGCAGATTCGGAGAAAGGAGGTGATCGACCAGATCTTTGAAACAGTTCCCTTCTTCCTTCTCATGACTCAAGGGAACCGAATCGAGACGCAGGAAGGTGGGAGATACCTCGAAATTCCCCTCGCTTATGATAAGAACGACACAGTTCAGTATATCGCAAGAGGTGGGAACGTTGCCCTGAGGTCGCAAGACTTCATGACAGTAGCAGCGTATGAATGGAAATACCTTACTGGTCACATTCTTCGCTTGTTCCAAGACTTCCAAAAGAATCGTGGGAGAGCTGCCCTTATTAATAGGGTGGAGCAGGACACCACGAACTTGAAAGATAGTCTGATTTCTCGGTTAGATCAGGACTTGTTTAAGGATGGCACAGGAGATGGTGGAAGATCCATCAATGGCCTTGCTAATCTAGTTGCTGATGCGCCGACGACTGGAACAGTGGGTAGATTGGATAGAGCTACTTATAGTTGGTGGAGGAATAGATCCACTAATATGAGTAGTGAGAATGTGAGCATTATTCTATTAAATAGGATGCGAACAATATTCAACACTTGTGGTATCATTGGTGCTCAGGGAGCAGAGAGGTTCCCCGACATCATTATTACAACGCAAACTATTCATGAGGCGTATGAGGAAGAGGTTCAGGAGATCGCTAGGGTTATGATTAACAATAACCCGAAGATGGCTGATCTCGGATTCGGGAATCTCTCCTTTAAGGGTAAACCTATAACATGGGACCCCTTCTGCGGTTCTGGTAGGATGTATTTCCTCAATACGAAGTTCCTCAAGATTATCTATGATCCACTTGAGTGGTTGAATCTTGGGGAATGGCTTCCAATCTATGACCAGCCAAGAGATAGAGTAGCTCATAATATGAGTGTACTCAACATGGGTGCGTCTAATTGCCAGAAGCAGGGTGTAATCTACAACATCAGTCCATAGAGATTCGAAGAAAAGAAGCTCCTCCTCTTCGAGGACTGGGAGAGGGGGAGAGATAAGAAAAGGAGAAGTAAGATGCCTAGTAAAGGTGGAGCATTTCAAACTATTAAGACTCCTACACAGAGTGTGTATGAGGAGAGTGTAATTCAGCATTATCCCCTTGGAACGTTGTTCCAGTTGGGGGAGAGATGGTTTAGGTATGCCAACTGTGGTGCTGGGTTTGGTCAAGGGCTCGTGTTGCAGAGTTCTGTGGTTGTTGGTGATCACCAACAGAGGGTTAATGCGGTTGTTGCACCAGTGGATACAAACATCGTGACACCCGCTATTGGTGCAACTGCCGTTACGGCGCACCAGTATGTGGATGGGTGGTGTACTATCCCTAAGGTGACTGGTCTTGGTGCTTGCTATAAGATCAAGAGCCATGCCACAAATGCTGGGAGTCTAAATTTCCCCATCACGTTGTATGATGACCTTTGGGAAGCTCTTGATGCAACAAGTGAGGTTACCCTCACAACTAATGCGTTTAGAGGTACCATTGTGGTGCCAGCTGCGGCGAACGCGCAGACAGCGAGAGTTGTGGGTGTGGCATTGTTAGATGTTACCACTGACTACTTTTACTGGTGTCAAACAAAGGGTCCAGCACCTGTATTGTGTGATACAGGTGAGACTCTTATTGTTGGTGATGAGTGTAGTCCACAAACAACCACAGAAGTTGCTGGTGCTGTGGGTGTAGTGACTAGTTTGCTTTCTAATGTTGTTGGTCGAGTTATGGCTGTTGCACCTGCGGCTGAGTACGCATTAGTGCATCTCGACTTGGATTAATGTAGAAAAGGGAGGGGAGAGTTCCCAACTGAGTTTGGATCTCCCCTTTTATCTAAACCATTGGTCTCCCCTCCCTACTTTAAAAGGAGAATATGATGAGTGTTCAACAGAGCTTTATTGATGTAGTGTTTGTTGGAAAAAAGAATTTTATTGAGGATATTGTACCTTATGCGGGTGTGCCAGGGTATAATGCGGATGTGGTTGGTGAATTAGTTTATGATTATACAAATGACGATGGCTACATAGCGACTGATAAGGTTGGTACCTGGGTCAAGTTGAACGCCTAAGGATCGGTAAATTCAATATTCGAGGTTACCGTGTAGGAGGTAAGAGATGGCCCTAACATTTACTGAGATGCTCTCATATGTGCGCTCTAATGTTAAGAGGGATAGCGATGGATATAGTGATGCTAAGGTAAAGCAATCCATAAACTGGGCACAGAGGGAGATTGCAGCTAGGTTCACCTTCGAGGAAATGCGTCACACTTGGGATGGAGCCACCATCTTAGATCAACGCTACTACGGCTTCCCAGTGCAAATGAAAGATATATATTCGTTAATACTGGTGGATGGCACAATAAGTGTTAAACTTGGTTATCTAAATGCAAGGGAGTATGATGAGTTAAGACCAGCCCCTGAGCAAGGGTCCTCCCTCAAACCCTATAATTATATCGACTATGGGAAGAACTTTGAACTCGAACCAATCCCAGACGCTGTTTATAGTATGGTGCTAAGGGCAAGTGAGTTCCCAACAGTGTTAAGTGAAGATGCAGATGTGAGTGATCTTGATAATAAAGATGATCTTATAGTAGCAATCGCAACCTGGGCAGTTCTATACGATTTAAGGGAAGTTGAGTTTGCAGATTGGTGGGAGAGGGGTAGGACGGGTAGGTTATGGAGAGCTGCTATTGCAGGAGACCATAATTCAGAGGATTGGACACCAGTTGCGAGAGGTTTTATGGATTCTGGTAGGGGTGGGAGAATGGATTATACGAGTCCATGGTTAGGGAGAGGGAGATGGTAGCTAACACATGGGCGAGGAGAAGAAGAGTAGGACCAGATGGACTATTTGGCGAGAAGGGATATGGACTAGATATATATGGATTGATTAGGTATGGTCAAGTATGCCCTCTAGCAACATTTACAATAGAGTATTGGACTAAAAGGACAAGGGTGGAAGCAACCACCACAGAGTGAGGTGAATTATGGCTGATACTATTGAGTTTACAACCTATCTCTCATTATCAAAGTTCCCCGATGGGCACTGTAATTGGGGTACTGGTTCGAGAGAGAACCTTGACCTTATAGATGCAGAGTTGAGTAGGTTGAATACTGTCAATGTTGGGGTAGGTGGGCCAGCTACCCACCCAGATAATTATATCCCATTATGGGACGGCGCCGATACACTTATCCTAAAAGCAGGTCTCTCATTTGCTACAACTGTGGGAAGTCCAGGAGCTGACACCCAACTTGTAACAGAGCAAGGTATAAGGGAGTCCTTAGACCTATACACCCTTAAATCACTCTTCGCCGCAAAGGGAACAATCCTCGGCGCAAGTGCAGCCTCCACCCCCCTTGCCTTAGCAGTTGGATCAAATGGTGAGGTTGTAATGGCGGCGAGTGGAGAAACATCTGGCCTAAAGTATGGAGATCATGGTGATCTTGCTGGAAGGGGGGACGACGATCACACTCAATATCATAACAATACAAGGGGTGATGCTAGATACACCCCAATATCGGAGAGAGTTACGAATGGTAACAGTCACGATCATATTGGGGGAGATGGAGCACAGATAAATCACACTGGTTTATCAAATATTGGGAGTAATGCTCACTCTGCTATTGACACCCATATTACAAATCAAGAGGCAAGTGATACTAGCGCGGCTGAGAGAACTGGGTTCCCAAATGTGTCAGATAGCACAATAGCGTGGAGTGATAGTGGACCAGATAGAACCCTCACAATAACAGGCACAAACTTTACGGTGTGGAATAAGAATGTCCCCACTTTAAAGAACACAGAGAGTGTTCAAATCACAAATACTGCTGGTTTATGGTATATATATTACAATACAAGTGGAACATTAGTAGCATCACAGGTAGAATGGCCTTACACAGATGGGAGTGTCCATATTGCTACGGTAGACTGGAATACCACCACCTCTGAGGGTATCATGTCTGATGAGCGGCATGGAATGACTATGGATGATGCCACTCATAAGTGGGCACATTTTGGAATTGGCACTCGGTATGATAGTGGGCTAACAATAAGTGGATACACCCTTGATAGTGATGCAAATGCGGATGTGCAATATGGGGTGTCAGACGGTGATATTCATGATGAGGACTTAGAACATAGTATTGTGGATGGTGTTGTAGCCACTAGATTTGCACAACCCTTAACCGATCCCGCTGAAATACCTGTATATTATAGGGATGGGGCAGGCGGTCCTTGGGTTAGAGACACAGCCACCACCTATGCCTTTAAGAACACGGGTGCAGGGAGAGTGAATTATAATAGTGAGGGTGGTGGGACATGGGCTCAAACCCAAGTTACTGACAATTACTATGTAGCGTATTGGGTGTTTGCTACCAACTTTCCCTACCAACCTATAATTGCAATTCAGGGGCAGAGGGAGGATCAAAAGGAGAAAGATGCGCTAAATAACAACACAGTTGATAGCCTTCTTCTTGGAACCCTTCCAGGGAAGGAGTTTGTTCTCCTTTATAGAGTCCTCATTAGGACAAAGGACACATTTGGGGGTGCGAGGAAAGCTAAGATTATCGAAGTCCTTGACCTAAGGGGAGCAGCTGCCTTCGCGGGAGGGAGTTTTATAGCAACCTCTCATAGTAGTCTCTCCTCCCTTGCTTTTGATCCATCTGGGCATACGGGTTTTCAAAGAGCAACTAATGCAACTGGCTCTGATCCCACAACAGGTGATGATATTGATGATGGTTATGTTGCTGGTGATATATGGATAAACACAACAGATGGGGATGTGTTTGTGTTGAAGGATAATTCATTAGGGGCTGCGGTGTGGGTGAAACTAAACCATCATGTTGAGGATATTGAGATTATTATAGATGGGGGTGGAGCAGAGATAGGAACAGGCGAGCATGGACATTTAATGGTGGATTGGGACTGCGAGATAGAACAAGTCACATTGTTAGCGGATCAAAGTGGGAGTATTGTGATAGATATATGGAATGATGATTATGCAGATTATCCACCGGCGGATGGAGATAGTATAACTGCAAGTGCGCCTCCCACGATAAGTGGTGCTATTAAGAGTCAAGATTCTACTCTCACAGGTTGGACAAAAACAATAGCGGCTGGAGATATTCTAGCTTTTAATGTTGATAGTGTATCAACGATAGAGAGAGTGTCAGTTGTGTTGAAGGTGGTAAGGACATGAGTACTGTTCTTGGACAGGCAATGGCGGCAATAGTCCCTCCAGGCCCACACGAATGTTGCGGTGAGTGTTATATGTGGGCGGCTCCTCTTGGCACAGCAATAATCGCTTGTAGTGTAACTCCGCAATCGGCCGGCTGTGGAACGGTATCGGGTTGTGGCGCCTTGACTGGAAATTGCACATATCAACAGACTGGAGATTCACCGGGTGGAGGTAACGCTGGAAAGCATTGTGGATCGCCGTATTGCTCCCGCACTCCGCCGCCTTCGACCTATTACAAACACGAATATATCTCTGATAATTGCACATAGGAGAATCCATGCATTGCCCATACGAACAGAATAGAATTGAAGAGGGTGACATTATAATGGTAGAGGGAGAGCCACAGATAGTTGAGCAGCCGGGGGTGTCTCAGTGCTTGGTGCTCAGTGTAGCCTCTGGTTTTGTTTGCTCGACTGGACAGTCCATCTGCGAATATTGTATTTCTGGCACAGCATGGAACGATGCAGTTGGTGTCCCTCAACTTAGACCTGAAGATGTAGAGAGGACGCCTTCAAGCATTGTTGCTATGGCGTTGGTTAAGGAGAGTCCATTCTTTAAGTCACTTTATCTAGATGCACTTAGGTGCAGGTTAATTAGTGGGGACTGTCCACGTTACCAAGTATCAAGCCCAGTTGACCTATCAGACGCCTTCACAAAATATCACTCTATCACAAATGATAAGAAGGCAGAAGATTTGCTTTTAGATATGCTTGATAAGCAGATAGAAAAGGCAATAGCAAATGTTGATGGTGTTCACCCAGAAAGTATAGTACGAGATAAGATTGCAACATTGGCTGAGGATAATGGACTTATATCACCAGTAGAAGCTACCGTATTGAGGAATGGATAATGAAAAGTCGATTTGCAATACGTGCGCAGACGGTACTAAGGCTTCATAAGCGGCCATCAACCTGCCTACATCGTGGAGAAACTATACGTAGAGAAAAGAAGTCCTGCTGTGGTACTGTTGAGATTTTCCAATGTAGTAAGCGTCAGAGGGAAGTCTGGCATACAAAATGTAGAACGTGTGAGTTCTTTGTTACACAACAACTAGGAGAAGAAAATGACCCCAAATGCTTTAGAGAGGATCGCCGCTATGGAAGCAAAATGTGAGGAGCGCACTAAGACTTTCGATGAATTGGCTAAAACAGTAAAGGAGTTAAATGGGAATGTTAGGAAGGTTGTAGCTTTGAATGGTAAAATCCAAGGCGCAATGACAGCAGTTTGGTTAATGACCGCAGTAATTGTATCTACACAGCATATCTGGAGTAAGTGGTTTAAATAGGAGAAGTGAGATGGATGTAGTACATGAAGGTGCGAAGGGTGCAGAGAGAAGAAGGTGGAGTGTACTTGGAGTAATTCTAACCCTTCTCGTGTGTGTATGGATGGTTGGATGTCCTGCTACAACTCAGAGTGTATTAAGGCCAGAGGAGAAGGTAGATGCAGAAGGTCTTAGAAGGGAAGCTACTATTATAGATAGCTATGTAGCACAACTCGACATCGCCGCTTCTGATATAGAGAGTAAGGTAGCAAGAAGGAAGAAGATTATAGATACTATTGGCGTCCTTGGTGTTGCTGTGACAACGGGTAGTCCATCAGCCGCCGCTGGTGTTGCTGGCCTTATCATAATTGGTTCTCTTTTTGTTGGTGGTGGTGCTGTACTTGATAAGCGTAGAACTAATAAACTCTTAGCAGCTAAGAAGAGTGGTGTAAAATAGGAGATAAAGATGACAATACCAAATGTTCTATGGGATGAGACTGCCCCACCTGACACCCAGAGCGCTGGCCTCGGTGATGATCGAATAAGGGAGATGAAGGTTCAGGTTAGGGAAGTGGTGGATGTAGATCACCAGTTTAATAGTAGTGGTCAGGATGCAGAGAATGGTATGCATACTATAATTCGCTTCCTCCTTGAAGCTGGTACACCCATCACAGACAGTGACCATATTCAACTGTATGAGAGGGATGTAGGTGGAGTAACAGAACTCTTCCTTAAAGACACAGCTGGGAATGAAATACAAATTACAGATGGAGGTGGGTTAGGTGATGTAGTAACCCTTACGGGGGTACAAACAATAACAGGTGTTAAGACATTTGAAGCTGATCCTACCCTTCTTAAAAGTAACCTAGTAGCAACCCCATATGCAATTGGCACTGTTACAACTGTGAATGGTAGTGCGAATGTGGTAGGGGCTGCTACGTTATGGGATACAGATGATAATATAAAAGTAGGGCAGGCGTTCTTCGTTGCAGGTGATGATCGCTATTACACAATACAAACCATAACGGATGATACCCACCTTGTGTTAACAGTGGTATATGCTGGAACTGGTGCAGCTGGGCAAACATACGAAGTAGTGCCCCTCATTGATGGTGTCCCTATTGGTAATCACAAGGAAGCAACCCTTCTCGATCATCCAGATGGGAGTGTGGAAACTGCAAAGTTAGCGGATAATGCAGTTAGTGTTGCAGATCATGTATATGCTTCTTCTGCTCAGGTAATAGCTTCCGCAACATATGTTGACCTTGACACTATGGAGATAACATTAACAACTAGTGGGATAACAGGCTCCGCTGTAATGATTGACTATGCAATGTCGGCGGACGCGAATGGTTCTGGTACACACGCCCATCTCTGGGGAATCATTGAAATAGATGGTGCGACTGAAGCAGATAGCGAAATGAAGAAGGACGCTACCACTGACGATCAATCAATGCTTTCTGGTTGTTTTCTTAAGACTGGTCTAACTGCTGGTGCTCATACTTTTAAGGTGCAAGTGAAGCAGTCTGGAGGCGTTCCCCGTATTTATCAAAGGATGTTAAGAGTAGTGGAGCTAAAGAAGTAATGCCCCTTCCAAAAGAAAGAAAAATTAGAGTAACGGTAGATGCCCCTGATAGTGGGTTGAACTACTCCCGCCCTTCTACCATGATCGACGATAAGCAATCACCAGAGGCGAGTGGTATAAGGTATAAGAGGGGGAAGCTGCAGAAGATGCCAGGGCATATTGAGTTTGCTGATACTGATGGATCCCCCCTCGATGGTATATTTATGCTTGCCTATCTTCAAGGCACAACTCTAATATGTCACACCACCACAAAGATGTATAGACTTAGTGGCTCCACATTCACAGATATAACTGGTACCGCTTTCACAGGGAGTGCGGATAACTTCTATAGTAGGGTGTGGATGAACTCCCTTTACATTACAAGTAATGGCGCAGACCTTATAAGGAAATGGAATCTATCAAGTGCAACTGAACTTGTCCTCACAACTCCAGACCCATATCTCGTAGGGTGGATAAACACCTTTGGCTCTCGTCTCTGCTTATATCATACAACGGAGAGTGGGACGGATAGGAAGCTAAGGTGTAGGTGGAGTGTGGTAGGGGATCCAGAAGATTGGGCTGCGGTGGGGAGTGGTTTTGCAGACCTTGAGGACTCACTTGGAGATAGTGATACTATTCAAAGGGCAGAGAGGCTTGGGGCGTATATGGTTGTGTATGGTGACAATAGTATGTGCCTTCAGCAGTACACACAAGACCCATATAGTCCCTTTGCTTTCTCCTCAAGGGTGGCAGCAAATGGCCTCGCCGCACCACGTGCCCTTGTTAATCTTCAAGGGAAGGCACATATATTCCTTGGGCTCGATAATGTGTATAGGTATACAGGTGGGGTTGGGGTAGAGCCAATAGGTGACCCAATTCGCACTGAACTCTTTGAAGCCTTGAACCAAGACCTATATCAACGCTCCTTCTTTGTTCACATCCCAGAAGAACGAGTACTAAGGCTTCATTTCCCACGTGTAGGTGATACATACTGTGGAGCCTTCTTTGAGTATAATCTTGAGAGTGGTAGTTGGGCGAGAGGGATAAGAACATATAGTGGATTTGGGAGAGGGAGAAGTAGCTGCGATGTAACATGGTGTGATTGGTTTGCCCTTGGTATAACATGGGCTGACCTTACTGGTGTTACATGGAGAGATGTTGCCCTTCGCTCTGGCTTCCCATTTACGTTATATGGGGATGGAGATGGGAAGGTGTATGAAGATGATGGTACTGCTGTTTCCCTCCTCTCGACAGCTATTGATGGAAGACATGATACCAAGGATTTCACAACTGGTCCTGGTTACAGAAGAACCACCACCGCATGGATGGGCCTCAACTTTGAGGGTATGGGGAATAATGTTGATGTATATTATAGTGCTGATGGGGGAGAGAGCTATGTGTTATTGAAGTCAGTTACATTAGATGGGTATTGGAAAGTCTACAACGTACACTTCGAGATATATTCAACAAGGATAAGGTTTAGGTTTAGGCACACTAGTGCAAATGGAACATTCGCGATTAGGTGGTATGAAGTGGAAGCACTATCAGAGAGTGAGATTGGAGTGGAGCATGATTAGGTTACCATCAGATCCCATCCTTCCCTCCCCCATTCAAGGTGAGGAATTAGAGGAATATGCAAGTAGGTTAACAGAAGCCCTTAATATTCTCTTCCGTGATATTTTCCTTGATCTATCATTTGGTGGTGGGAGGAGGAGAATCCTCTCCTCCATTCCTACAGTAGCAGAGCTAGATGATGGTGAGATTGTGTTGTATGAGAGTGGAGTAACTCGAAGGTTGTATACAAAGATAAATAATTCAATTAGGGTTGTAGGGTTAACATAAGGAGAAGAAGATGGCATTTAATATTAATTCTTTACTTGAATCTGCTGGACTTAGTGTTTCTGAAGGAGGATTAGAAAGATTTTCTACCTTTAGTCCTGGGCAGCAGAGTGTCTTTGATGCCGCTCAACCATTCTTTATGGATTTAGCTGGTGGATTGGGACAGGGAAATAGGGCATTTGGTCCCACAACACCTTTTCAAAGAGGTGATCCATTTGGATTTGCCCCTGAATTTAACCCATTCGAGCAAGCATCATTTGATGCAGTACAAAGGTTTGCTGGTGGTACTCCAGACTACTCTTTTCTTACTGAGGCACTACAAGGGGCTGTACAAGGTTCGACCCTTGAGGAGTCACTTGGGATATTTGATGAGAGGGTTGGTCCAGCAAGGCAGCAGGCTTTCGAGAGAGATGTAACTCCCTTCATCAATGAAGCGTTTGGGGCGAGAGGTACGTTTACTGGTAGGGATAGATCAGACGCACTTACAAGAGCCAGGTTAACAGACTTCAATCAGCAGCAGGCACAAGGGTTACAATTTGCACAAGGGCAGCAAGCACTATCACAACAAGCATTAGGGATGGCACCAAGTGTAGCAGGGTTCGCAGAAGGAGCTCCATTAAGGCAGGCGCAGGCCCTTGGAGGGGTTGGGGATGTTATTGCAAGTAGGGAAAGAGAAGAGCAAAGGTCAAGATTCCAAGAATTTATAAGAACAAATCCAGCCCTTTCTTCTGCTTTAGGGCCGCTATTTAGTTTTCTTGGTTTGGAAACACAGGGCGCGTTTTACATGGAGCCCGCCCCAACCCCAGCACTTGCCCTTGCTACGGCATTTGCTGGTGGTGCAGGAAGTGCGGCTGGTGGTGCTGCTATGGGTGGTGCTGGCGCATAATTTATAAAGGAGAATGTCATGCCTAAAATTCAGTTTCTTGGAACTTTTCCGAGCAAAGAAGGTGTTTTAGCAAGGACTCTTGAAAGAGGTGGGAGAGATTTTAGTAGTGGGTTTTTTGGTAGCTTACAGGAAGGACGTGCTAGAAAAGAGAGGGAAGCTGGGAGGGCGCAACAGGAGAGTCAGTTTACTAGACAGTTTGGTTTACAGCAGCAGCAACTTGAAAATCAAAAGGATTTCCAGAATGAGCAGTTACAGGCTGGAATAAGGAGAGAGAACCTTGCTCAAGATAGGTTTAGTGAGACAAGTAGAAGGGGTGCTTTAAGGGAACAGGCTACTGCTGAGCATAGAGGAAAGGTATTAAAATTACAAGAAAGGGCCATGGAAATAGGGCAGGGAGAGGAAGAAGATAAGATTAAAAAGCAGAAGATGGAGCTTTTAAGGGATACATTTATTCTTGATATGAAGAAGTCTCAGTTTAGTCTTAAGCAAGAGGAGGTTAAGGGCGGAACAAAGCTCCAAACAGAAGCCCAAAAAACGATAAGGTCTTGGTTTGCTGCTGGAAAGGGTGAGGCATTTCTTGGCACTGTAGATGGACAAAGACTGTTGGGTATATTAGGTGATGATGCTTCTGGGTATAAGACTCTTGTAGATTTGGAAAGGGCAAGTAATAAGATTAAAGGAATTAAAACTCCTCGTCCCCTATCTCAATCAGGCTTTAAACAGGCCAATGAATTATTAAGGGCGAGGGCGACAGAGAAGGCTGATATAGGGAGAGGCCACCTTGGGCGACTTTTTACTGGCACAGGAACAGAAAGAGATGCAGCTACTAGATCTTTAGAGGATGAGCAACTTAGACGACAAGGACTTCTTGGAGGAGGGGAACAGTTTGGAGGGCAGCAGTTTGGCCCTACAGCAACATCACAAGGTGCAAATCTTCCACCAGAAATAAGAGAATTTATGACTTCCCCTGATGGGCAGGCTTTAATAAAGATGGCTCGAAATGGAAGTAAGAGGGCGCAGGATAGGTTAGATGCTATGAAGGTTCCATGGAGAGGCTCATAAGATGCCACTATCTGAAGGCTCACTTATACTAAAGATGGAGGAGAAGTTGGGGAGCACTAGATCCTCCGCCGAGAGAGCGTGGGATATAGAGAACGAGATGGAAGATTTGAAGGTAAGAATTGCTCCAAATAGAGTTCTCCTTCAAATGACTGAAGGTACAAGGGCAACATATGATAAGAGGAGGAAGAGCCAAGAGGTTGCCAATGCAAGAAGGAGAGGGAAGAAGTTCTCTCCTCATCCTGGGTTCGTAGCAGAACCAGACTTCTCTCCCCTTCCCTACATATTTAAGTCAACCTTTGAAGAGGCTATTGATACCCACAATGACTTAGAGAAGGCGCAGCGGATGATGCAGTTGCAGGGGGTGGAACCAAAAGAAGTAAAGAAACAAACAGATGAGTGGGTTAATAATGTTAGGTATTCTAAAGATGCTAAGTGGGAAACTATTAGAAGTAAGATGTTGAAGGAGCATGAGGATACTCTATTGAGGAGGATGGATGAGTTCTTTGAGAAGCCTGAAGATAGTAAATTCTTCCCAGACTTTAAAAGACTCATTATACCAAAGTTTGAGGGTGATCCTAGGTTTGAGGGTATGAGTAAGAGGGAGAAGGAAAGTGCGGCACTTCAAGCGTTTCAAAGTGGTGGCCTACTTGCTGGTGGTGGATTTGCAGCAGAGGCGTTGACTGGTGTTAGGGCTACAAAGGAGACTGGTAGGGCGCAGGAGCAGTTTAATGAGGCTGTGTTAGCTCCTATTATAGGTGCAGTAGAATCCCTTTCCTTTGATAATATAAAAGCACCAGATTTTGGGAGGAGTACTGGACTTGCAAAAACGGGGCGCGCACTTGGTGCATTAGGTGGGTTCCTACTTGGGCCTCTTCCTGCTGGCAGTAAACTTGCATCTAAACTACCCTTTATAGGAAGGCTTCCAACTACAGCAGTGGGTACTCTCTTCCATCAAAGCATGAAAACTGCTGTAGAGTTAGGTATGGCTAGTACTTTAATGACTCCAGATAAAGGGTTCTTTGCTATTGGGGCGAGGTTGGAGGCTGGAGCCACAGCTCTCCCAAGTGGGCTTGCTCTTGGGGCTGTTGGACAGATACCTGGTGTTCCTTCTTTTGGTAGATTAAAGGCTACGCCGAGAATTATAGCTGCCTCCCTTACATTGGGTGTTCCAGCTTCAATGAGAGAACTCCCTCTTGAAGATCAAGTGTTTCAGTATGGGTTAGGGGCTGTGCTTGGGAGAAAGGGAATTGGTCCAAAGCAGAGGGCTTCTATAAATAGGGAGATTCTTCGAGGTAGAAAGTTTTGGGCTGATGGTATAAAGAGAGCGGAAGTAGAGCAAGCATCATTGCAGAAGAAGTATGAGGGGTATGGTGGAACAGCGGAGAGTAGGGAGGCTAGTGTTCTTAGAGCACTTAACATGGGTGGCGCTATAAGGGTGGAGTTAAAGGGTGGGAAGTTTGCCGCTGTAAAGAGGTCCTCCCTTAATAAGAGTATTAGTGGTATGCTTCAAACCATTAGAAATGACCCCTTTTATCCTATGTTTGATAGACCAACTAAGAATATTGTGGAATACTTTACGAGGTTAGAGAGGGGGAAGTATAAGGCGGATATGGGTAAGATGTCTAAGTTAAATGTGAGGGAGTTAGGAGGGGCATTTGAACTCCTTCAAGGAGCACAGCCTAATCTAGATGTAGCTGGTCAATATGGACTTGTTATAAAGGCTGGCTTACCAGAAGGCACAAAGGGGAGGCAGTTTGGTGTGTTAGCACCAGCTGGGCGCCCCTTCTATAAAAGACTTGAGAGACTAGGGTTTAAGCCAATGTGGGCTGGGGAAGGTGTAAATGCAATGGCGTGGAGTGGTGCAAGTGAAATGGCGTATGATAATCAGCAGTATGCAAAGATGTCTAATCAGTTGAAGAAGGTGGCTGGGTTAAGTAAGAAGGTTAGAGTTGACCTTGCATCCCATCTTGATCGTGGGAGGGTGCCACTTGCAAATGATATGGCGGAGGTGAGGGACCTTAAGACTGGTGAGGTGATGGTAAAGGCAACAAGGAGGGCGTTGCAGAAGCAGATACATGGGGAGGCTGGGAAGGCTGGTATATTTAAGGAGGTAAAGGGAAAGAAAGTTAAAGTAGATCCACTAAAGAAAAATGCTGCATATAGAGCACTTGCTAGGAAATCAACAGGGAAGAGTAGTACAAAGGATATGAGTATAAGGAATATGCAGGACTTCCTTATGGCTATCCGTGAGAATCCTAACTCAAAATGGAAAACACCAGATGATGTTATAACAAGGGCGGAGCTTGTGAGAAGGCATGGGGAGAAAGTTGGGAAGACAGCAGATGTGATTGATAAGTGGTGGCGCTCCTCTTTAGATGCTCGAAATAGGCTTAGAACATTAAGGGGGCAAGAGCCAATAGAGCCCCTCACCAATTACTTCACCCACATCTTTGACATTGATGCCTCACAGGGGATGCAGGACTTCCTTAAACTCCCACAACACATTCAGGATATAATGGTGGGTACACAGAGGGAGAAGTTCTTTGCCTTTGGGCAGGCAAGGAAGGGGAAGCAAGGGTATGTTATGGATATTTGGAAAGTAATGGACGCCTATCAAATATCTAATAGTAAGATGCTCCTTGATAAACCTATTGCTAGAATGGGTGACCTAATAGATTTCTTTAAAAGTATGCACGCTATTGAAACGGGAAAGATTTCTAAAACAGTTAGTACGAAGAGAATAAAGAAGTTAACTGGGAGTGGGACATTTGGTATTATAGACTATCCAACTCTCATTGATCAGTTAGGGAAATTACAGAGGGAATACTCTGGGGCGCAGTATGCGGCGGACACTAATATCGAGAGTAGGGTGGGATGGGTAAATAAGTACCTGCCAAAGAGGTTGCAGGTTAGAAGTGCATATAGCGCTAGCAACCTCCTCACTGAACTAACCTATGGCACAAACCTTGCCTTTAGGCCAACGTCTGCTATAAGGAACCTTGGACAGCAATCACTTTTGATTGGAAAGTTGGGGGTTAGAGGCACTATAAAGGGCTCTGTAACTGGACTATCTGTCCTTCTTGGGATTAATAAAAGCCCAGAGATGTTAAGGGTGGCAGAGAATAGCAATATGATTAAGGGGAGGGCACTGCAGTTTAGTCCAGAATCAGAATCGTTGTCTGGTACTGGTGCAATTAAGAGAATTATTAGGTTTGGTTTACAGGGATTTAGTGGTGTTGATAGGTGGAATGTATATGCAGGGGTGTATGGCGGGTATTTTGATGCTAAAAGTAGGAGATTATCCTTTGCGGAGAGTGTTAGGTTTGGGGACCAAGTGGCAGCTCAGACACAATTTCCGTATGGTAAGATGGGGAGGATGCCGATTAGCACATTTTGGGGTAAGTCTAGATTAATAGGTAGACCCTTCTCCATCTTTACATCATGGCCTGTACACTATGCGGAGTATACTAATAGTATTTGGAGAGAAGACCCAAAGAGGGCGGCTGAGTATACCACAATAGGAGCACTTGTTACCTTAGCGGGTATATATGGAGGCTTTAAGGGATCACAATATGTTGGGTTTAGTGCTATTCCCTCTCTATATAAGTTAGGTACAGGGCAGCTTCCAGTGGCAGGCATTGCTCAGCGGCCGATTAAGGGTGGGTTGTGGAGGGATATAGAGAAATTTGTGGAAAGTGATAAAGATTTAAAGGCGTATATGGATTTGATGTTCTACCTTCAGGATGAGAGGAACCTTGAGGAGGATATTGAGAAGTTACAAAGGGCTATTGGGCAGTAACCTCAAAATTCGAATTTACCCCTTTATTGGCCTTCCCAAACCATCCACAGCGATCTTACGTAGGCAGAGGGCACAAACCCCATCGTGATAATAGTTTCTAGATACTACAGCCCGCAATAACTTTGCTTTTGATTTCCAGTACCCACTTTTTTGGGGGTTGCCCATAAGACCTCCCCCAACATGTCCAGTAACCTCAAGCAGTTCTAGATGGTGAACTATAGCCATAAGAGCCATCCTAATATAATACTCTGGATCACTAGAACTCATAAACAGTGGGGCGTTTGGGGTAGAAGTATCCTTAACAATATTAGTCATAAGAGCTTCTATAGTTTGTTCTTCCTGCTTCATTTTACGCTCCTTAAACAAGATCACTTCTATACATTATCTCTGGGAACATTTCCCTTAGATTTTTAATGGTTCTCCTCACCCTCCCCCTCGCCTCACCACTAGAAGCACCCGCCGCCGTGACCCATGCGAACCTCATATCAGAGGTTTCACCTCTCCCCATCACCCACACATGCTTCCTCATCTCCATTGGTATTAACACATCAGTTTCATCCCCCCAAAACATTGAACAGAGAACAGCGTATGCATGTAAATACTTATAATGAATCGGCGGCCATTGAATTGTTTTACCTACTGTACTTCCCCATAATTCTACCGATAGCGCAAAATGTGGCAAGGAAAATCCAATACCGCATTCTTCGCCAAACCTAACCTGCCCAATATAAGGAGCTTTTTTAAGTATGGGTATATCTGGTGGAATGAACACTCCAAAGCCTTTTCCTTCAGAAACATCCATAGCAGATATACCACTTACAATTTGTGGACCTATTCCTTTATTCATAAACCCTTTAAATTCCTTGTATATATATAGACTATTGAAAGAATCTCCGTCCCATATAGTTGCACCTTTATCATTAAAATGTAGGGGCACCGTAAGTTTAGCATTAACTGCCTTCTTTAAATCTTCTCTTATATGGGTAGCATCAGCCCATATCCCACCACCCCACATCTTTACTCCCCTCCTCTTAAACTCCTCCACATATCTCCCCACCCCTATACTCCCAATCCCAACAGTTGGTGCTAGTTCATCCATTATTTTATCAAAGGCAGCTGGAATAATTCTCCCACCCCTCTCAAGCACTGTCTCTATAACATTCTCTCTATGCCTATAAGAGGCAACTCTTTGGTCTGAATGTGTTAGTACTCCAACCCTATGCCCTTCATCCTTTAACCTCTCCCCAACCGAGATAAGTTCAGGTCCATTACTAATAAGAATAACATTCATAGTATTGCTTCCTTCCCTAGTCTAAAAGCCCTCTTCTCTAATATGCCAGTTTTACCTTGCTCCTTCTTCATAAACTCCTCTACCATGTCAGATGCACAAAGGGTGTCTAAGACTTCTCTTACCTGCACAGAGTTTAAGCAATATGAGAGAGAGCGAAGGAGCTCACTATATGTTATTTCCCCCTTCTTATAGATCATTCTCACCACTTTTATATTGTTCTCCCCTGTTATATTCGTCTGCAAGCGCCTCATTATCATTGGAGTAGTACTCTCCACCCTATTCAATATCTTTAAGGCTTCCTCCATATCTATAACATTCACCTTCCTATTACTAGTCCTCGCAGCGGACATTATCATTGATAACTTTAACACTGTGTCGTGTTTCCTCCCCGCATATGACTTCATTGATGGCTCTATCTTATCAGGGTTAAACTTATTCTTATACCAATCCTCAAACCAATCATGTGCATCCTTTGTTACCTCCCACTCCCCCTTTATTCCCCTCATCTCGGCGAGGTCTACTGTTAGGTACTTCTTCATTTGTATCTCTTTTTCCGTAAGGACAGGCCAAGCTATCCTCTTCCCACTTGCCTTCTTATATACGAATAGAACTCGACCTGTAAAACCACCCTCAATCGCATATGGGGGGAGAGATTCACGTATCCACTCTGGGGTGGAGGCAGCGAGGAGGTTAACACATATCTTATCACACTTATTTGTCCCCCTTGATATAGTGTGGATTTCGAGGGACTCTTGGGCGGAGTATGCTTGCGTGAGAACCTGGACCATTGTTAGATCTTGTGCTGTGCTCTTTAAGAAGGATACTAATTCATCTTGTATAATGTATCCAGCACCTGTTCCAGTAAGTTTAAATCTCTTTGAGAGGTTCTCTATTAAACCTTGTGGGGAATCACGATGAGAGATAATATGGATGGTGGGGACTGCATCCCTAATAATGGGCTTTATTATGTCGAGAGCTGTAGTCTTTCTACTCACCGCACTATCAGATACGAGGACAATGAATAGGTTTGGGTATAGTTTATAGTACCCTCTATCCATCATGCTCCCCCTCTCAAGGACGGCGGCGATGGCACTTATCCCACACCATAGATGAAAGTCTTCTGGGGCTTCTTGTCCCTTTGTATATTCTATATAGGACATCAGCCAGTTGTCTAACTTTCTTGGCACTCCATTATGCTCCCTCGACTATACTACCAATATTAGGCCTATTTATTAATGGTCTATTGTCCTTACAAATAAGGGTTCTTGGTACATATAGTGCTCCACAGTTTGAGCAGTTGAGCACGCATTTTGTTGGATTATATGGTTCTACAGCTCTAATTTCTCCGCCACAAACACACTTAAAGATTGGCATCTTCTTCTCCTCTTTCTCTAAACAATCATTACAGTACCTATCATGTTTAAATAGGGTACCCAGTATATTAAACTGTCCACAGCATTCACAGTCATGATAGATCATTCCACCTCCTCCATATGTCCCCAGTCCATCCCAACCTTAACATCATATGGGATGAGGAGGGTTCTATTGTGAATCTTAATTGGGATGTTGAAGCACCTATCAAGCACCAATGTAATATGCTCTATGAGTGTTTTATAGGGGACTTGAAACACCATGCTATCATGTACTTGTAGAAGGAGGTGCCAATCTAGATGACACTCCTTTATCTCTTTATCGAGTTGTATAAGGGCTAGGTTAAGGAGGTCTGCAACAGTTGATTGTGGAACATAAGCAATAGCTTTCCTAACCCTATCATCTCCCCTTCTCCCATGAAACTGTCTCTTCCTCCCAAATGGTGTCTCCATTCTCCTAAACTTATCTACATGGCTCTCCACCTCCATATGCCACTTTTGAATTCGAGGAGCTGCGTCGTAGAAGCTATTCCTTATTATCACCGCCTCCCCATATGGGAGACCAGTCATTGCGGCGAATGTTTTTGGACCCTCCTTATAATTTAGAGCATGACAATGCTTCTTCCCAAAGAATCTCTCCTCCTCTGTAACCTCCTCATAGGGTTTCTTAAAAATACGAGAGGCGTTTAGGGTGTGTATGTCCTTCCCACTCTTAAATATCTCCAAAAGGCGTTCGTCTTGGGTTAGGTATGCTACTACTCTTGCCTCTGCTTGGGAGAGGTCAGCTTCTACTAGCTTATATCCAGGATCGGGGAGAAACAGTTTGCGCACACTCTTAGGTTGATTCTGTAGGTTAGTACCACTCCCCACTATAATGCTCTCACTACTTGATAATCTACCAGTCTCAGGAGCACTCTTTATTTGAATTGTCCCTGCCTTATCTTTAATCTTCACACTTCCGCCGATGTTGTAAGAGGTGTGGATTCTCCCCTCTTTAAGGGGGACTTTAAGGTAAGTACCAAGTGTCTTTGTATGGGATCGTATGGAGAGGATAGCCTCGAACTCTGGAGAGGGAAACTTTTTACTAAGGAAAGCAATGGCTTCTACATTTGTTGTAACCTTCCTTGTTCCTCGTATTCTTTGAGTGGGAAGACCCATTTCTTCATAGAGTAGTACTCCTAACTGTTTAGGGGAGAGAGCATTTACCTCATAACCAACCAGGTCATCCAGCTTCATCTCCCAAAGGGCAAGTTTCGCTGTGTGTTCTTCTACCATCTCTTCTCGAAGAGCAGTGTTAATCTTAACCCCCTTTAATTGCATCTGCATTAATATATCAATAAGGGGGTGTACGTGCTTATAGTAGAAGGAGCGAAGATTCATCTCTTCCAACTCTTCAAGCTCCCTCTCTGCCACCTCAAATGTCACCATTGCATCTAACCCATTGTATCGCCAAAATGCTCCATCTCCCTGTTTTGCTAGGTGATCGTAATAAGGTTGATCGGTGTAGAGAGAGCGTTGAATATTGAGACTTTTACGAAGCTCAGGGTTAAGGGTGTGGAAGGCACACATTGTATCCAACACCAACCCCTTTGTCCTTATTCCATATCTCCACTGTAAAACACCCATATCGAATGTGCCATTTTGTGCAACCTTCTTCACACCACCATTCTTCATGAACTTATTTATATACTGAAGAATTCTATAGTGGGTGGGGGTGTCCCAATAGGGGTCATGGGTGTTGATGGTGAATGGTATAACAGTGGCCCTCTCAGGGGAGGTAGCGAACGCCATGGAGGTCATATGAACCTCTTCTCGTGTGGTCTCAATATCAAAGGATACCATTCCCTTCTCTGCTCCTAACCCCTCAAGGTACCTCTTTATCTCTTCCTCACTAATAAGGACATCAACAAGGCGTTCTTTTCTATTTAACTTAGGAGTAACGCTCTCCTTTAGAACCTTGCATAAGTCGGCGCGCACGAGGGGATGGTAGTCCCAGTTACGAAGGATAGCGGCGGGGTGGATTGTAGGGATAACTTTACAGTGGAACTCCTCATTGTATAGGACGGAGCCTCTCCAGTTTGTTATCCCTCTATGCCCTTGCAATGCTTCAAGTGGTTCATTCCCCATTACACATATCACGTTAGGGCGAACCTTCTCTATATCCTCCTTTAAATGCTTTATTTCTTGTGCTACTAGCTCAGGAGGGAGGTTCTTGAACTTGTTCCCTTTTGGTCTCACACGTGAGACATTTGACACGCGACATTCCTGTCGTGTAATGCCTGCATCTAACAAAAGAGCGTTGAGTACGTTCCCCGCTCTCCCCATGAATGGCCTCATCCACATCACTTCCGTCTGGCCCGGCGCTTCCCCTACAATCATCATTTTCGCGTCCAAGGGGCCCTCGTAGGGGACTAACTTTTGTTCCATCTTTTTTCCCTTCTTTTGCTGTTATATAAAAGACTGATTTTCCTATAGAATTAGCATAATTTATCTCTCTTCTAGTACTATTCCCCATATACCCCTCCTTATTTATCACTAATACGAAATCACAAAGATCTATTTTTCTAAAGTGTAGTGCATCTAACCGTTTCTTTAAATCTCCATCTGCAACAGGAAGTTCTCCTGACATATAGCCAGCTCCTACACCTAACACAATACACCCACAGTGTGTTAGAAAGGTGTGGTTAGCGCGCCATACATCAGCGAACTTAAGAGAACCACAAAGACATATAATTGGGGGTTTCATTTCTTCTCCTCATCCTCTAAATTTAAAAACTTAAACTTAAACTCAAATATAAGATACGCCACCATTGTAGAAATCCATAATGGGGCTGTTATCCACCACCATGACCATGTATCAATAGGAGGAACTCCAAGTAATTTAAGGGTTAATAATAAACAAAAAGAAGCTCCAAAGAATTTTCTTATATGCTTTGGTTTCATCTCTTCCCCTTCTTCGCATTAAAATTAGGAGTAACAGCAACACCACACCTCCCCTTATGTGAATTCCACCACTCACATCTATCCCTAATACACGCAGCTGGAACCACACGAAGCATTATCCTTGGCTCTCCTCCCTCAATTATGGGTGGGGCAGAAAGGGTGTGAGATTGAGATAGAATGGGACATAGTTTAATATTCTTTATCTCCTCCTCTACTCTCTCCTCTCCACCCACGAGCTCAATCTTCGGCGGAGTGACAGCTTTGTCCTTACTTATATCCCTATCACTTGATATCATCCTTTATCTCCTATAATTTAAGAATTCTGGTTAATGGGGCAATGTAACTATGGAGACCTTCCGTAATACTTATTAAACCTGCAAGGC
>SDBT01002366.1_pt1 | contig 33319 bp, 30 predicted proteins | sample 2277101 | NCBI WGS metagenome assembly SDBT01 (sample SAMN10404973, study PRJNA504765) | marine sediment metagenome | isolation source: marine sediment core GS10_PC15, 103 cmbsf | place: Arctic Ocean: Southern Knipovich Ridge | collected 2010
AAACGCTTGAAACGCAACAGGAGATGTATCTGTGCCGATGTGGTGGCTCCTCGAACAAACCATATTGTGACGGAACACACCGTAAGAATGGATTTCTCAGTGAGAAAAGTCCGGACAGAGTTCCCGATAAAATGGATGATTATGCTGGCAAAGAGATAACTATTCATGACAACCGGGGCGTCTGTGCTCATTCCGGTCATTGCACCGATAATTCGCCATCTGTTTTCAGGATGGACAAGGAACCATGGATTGACCCCGATGCGGATGATGCGGAGAATACGGCAAAAACCATAAAGATGTGTCCTTCAGGGGCATTGAGCCATACCAGGGATGGCGTTCTTTACAAAGATCAAGATCGCAATCCGGCAATTACAGTCTCAAAGAACGGTCCACACCGCGTGGTCGGGAGCATTGAACTTAATGACCCTGATGGCTCTGAACCGGAATCCGAGGAACACTACACCCTTTGCAGATGTGGTGCGTCTAAGAATAAACCATTCTGCAACGGGGCGCACTGGCATATCGGATTTACTGATGATAAGAATTAGATCCTGACTACATACTTTTGTTTTCTACGGTTTAACGCACATCAGGATGTCCGAAAAAATTATTCCTTTATTAAACATGACCGGGAGCCAGTTATCATTAGCTTTGAAGGCATGCGGCTAAAAGAGGTAGAAAACTGATACAAAGTCTGATATAATCGGGCTAAATTGGAGGTCGGGGTCATTTAATGACTCTATCAGCACCTTTTCACGCCCGTCTCACTGCTTCATGACTGACTTTATATTCCCTAGCTAGGTTGCGAAGACTTTTGGTTTTATGTTTCCTAGTGAGATCAGACAACACAGTAGTTGACAATTTTCCTTTCCATGTAATGTTAGGTTCGGGGGGAGCATACACCGGATATAATCCGATTCCCAGATATTGCATCGGATCCCGAATCCCCCCGGGGTCGCACCAGTTTAACTAAAGGGATTTGCCCGGCAAACAAAAGTGCGGCGTCCATTATAATGAAGGGTAATTTGAGTTACGAAAGGATAGAAATCAGTGAGAAAAGAAAACTTTCTTAAGCAGAAATTCGCCTCCGGGCTCTTTGCTCTCGGTACATTCAACTCAATCCCTTCAGGCTCAGTGGTGAATGTCATCGGTTGTGCTGGATTCGATTTTGTGGTCATTGATGCTGAGCATGGCCCTGTGGGAATGGAGAAGGCTGAAGACCTGGTTCGTGCCGCCGAGGTTGAAGGAATGAGTCCGATAATTCGTGTTTCTGAGAATAACCAAGCATTAGTCCTGCGTGCTCTGGACATAGGAGCACATGGAGTCCAAATACCTCATATTAGTAGTGCCTCACAAGCCAGGCAGGCGGTGCAATATGCAAAGTATCCGCCGTTGGGGGATCGGGGGCTTTCCCCATTCACACGTGCCGGCGCTTACTCGCTGAAAAAATCTCTAACCCATACAGTTGAGGCAAATAAAAACACCATGGTTGTTCTCAATGTGGAGGGCATAGAAGGGATTACAAACCTGGATGAGATTCTGAAAGTTGAAGGCATCGACGTGGTTTTTCTCGGTCCTTACGATTTATCTCAATCGGTAGGAAAGCCTGGAGCGGTGGACGACCCCAAAGTATTAGACTTCATTCGAAGTTGTGCCAAAAAAATTCGAGCAGCTGGACTGGTAGCCGGTTGCTTCGCCCAAAATATAGACATGATGGCTACCCTCATTGACAGTGGCTATCAATACGTTACCTATCTACTTGATGCCACTATCCTGCTAGAAGCCCTTGAACAAGTAAGAGACAACTTCAAGGCGCGTCTCAAACCTTAATCTATCTCAAACTCTCGCTATCATATTGCTTGATTATGCCGCTTTTGAAGACAAAGGCAACACGCCACTTTCTGTTATTTGGATTGCCTTCCCCGAACTATATGCTTTGTGATTGTCACCCTTCAAAGACAGGGTCAGGACATAGCAGAGAATCAGAGCTTCACCAGCGAAGAAGTTGTGCTCTTTATTACATAAATTAGTGATTATGCCAGCGCTACCGGTGTGTATTAAATATATCGGCCCACGGATTTAGCAATCGCTCTGAGTTCTTCCATCAACCTGGCGAAGTCGGATGGACTGAGTGACTGGAGCCCGTCAACCAGGGCTTCTTTCGGATTGGGATGAACCTCAATGAGGAGTCCATCGGCACCGGCCGCCACAGCGGCTTTGGCGATGGCCGGTACCAGTGAGTAGTGACCTGCGGCATGACTGGGATCAACGATAACCGGTAAATGACTTGATTTCTTGATTACCGGAATTGAAGAAATATCCAGAGAAAAACGGGTGCTGTCCTCAAAGGTTCTGATCCCTCTTTCGCACAGGATAACCTGGTTGTTCCCTCCAGCCAGCAGGTAGTCAGCCGCAGTAAGCCACTCGGTCACCGTGCACGAGAAGCCTCGCTTCAGCACGACCGGGCACCGACTTTTGCCAATATTGGTTAAAAGGGCAAAGTTCTGCATATTACGGGAACCAACCTGAAGAATATCAGCATACTTAGAAACAAGACCAACATCCTGTGACTCTATCACTTCAGTGATTACAGGTAAACCAAGCTGCTTCTTGGTACGTGCCAGCAATTCAAGTCCACCTTCCCCCAACCCCTGAAAACTAAACGGGGAAGTGCGTGGTTTGAAGGCGCCGCCACGCAAAATGCAGGCACCGCACTCTTTTACCACTCTGGCTGCCTCCACGAGCTGTTCCTCACTTTCCACCGCGCAAGGCCCAGCCATGACTACAATACGCCTGCCTCCAATCTCAATCCCATCGACAGAAACGAGGCTATCCTCCTCCTTAAAGCCTCGTGAGGCTAGCTTATAGGGCTTCATAATCCGGGTTACATTTTCTACCCCGGAGAGTACAGCAAAAAGCTCGGTCGGCAACTGCCCGGTATTGCTTCCCAGTATAGCGACCACCGCTTTCTCAATGCCCAGGTTTAACTGCACATCCAAGCCTAATGACTTGGCCCTCTCCACCACACTATCTATCTCTCCTGAACTGGCACCTTTTCTCATTTCGACTATCATGGCCTTTTATTCCAGCTCCTTTGCAGGTGACAATTATTTACCTTGAATTAGGATGAGGAGCAATTCAAGGCTCTTGCAATAATGATACAGATACAGTTGCCTGCGGTCAAGCCAGACAATAACGCAAGCATAATCTCGTTGCACGAAAATGTTTTTTTACCGCAGTTGTTCGTGGTATACTCTTAATTTGACTGATTGCCTCCAACTAATTGCCGAAAAGTGAGATTTGAGTTTCCCAGCTTGCGGAGTAAATACGTTAACGAGGAGAGATAGCGCGTAATCATGAGACGCTCAAGAACAGTCAGATGTCCCAATTGCGGTCGCCGAACCCACCATGAATACTCCTGTCGCTGGTGTCAGTATCCAATCCGCTTAGGTAGACCAGCAAGACTCCACCGTGACGAGAAACTACTAGAAAAAGCAGAACTAATTGAAAAGGGTGGGCCAAGGTTTTTTTACGGCTATATTGTGGTTGCCGCGGCCGTTCTGATTCTGACCATAACCCAGGGCACCTTTTACAGCTTCGGGGTGTTTTTCAAGCCGCTGGCAGAGGACTTCGGCTGGACAAGAGCGATGACTGCGGGAGCCTTCTCACTTTGCACCATTTTGTTTGGGTTTCTCTACATCTTCACCGGCAGGTTGAATGATACTATTGGTCCCAGGCTTGTACTTACAGTCACCGGTTTCTCTTTAGGTCTGGGCTATATACTGCTGTCTCAGATTAACACCCTCTGGCAACTATACCTCTTCTACGGGGTAATAGTCGCAATCGGCATGAGCGGTGGCTATATACCGATGTTATCGACCGTATCAAGATGGTTTGTCAAGAGAAGGGGACTGATGACCGGTATTGTAGCCGCCGGCACCGGCCTCGGCACACTACTTATACCCCCGGTTGCCAACTGGCTTATCTCCGAATATGATTGGCGCACCTCCTATATGGTGGTAGGGATTGTCTCTATAGTAGTGATTGTAATAGCGGCCCAGTTTCTCAGGCGTGACCCGAGTCAGGTAGGACAACTACCTTACGGTCAAGAGGAGGAAAAAGTCAAGGGTACAAACCCGGCATCCATTGGTTTATCCTTAAAGGAGGCAATTCGCACGGTACCATTCTGGGTATATACCCTATCCACGTTTTCTTTCTTTGCCGTTCTCATGGTTATCATGGTGCATATTGTGCCGCATGCCACTGACATTGGTATCTCAGCGACCAAGGCGGCCGGTATCCTGGCTGTCCTCGGTGGCAGCGGCATTGTCGGCCGGATAGCCATGGGTACCTTAGCCGATAGGATTGGTAATAAGCAAACGTTCATAATTTGTTATATTCTTATAGCTGCTAATTTGACAATACTGCTGATAGCTAAAGAGCTTTGGCTATTTTACCTTTTTGCCGCTATCCTTGGCGTCGCCTATGGGGGTTTTGCTACAATGATTTCGCCGCTAGTAGCTGACCTTTTTGGACTTCGTTCACACGGCGTCATCCTTGGTAGTACCGCCTTTGGAGCTACCATAGGGGGAGCTCTCGGTCCAATTGTTGCCGGTAGCATCTTTGATGTAACCGGCAGCTATCAACTGGCTTTCATTATCTCCATTATAGTTAGCATCATCGGCTTAGTGGCAGCAACGTCCTTAAAGCCTGCTATCGGAAAGCCAGGCTAGTCCTGTTCTAAAGAGTTTTGAGGAAGGGAGGAAAACCATGAAAGATAAACCAAAGATAACCAAAATAGAGCTACACCAATTTGAATGCCAGCTTATTGATACGGGGCGCGACCCAGTCCTTTGCCATCCAGTCTACGAGCCGGGTTCAGCTATTTCACAAACATTCCATGCCATCAGGATCTTTACCGATATCGGTCTTGTGGGAGAATACGTAGGAGGACGCTCTATCGAGTACGCCGGAATACCTATGTTTGCCCGTTTTCTGATTGGACGCAACGCCTTGGACCGAGAGGGAATCTATAACGACCTCAAGATGATCCTGCGCCAGCACGCCAGAATGGGGATGAGCCAGGTAGATATCGCACTCTGGGACCTGGCAGGTAAGTTTTATGAGTCTCCAATCTACGAGCTTCTGGGCGGCAACCGAACCAGTCTCCCCTGCTACGCCAGTACCTGGTTGGGAGATAACGCGCCCGGGGGGCTTAGCAGTCCTGAAGCCTACGCCGATTTCGCCCAGCAGTGTCTTGAGATGGGATACCCCGCCTACAAAATACACCCCTGGCCGGAGGCACCCATCAAGAAGCACGTTGCACTTATACATGCCGTGGGAAAACGTGTTGGTGGCAAGATGGATCTTATGCTTGACCCATTCTGTGCGCCCAAGACCTTTGGCGATGCCTTGAAAATGGGCTGGGCCTGTGATGAAGAGCGTTTCTTCTGGTGGGAAGACCCGTTCCGCGATGGAGGTATTTCGGCATTTGCGCATCGTAAGTTGCGGCAACTAGTTAAAACTCCTCTACTGCAACTGGAACACGTGCGAGGACCTGAGCAACACGTTGACTTCATCGTGGCTGATGGCACCGATTTTGTTCGCGGCGACCCCGATACCGACGGCGGAATTACCGGCGTAATGAAGATTGCTCATGTTGCAGAGGGTTTTGGACTCGACGTTGAGTTGCACGGTCCTCCAGGCCCAGAACGACGCCAGCTAATGGCTGCTATTCATAACAGCAACTACTACGAAATGGTGGGAGTCCATCCCAAACTATCTCACCTGGTGGTTAAATCACAGGAAATCTATAAGGACGGCTATCGAGACAGTATTGACGCCATTGACGGGAATGGTTGCGTCGGGGTGCCTCAGGGGCCGGGTCTTGGTGTGGAGTACGACTGGGACTTCATCACCCGGCACAGCCAGGGCGTAGCCGTATATGATTAGCTAATTCAGGTTACAGGATAGGGCCGGTGGTATACATCACTATTGGCTCCCGATAACCGGAACGCATTTCTCTCTTGGTCAACTTGCCGGAGGCAACAGCAATGATTTCCTCAAAGAGTCGGTCAGCCACCTGGTCAACCGTTTCCCTGCCCTCAACGATGGTATCGGCGTAGATATCAAAGAATTCCTTCTCATTACTATCTCGTGGTTTGCTTTGACTGCTGACCACTGATATCTGAGGGAGGATTGGAATTTCACCACCCCATCCAGCGGGATAGCGGAAGCTTGAGGTAAGCCCGCCACCGGTGCTATAGAGATGAATGTGGATTCCGGCGGCAGCCTCTCCGACAATCACTTCGCTGGTCATAGCCGAGCCATCCATAAAGAAGAGTCCTTTTCCTTGAGGTTTCCCGGCATACTCAAGCACGCCCTCTAAAGGGGCAGTTCCCGTTTTAGCCAGGGCACCCAGTGATTTCTCCTCAATAGTAGTCAGTCCCCCTTCGATATTAGCCTGTGTTGGTTGCGAACCCCTGATATCGACACCGGTAGCTTTAATCCTTGCCTCCATCCGCTCCACCATCTGCGCCAACCTCTCGGCTACTTCCTTGCAAGCGGCCCTTTTAGCCAGCAGGTGAGTCGCCCCGATAACCTCTGTTGTCTCCGAGAAAATAGCCGTACCCCCCCGGGCAATCAGTCGGTCAAAGACCTCACCAACCACGGAGTTGCTGGCGATACCGGAAACAGCGGAGGAACCGCCGCATTTAACCCCCAGTGTCAGATAGCTCAAAGGGAAGGCTTTTCTCTCCAGTTGACTTGCATCAGATACCATCTGGCGGACTAATTTAAGTCCCCTATCCATCAGGTTTTGAAAGCCCTGGCTCTCGATAACACTCAAGACCTCGACTGTTTTTTTACTCTTGGCTATCTCTTCACCAATCTGGTGGGGAATTGGGTTTTCACAGCCAACACCCACCACCAGGGCGGCAGCAACATTGGGATTACTGCCTAAACCAGCCAGGGTTCGTAGCGCCCGTTCGTTATCTTCCCCCAGGCGGACACAGGGATGGGTATGCAGGACGGGCGTAGCGCCCTTGACCGAATCGGCCATGGTGGCTGCCATCTCGTTAGCGCACCTGCCACTTGAAATAACCACCACGTGGTTGCGTATTCCAACCGAACCGTCGGGTCTTTCGTAGCCCAGAAATTCCATCACTTTACCTCCTTCGGAGGAGGAATCAGAGCACTTTCCACATTATGGACATGGACATGGTCTCCCTTGCTAACTGGCTTGGTAGCCAAACCGATAACCTCCCCGTATTTTAGAACCTTTGCCCCCCTGCCGATACTGGCTGTCGCCAGCTTGTGCCCGAAGGGCACAGCTTCCAGCGCTTTCATCTCGCCGACCGTACCTGATTTTGAGGCTAGGTTTATGGTGTCTCCAGCCTCAATGTTCTCCAGGGCAGTGGCAGTGTTATCTTTATGATTTATCATCAAAGCCCTTTTCACCGTATTATCTCCCCCTTTCAAATATTGACCAAGCCTTTGAGAACAACGTGGTTTCTTGCAAGCTGGTTTCAATCTTACCGCATCAGTTGATATCCATTAACCTGAACAAATACCGTGTTAATAACACCGTGTCAATTGTGGTTATTTTAACTCATATTTTTTGAGAGCCTTCAGGTCAAGTTCCAGCCCCAACCCTGGTTCCCTGGGAATCTCGATATAGCCATCCTTCACCTGAGGTGGTATCTTGTAAATTACATCCCACCAGGGCATATACTCAACGATAAGACCATTTGGAATAGCAGCTACCAGATGTATGGAGAAGTCATTGAAAATGTGACTTGCAACTGGTAAGTTCCAAGCTTGAGCCATGGCGGCTACCTTCATCCATTCAGTAACGCCCCCAACACGCTGCAGGTCAACAATAAGAATATCAGCCGCCTTTTTCTCAATCAGGTGACGGAAGCCATATTTAGTGGAGAAAGTTTCACCGACAGCTATCGGCAGGTCTAAAGCGGCTGCCACCTGTGCCAGTTGGTCGGGGTCTTCACTGGCTAGAGGGTCTTCCAGCCAGTAAGCATTATAAGACTCAATTCCTCGTCCCATCCTGATGGTATCGGCGGCTGTCCATGCCCAGTTAACGTCTATCATAATGCCGATGTCTTCACCTACAGCTTCACGGACTGCTTTCAGCCTTTTCAACTCAACCTTGAATGCTTTGTCGCCCATGTTCATCTTTATAACCCGGAAGCCACGCTCTACTAAATGTGCGGCATCCCTCTGCAGTTCATCCAGGCTCCAGTTGCGAAAGAGCGAGTAGCTAGCATAGGCTGGTACCCGTTCCCGGAAACCACCCAGGAGGTGAGCTAATGGCATTCTCAACGCCTTGGCTCTTAACACCCAGAGAGCGCTATCAATAGCAGAAAGGGCACAAATACCATAGCCGTGGTGCCCCATGTTTCTGGTTCCCTCATAAAGTTTTTGCCAGGCTTCAGCCCATCGGAAAATATCCTGGCCAATAATTATTCCTTCCAAATCATCAACGCTTGCCTTGAGAGATTTCACCTGGCGGTCATTCCAGGTAAAGGCTAAACCGAAGGCTTCAAGACCATCATCCGTAGTCAACTGTACAATCAACGGATTAATTCTTTCCAACAGTTGCTGCCCGCCACCAAAGATAGGCCTTTCCAATGGAATGGAAAGGATCATGCTTTTCATTTTGCTTACTTTCATTTTCTACTCCCCTCCATAATCGGATTAAAGACGTATTTTAAGTCATTTCTTCTACTGGTACAGGCACAGTCGAGACGACCTCGTCTACTATAGCTTCCGTTGACTTTCCCTTCAAACGAGCCTCTGTTTTGGCAATGAGGCGATGAGTTAGAGTCGGGATGGCTAAATACTTGACATCATCGGGTATCACATAATTTCGCCCACGAACAGCCGCCAAGGCTTGAGAAGCTTGATGGAGACTCAGTGAAGCACGTGGACTGGCTCCCAGTTCGACGCTGGAATGTTCCCGGGTAAGCCTGGTGATGGCAAGAGTGTAGTCACGCACGGAATCCTCGACAAAGACCTGACGGCACAGTCTCTGAAGCGCCGACAGTTCCTCGGTTTCAAGGACACTACCCAGGTTATCTAATGGGTTTTCTTGCTGAAAGCGTGATAGGATTAAAGCCTCTTCATCTTCAGTCGGGTAGCCAAGCCTAACTTTGAAGAGGAAACGGTCAAGCTGTGCCTCAGGTAGAGGGAAGGTACCCTCAAGTTCAATCGGGTTTTGAGTGGCCAGCACCAGAAATGGTTGGGGCAGGGGTAGCGTCTCCAAGTCTACGGTAACCTGTCGTTCCTGCATTGATTCTAAAAGGCAGGACTGGGTTCTTGGAGTGGCACGGTTTATCTCGTCAACCAGGACTATATTGGCCATAATTGGTCCCGGTCGAAATTCAAATTCGGCTGTTTTCTGGTTGAAATAGTGAATGCCGATTACATCTGAGGGCAGCAAATCAGGCGTACATTGAATCCTCTTGAAGTTACAGTTCAGTGACCTGGCCGTCGCCTTGGCCAGCATTGTTTTACCAATGCCGGGTATATCCTCAATCAATATATGCCCATTAGAGAGCAGGGCTGCAAATAATAGTTCGACCGTTTCCCTTTTGCCAACAATGACTTTACCAACATTGGCGATAAACCTCTCAGCCGCTTCCTTTACGGGTGATATTTCCGGGATATTCCTGCCAGCCGCTTTAGCCATTTGAATTTGCCTCCTGCCTTCAGTGCATTTATCGTTTTTTGCGCTTGAGATGGTTTTGTCTCAATCGGTGCCAACTTTGTTTTATCCCGTGTAGCTCATTTTCAGTTGGCAGCGATGGGCTATAACGAGCACTAACGTACTGTCGGGTAATGAAACCCAGGTCTTCTCTTGATTGCGGCAACAAATCAGCCAAAGTATAAAGGTACTCATTAGCCGTCTGAGATATCTCCTTAGGATAACCCGCCATCGCCGCCCAGCGCAAGAGTTGGCGATAGACCCGACGTACTGAGTCAACCTCAGGAATGGCAGACCTTGATTTCCTCCTAAGCCAAGATGGTATTCTAAAGAGAAGCAAGACACTTAAAATGCGCTTGAGGAATCTGAGCAAGTCTATCCTGAAGGCATTTGGTATTGACTCTACCTCCGCCCCCGTCCTGCCAATCAACCTCAACCTCAGCCTTAGCCATTCAAACACCTGCTGTGATATCCGCCAGAAGATAACGATAAGGAAGCCAATCACAAAGATAGTGTACCCAAGTCGAAGGGCACTTTTCACTGCATCAGGTAGCGTGAACATACTGCCCCCTTCAGAAGGCTCCAGTCCCTCGGGAAGCACTGGCATTACTTGCGGTGGTGTCAGTTCTACTGATTCTGATGGTGGGAAAAGACTGGCGATAAAGGCTACCAGTGTCTCAATTAGCCACCACGCCCATTTTAGGGCAGTAACGATTAACTGCAAAAAACCGGGGACTACAAAAGTGATTGCCAGTCCGAAAACAAGAATAAAACTGAGGCTCAAAATTAGCAGCCCCAGCCAGTGTCCTCCCCATAACTGCGTTAGCTGGCTTGAGTGGCCGCGAGTATGGGTCAGAGACATTCCCAGCAGAGCCAGCATGACAAAGGTAAGAACTATAAAAACCTGACCGGCGGCAGTAATTTCCAGCAACGACATTATAAAGAGAGACGAGAGCAAAACGAGTAGCCCAAGCTGAAATTCGCCAACCGTGGTAGCGAAGCTGATTTTTAGATGGGCGAGTCGCCGCCCCAGCCACCAGAGAGGGAAACTGCTCAGAAGGATAAAGAGTTCAGGTTTGAAGGTAAAGAGTATTTGTGCTATCGCCCGCGGCAGTGCCAGAAGCCAGGTAGTATCTGACCATTCAAACTCACTGAAAAGCTGGAATTTCACCACCAGCAATATTACCACCAGCCACATTAGCCAGTTGGCGACATTGAAGTAAGTCTTTGGCCAGCGGGGCAACGAAAGCAGCTTGGTAAGGATAAAAGCGAGAGGGTAGATAAATAAAAGTCCTATAATTGATAAGCTTCCACCGGCGGCTTGCTCGCTTAACCAAAACAGCAAAGCATACAGCCAGCACCCTTCCATTCCCATCACAATTAGATATAAAAAGCCTTGTCGTATATCTAGCTTCATCGACTCAGAACCCAATTTCCTAAAGCTCAACCCATATTTTTAATCTGGTGCCAGATAGCCATATGCGCAGGTCTCTCCTTTATGTTGTCACCAACCTGTAGAACAAACAATTTGTGCCCAGAATCTTTCAGGTTTATAAGTAGCCTTGAAAAATGTTCGGAAAGCCTGGAAAGTATGAAAATAAGCGTTGTTCCCCAGGGCAAGTTGCTGCGCTCACCCTCAAAGAAACGTTCAAAAGAATCGCCGGGAAGTGGGGCTACCTTAGCAAGCGCCTCAAGTATGTTAAGCAACTGACCCATAGTGCTGGCAGATGGGATTCTAATCGGCTGCCCCGAATCAACCAGCTGCGAGTTGACAAATAAACCTGCCGGAATATCCTGCTCAATGCAGTAGTTGGCGATTGAAGCGGCGGTACTGATGCCCAGTTCAAAGTCTTTTTCATCAATACTTTCCTCAGACTGAAAACTCTCGACAGGTAAAAAGATTGCTACCTTGAGGAGAGTGGTTGGCTCAAAAATCTTTAATTGAAGCTGCTGGTGGCGAGCAGTCGCCTTCCAGTGGATATGTCTGGGGTTATCATAGGGAGTGTAGTCACGTATTCCAGCAATACGGGCCGGGTCTTCGAAGATACGCTTTTCAGCTTTAGCATCACCTAAAAGATACAGGGGGGTAATACCCAGTTCCCCAATTGAGAAAATCTTGGGATAAACAATAATGTGGTCTACCGAAGGTTGGGTAATGGAACGAGGATAGAGACCAAAGATGTCCCCGGAAGTGACGGTCATTGGCCCCAATCTGTAATAACCACGTTTCTGGCAGTACAGGCGATATCGCCAGCTTATTGCCGAGTACCATCGCAGGGACGCTGTGTTACTCAATATACCAAAGTCGGGTTTATCGCTTGGCAATAAGGGTAAAGTTGAAATGAACTGCATCGGCATTTCAACATTTACTCTAAGCCAGGGAAGGGGTAAGGGCTTGCGGTTTTCCACCCTTAGCTTCATTTCGATGTATTCATCAGGAAAGGCACGCAGTTCACTGAAAATTCGCTGGCAGGAGACCCCTGCCAGTGAAAGCCGGCTCCATAACTTGGCAATGCCAATCGCCGATAAGACCAAGCCCAGCAGGATAACCACAGCTATCTGATTAAACCAGGCAGCCAGCAGCAGAACTGCCCCTAGAAACATTAAGCCGTATTTACTTAAAAGGTAGCTGGTTGGTTCGGATGAAGAGGTCTTTTCGGGTTTAATCTCTGAGGTTTCTAAAGAGGTCATCTTTTCCACTTAAATAAATTGTCCGGCAAGTGCAGAAAATGCCGTTAAAATTGTCTCGTGCAAAGCCAGCAGTCAGATTTGTTTAGGCCATAACTATCAGGAATTCTAACACAAGCATCTCCCTGTACGCTAATTTTAGTGACTTGATATTGAGGTAGCTTATCAATTGCCTGGCGGCTCAAACCTGTTTTAGCGCAGGTAGTCCTATCTTCAAAGTGATGACCAAGATTTAACAGTTGCTTTAAAGCTGGTTTTTGATTTAAAATAATGGTTAATGAGGCCAGGCTCTTAATTGCACTATGGGGAGGATGCCAGATGAGATATCACATTGGTTTGATTCCTGATGGTAACAGAAGGTGGGCTAAGGAAAAGGGTCTTGCCCCCTGGGACGGGCATAAAAAAGGCGGTGAGAAGGGCGAGCTATTCATTGAGTGGTGCATCGACCATCAAGAGATCTCCGAGGTAACCCTCTATGCGTTGAGTGAGGAAAATTTCAAACGTCCAGCCAAAGAACTAAAAAAACTGTACGAAATTTACGAAGAAGAATTAACCAGGCTTCTTAATAAAGAGAAAATTCATACACAGAGGGTCAGGATTAGTATCATCTCTACCAATTTAAAACCCATTCCCGAAAACCTCATCCGTCTTTTTAACCAACTTGAAGCCGCAACTCAAACCTATGACAACAAGATACTGAATATGTTAATCGGATATACCGGGCAGGCGGAAATTTTAGCCTCTATCTCCTCTCCAATTAACCGGCTCAAGAATCTATTCTTTGGTCTGAGCGAACGCGATTTAGAAGGCAGTTTTAAAGTGAAGACACCCTGTGACTTCATTGTCAGAACTGGAGATGAGGAGAAGGAGAGAGAAGCCAGGTCTGGATTTTTGCTCTGGCAATCTGCTTACGCCGAGTACTACCATATTAATAAGTATTTCCCCGACGTTACTACAGATGACTTTGATGAAGCCTGGAACTACTTTCAACAGACTACAAGAAAAAAGGGGCTTTAGCTGAACAGGCGATAAGCTTAAAATAATGCCCTTCCAAGATCGACTTCGCTAGGGAAATAGCTGGAGGAGGGGACTTGGATGAAAGAGGAAAGCTGTAAGCTTTGTGGCTATTTGAGTCGGTTGGGAACAATAGAAAAACACCATATTGTCCCTACAGAAGTTACCGAGCAGGCAGGTATGCCCCACTCGCCAACGATAAGATTATGCGCTAACTGCCATCGAGAAATCCATACCTGGTATTCAATGAAAGTCGCCAAAATTGCCTACCAGCCTGAAAGCAAACGGTTTGAGCTTAAACCCTTCTCCGAGCAGATAAAGGACTATAAATCTGTCTTCAATACCTTTAAAAAGCATAAAACGGCCGTGAACAAAAAGGAAAACCAGCGACCCTCTCGCCACCTCACTAAAAAACGCAAAACACCCCCAAGCAGACCGGTGACACTTGATGCTACTTCAGGCGAGAAGAATAATATCTCCTCAAGTAATAAGCCCAAAAATAAGAGTCAACTGCGGCTGTCTCTCTAAAGAACAAGCTGATGCTCCCGCTTTCTAAAGCCGTAGCCCATGAAGAGGCCAAGAAGTAGCCCGCCGAGATGAGCCTGCCAGGCAACATTCGGGAAAAAGGAGATTATCACAAAGCCTCCAAGAATAGCTACCCAGATTGGGAGCGGTAACGGTATCGGGAATATCAAAACCTTTAATTGCGGCCTCATCACTGCCAGCGCGCCACCCACCGCAAAGACAGCCCCCGAAGCACCAATAACTGTAATAAACGGGGACGGAGCTAAAAATAGATAAAAGATATTCCCCAGTAAACCACCGACAAAGTAAACGAGGAGGAATCTCCTGTCTCCAATCAGCATTAACAAATATCTGCCGAAGAAGTAAAGGGTAAACATATTGGCCAGGATATGCCCAAAACCGGCATGGACAAAAAGATTGGTGATGATAGTCCATGACCGCTCAAAGAAGTATGCTGGCGTCAAACCGAGAATTCGTATGAGTTCTGCATTTATTAAGGTAGCTATAAATAGAATTACGCTGACGCCGATTATAGCCAGTATTGGAGTCATGCCGCCTCTTCGATAACCTCCATATACCATCTCTCCATCTATACCTTTCTATTTTATTTTTTTAACCTCCACAACTCCCTCAATGGTCAGGTTCCCCACCACTATTTTGACCTCCGGTAGCCCTCTATATAGCGCATGGCAAAGCTATCACGTCCCAATAAGAGGTCGGTAGCCAAGATTATCTGGCGCACCCTAGCTACATCCACAATCGGACAGGTAACCCCTGAAGTGATAGCAATCGCCAGAAAGGTACCGGTTAAAAGGCTACGGTTGGGCAAGCCGAAAGAGATGTTGCTGGCTCCAAGAGTCATATTGACACCGAGCTTCGTCTTGATTTTGTAAATCGTCTCAGCAACCATCAGACCGGCATTACCATCAACCCCGACGCTCTGGGCAAGAGGATCAATGATAATATTTTCACGAGGGATACCAATCGCCCCGGCGTGTTCCACAATCTTACTGGCGATCAGGAGACGCTTCTCCGAATCGTTCGGGATACCGTCATCATCCATGACTAAACCAATAACCGCCGCCTGATATTCTTTAACCAGAGGTAAAATCGCCTCAAGCGAGTGTTTTTCAGCGGTAACCGAGTTTATCAGTGCTTTACCCGGGCATACCTTCAGGGCTGCCTCCAGGGCTTTAGGATTGGCACTGTCAAGACAAAGTGGCACATCAACTGTTTCCACAATCATCCGCACCGCCTGGGGGAGTAACTTTACTTCATCCAGCCCGGCAACACCAACATTGACATCAAGAACATCGGCTCCGGCTTCAACCTGAGCCTGGGCTTCCCTTTTTACGACTCCCAAATCGCCGCCGGTTAGAGCCGCTGCCAGTTCCTTTTTACCCGTCGGATTAATACGCTCACCGATTAGTACCGTCGGTTGTTCATCGCTGATTACTACTTCCGTCTTTTGCCCTAAAAGTTTGGTTTCCACAGACTAACCTCCCAGTATTGCTCTTCCTATAAGTCTCAAAGGACACCCTTGGTCTTATAATAATCCCTGGCTTTGGCCAGAATTCTCTCTATTTCGCCGTCTTGCTTCGATGTTAAGGGTGCGGGCTTGTGGGTAGCCAGTATCTCCTCCATTCTATCTTTGGCATAATCAAGAGTGCTCTTTCCCCCTTTTTCAAGCCATTCAGGATAAGTCAACCGATCAGCGGTTTTGGGTAAGAACTGCTCTTTCCGCCACCACTTCCGGGTATGTTCTTTATCCAGATACATCCCTGGGATTGGACCAACCACTTTAATCAGTTCCACCGCCAGGGTGTCGCTACTCACTGCAGCTCCTTCGACGAAACGTCCTGCCATACCGGCAATATCATCATCAAGAATTGCCTGCACCGGATGCCAGGCCAGTTGACCATAAACACAACCGTGCATCTTGATTAAATTGGAACCGGAAAGAACCGCCAGCAAAGCGCTCATTGCCTTTTCATAACCGGCTTGAAAGTCAATTCTCTTCGAGCTAACCGGTCCGGTGATAGCAGTTGCCGTGGGAATACCGTACCGGCGCCAGATCTGATTAAACACCACCATGTGGAGAGAGCCTTCAATTGAGCCAAAGGCTGGTGCTCCGTTTCGCATTTCCTGAGCGAAGGAAAAGTCACCTGAGAGTACCCTTGTCCCCGGCTTAATCAGCTGTGTCAGCACCACTGCGGTTATCGCTTGAACGTTATTGACTATCGTCGCCCCGGCAAGTGTGGCTGGGGCAGTAGCACCCATGAGAACACCACCACTGATGTGAACCGGGAATCCGGCCTCAACAAACCTGAAGGCACATTCCACGGCATCACGACTAAATGCCATCGGCGGCGAAGCCATAAAGAGACCTCCAATCTCAGTCCCAACCGCCTTGGCCATTTCGATGTTGAATACCTCGCAGTCCAGCTGATAACCGGTGTTAACCAGTGCCTTGCTTGAGTTTTTTATTTTGGCAGCCAGGCTCTCCGGTATCGCCATCGCCGGCGGTATTCCTTCTATGTTGAAATACGGTGTATAGGCACCAATACAGCTTAGATTTTCCAGTGCATCCAAGACTATGACACCGCTGGCATTCTCCTCTCTGGTTGCCGGTCGGGTCTGGCAGGTATCCAGATTTAAAATCTGCATTCCAGGGAAGGTATCAAAGTATGCGGTGTCGCCACCTAACTCCAAATCGTGTTCCGGGTTTCTGGCCCTGATTTTGAAGCTGCTTGGGGCTTGACGAAGGCACTCTAAGGCGAGGTCAGGTGGAATTCTAACCCTCATCGCATCAAAATCAACCTGACAGCCATTTTTACTAAATAGCTTGAGCGCCCGCTCGTGTTCTACCCTGACCCCGGTACGCTCAAGAACTTCAAGTGTACCCTGATGGATGGCTTCAACTTCTTCTTCGTTTAATATTTCAAGGGGTTTAAAGTTTCGCTTAAATCCCGGTACCATACTAATCCTTAAAAAGAAAGAATTCAATTAATGGTAGCTTTAATCATCACTCTCTGTCAAACAAAAATAGGCTGGGTTTTATTTACTCCAGCCTATCTGGTAAAAAACCTTCGGACTTATAATCTAATCTTTTATAGCCTTTTTCTTAAACTCCTCGTAAGCCTTTTTGATTTCACCAACTGAGGCTTCATCCTCAAGGGTGCTTACATCGCCAACATCACTGCCCGAGGCTACCGCCCGAAGCACTCTTCTCATGATTTTGCCGCTTCTGGTTTTGGGCAACCTATCGACGAAGTACACCTCTTCAGGGACGGCAACTGGCCCAACGACACGCCGGTATTGCTTTTTAATCTCGTTCTTCAAGGATGGCGACGGTTTAAAACCTTCCTTCAGGATAACGAAGGTAACAATAGTCTCACCCTTAACCGGGTCAGCCTTACCGACCACGGCTGCTTCAGCCACCGCCGGGTGGGAAATGGCGGCGTTTTCCAGTTCAATCGTTCCCATACGGTGCCCGGCTATCTTTAAGACCTCATCCGCTCTCCCCAATACCCAGAAGTAGTCGTCAGAATCCCTGATGGCATAATCCCCGGTATAAAATCGGCCGGGGAATTTCTTCCAGTAAGATTCCATATATCTCTCCGGATTGCCATAGATAGTAAGGAGCATCCCTGGCCAGGGCTTATTTATCACAAGATACCCCTTCTCATCAACCGGTGAGGGCTTAGCGTTTTCATCTATTACAACGGCATCAATACCAGGCAGTGGCAAGCCTGCCGAACCGGGTTTGAGAGGTAGTTGCTCAATACCCGGGGTAGCTGAGATCATAATGCCACCGGTTTCGGTTTGCCACCAGGTGTCCACAATCGGGCAACGCTCACCGCCAATATTGCGATAATACCAGAGCCAAACCTCCGGATTAATGGCTTCACCAACACTGCCCAAAAGCTCAAGGGTGCTCAAGTTATGCCCTTTAAGCCAATCCTCTCCGTACCGCATAAACATTCTGATGGCGGTGGGTGAAGTATAGAAAATAGTCACTCCATACTTTTCAATAATGTCCCACCACCTGCTTATTCCAGGATAGTCCGGTGCCCCCTCATACATAACTATGGCGGCACCGTGTGCTAAAGGCGCATAGACTATCGAGCTGTGACCAGTAACCCAGCCGACATCAGCGGTGCACCAGTAAACAGACTCCTCTTTGATATCAAAGACCCATTTGTAGGCGGAATAGTTATAAACAAGATAGCCACCGGTGCTATGGACAATGCCCTTTGGCTTGCCGGTAGTCCCCGAAGTGTAAAGGATATAGAGCGGGTCAGTTGATTCCATAGCCTCTGGTGGCACATATGACTCCGCTTCATCAAGCAGGTCATCAAGCCAGAAATCTCTACCTTCTTCCATGTTTACTTCATTGCCGACCCTTTTGACCACCAGCACCTTCTCTATCAACGGTGTCGTCTTAACTGTCTCATCAGCAATCCCTTTTAAGTCAACTATTTTACCCCTTCGGTAACTGCCGTCGGCGGTAATCAGGATCTTGGCGCCAATATCGTTAATCCTGCTGGCTAGGGATTGAGCACTGAACCCGGAGAAGATGACAGTATGAACGGCCCCGATCCGCCCGCAGGCTAACATGGAAATCGGCAATTCAGGCACCATCGGCAGATAGAGGGCTACCTTGTCACCCTTTTTGACGCCGATGTTCTTTAATACTGACGCAAATCGGTTCACTTCACGATGCAGGGTGGAATAGCTCAAAACTCTGGTATCCCCCGGCTCCCCCTCCCAGTAGATAGCCACCTTGCTTTTCCGCCAGGTCTTGACATGCTGGTCAACACAGATGTAAGAAGCATTGAGCTGGCCGCCGACAAACCACTTGGCGAAGGGCGGTTTCCAGTCCAGAACTTTATCCCAGGTCTTAAACCAGGGGAGCTTATGGGCTTCCTCTGCCCAGAATCCTTCGGGGTCCTCCATTGACCGATGATATACTTCAAAATACTTTTTGTGGGGCCAATACTTGGAGTCAATAGCTGATGGGTCACTCACGCAGTTCTACCTCCGCTCGAAATAATTGAGGCAAGTAGCATTGAATTAGCTGACTACGGAAGATAGGCTTTCACCCTAGGCTATTTTACCACTCCCCAGGGTATCCTGTCCAACGTCGTCATATTAGAGGGAAGTCACCCAACCAATTAGAGGTTTTCCAGATTGTGCTATGACCCTTCTATAAGCTTATACATGTTCCGGTAAGCCCGGTCAAGATCAGGTTCAACTCCCTCAAGCCTGTTTCTTAATCCGTTCATTCGCTGGATAAATTTCTCCCGGTCTTTGCTGGCCACTATCTCCACCCAGGAAGCCAGCTTCTTCTGAAACAAACTTTCAATCTTAGCAACCGGCAAACCCATCTGCAGTGAAGCACAGAACTCAGGGGATTCCGAAATAACGCTTTCGGCCAGTGTTAGCAACACTTTATAGGTACTGCCACCAACCTCCCTGGTTTGCTCTAGATTGTTAAGGCTTAATAAAGTATCAGCCGAAGCAATCGCCAGCAGGTGAGGTAGACCGAGAACGATAGCCATCATCTGGTCATGTTCACCGGGAGTTACCATAGTGACCCTGGCGCCTCTGGTTTCCAGGTAGCGTCTAACTTTCTCAGCCAGGGTTCTCTCGTCTTCCCTGGTGGGTGTCAACACGAAGTTCTGCCCGGCAATTCCTTTAGCACCGGGCCCGAACATCGGATGCACGCCCAGGGTAGTTGCCTTCTTTAGGTGTTTATGCATCACCTTTACCGGGATTTCTTTAATTGAAGTAATATCAATGACAACTTGATTTGCGGAAACGTGAGGGCTGAGTTCTTCTACCACCTTTTCAAAGCTATCAATCGGTACGGAAAGTATAATAGCGTCGGCACCTTCGACCGTCTCTAAACTACAGGAGATTTCAACATTGCCCAGCTCTCGCCTGGCCTTAAGGAGCTTTCTCTCGTCCCTGCCGATTAATAATACTTCCCAGTCTTCTTCAAGTAAAAAGCCGGCAAACCACCGTCCCATCTTACCGTAGCCACCAACAATTGCTATCTTCAAACCTTCAACCTCGAACCTTGGCTGACCTGGCTTTAGGATAAGAACCCAGAACCCTGAGAAAGAGTGAGTTCCTCTCTAAATTCGTTAATACTTCCCCTGTCAGCTTATCCCCCTGATGCCCTTCAAAGTCAAGATAAAAATTATACTCCCAGGGTTTCTGTCTGGTTGGTCTGGACTCAATCTTGGTTAAATTAATGCCTCTTGAGGCAAGCTCTTGAAGAAACTCAAATAATGCCCCCGGCTTATGCTTTACCGAAAAAACGATTGAGGTCTTGTCGTTACCTGAGGGTGGCGAGTCCTGTTTTGAAAGGATGAAGAACCGGGTGAAATTATTCCGATTGTCCTCAATTTCGGTGGCAATGATGTCCATGCCATAGATTTCGGCCGCCCTGGCTCCGGCAACCGCCGCCCCGTCTTTTATCCCCTTTTCCTTAATCATCTTGACACTGCCAGCAGTATCATAAGTGGGAACAAGTTCACTTTTCAGGTGTTTTAGAAAGCTCTGGCACTGCCCAAGTGCCTGCGGGTGGGAATAAATCCTTTTAATTTGTTCCAGCTTAACTCCAGGACTGGCAATAAGAGAATGAACCACCCTGAGTTCTATCTCACCACTCACCTTGAGATTTGACTCTAAAAGCAGGTCATATACCCGGCTGATACTTCCCTCAAGCGAATTCTCAACCGGAACTACGCCATATTGCACCTTATCCTGCTCGACAAGCCGAAAGACCTCATCCACAGTCTCGCAGGGCCTTACTCCAATCGCGGTGCCAAAGAAGTTGAAAGCCGCCTCCTCACTGTAGGCGCCAAGTTCACCCTGAAAGGCAACTTCTACGTTCTGTACCTTCTTGGAAACACCGAATATTTGCTGATAAACATCTTCAATATCCTGCGGGTTGATGTTTTCAGTCTGGGCAATGGCTCTAACCTTCTCCAGAATTTCCTGCTCCCGGTTTTTATCTTCAACCTGCTTACCCGTTTTGCTTTTTTCCCGACCAATTTCTTCAGCCAGTTTCATCCGCTCGGCAATAAGCCTGACTATCCCGACATCAATTTTATCAACCTTCTTTCTCAATTCGTCCAGGCTCATTTTATTACCCTCGGTAACAGTCCTGCCCCCAGTGCAAAATCACAAAGTGTTAGCGCCATCATTGATTCTACAACAGGTACAGCTCGTGGAACAATGCTGGCATCATGCCGGCCCATTACCGCGATAGTGGTATTCTCCATGCTCTGGATGTCAACTGTCTCCTGGCTTCTGGCAATTGATGAAGTTGGTTTGACCACCACTCTAACTACAATCGGCATGCCACTGCTTATCCCGCCAAGTATACCCCCGGCATTATTAGTCCTGGTCACTATTTTACCATCTTTAATGGTGAAGGGGTCGTTGCTCTCCGAACCCCGTTTTGCCGCCAGCGAAAAGCCAGCCCCGAACTCAACTCCTTTGACTGCCGGGATGGCAAAAAGGGCTTTTGATAGCTCCCCGTCCAAAGTGTCAAAAACCGGTTCCCCAAGGCCAACCGGAACATTGAGGGCAATGCCTTCAACTATGCCACCAACACTATCACCCACCGTTTTGGCTTGCTCAATCGCCTCAGTCATTTTATCCAAAGCCTCAAGGTCGGCACAGCGAAGTGAATTCTTTTCAACGTTTTCCCTTATTTCCTCAAATGTCTTTACCCGGGCTTTTATACCCTCAAGTTGAACAGTGTGAGCCAGAATCTCAATACCGATTATGTCAAGTAGTTTCCTGGCAACTGCCCCGGCCATAACAAAACCTGCGGTTATTCTTCCCGAAAATCTGCCGCCGCCCCTTACGTCATTAAAACCACCATACTTCATATAGGCGGTATAGTCGGCATGTCCTGGTCGGAGAAGAAACCTCAACTTCTGATACTGGCTTGAATCAACATCTTTATTCCAGACCAGTAAACAGATGGGGGCACCGGCAGTTCTGCCATTAAAGATGCCGGAGAGGATCTCTATTTTATCCTCCTCGACACGGCTGGTTGAAGCTACGTCTGTCTTCGGTTTCCTTCTATCCAGTTCCCTCTGGATATCCTCCTCGGTAATGGCCAGCCCCGCCGGGCAGCCATCAATAACAACCCCGATGCATCGCCCGTGGCTCTCGCCAAAGCTGGTTACCGTGAAATTTCTGCCAATACTATCGTTCATCTAACTTCACCTTCCCACCGATACTTTTCAGGGTGTCCCAGAAATCAGGATATGTCTTGGAGACACACTCGGCATCATTGATCAGGGTCTCTCCAGTTACTAAACCAAGCAGGCTGAAAGCCATGGCAATCCTGTGGTCATTTCTGCTATCTATGGTTGAGCCTTTAAGCCTACCACCGGTGATTAAAAGCCTGTCTCTTTCTTCAGTTACTTCAATTCCCATATTTTTAAGTCCCTCACTTAGGGTAGCAACCCGATTCGATTCTTTAAGCCGTGCTCTTTCGATGCCGCTAAACTCGCTTACTCCCTCAGCCACTGCCGCCAGGACTGCTAAAGTTGGCAACAGATCAATTGAGTCGGATAAATCGGCTTTAATGGCGTTTAAGTTCGATTTACTCACTCTAATTGAATTTTCAGCCACCCTAACCCGGGCACCGGCATCCTTTAACAGGTTCAATAGCACCCGGTCGCCCTGCAAGCTACCGGGGTTCAAGTTGCTAATCTCCACTTCTCCAACCATCGCCCCCAGGGCCAGGAAATATGAAGCCGATGACCAATCGCCTTCCACACGATAGCGGGTTGGGTGATAGGCTTGCTTTGACACATCAAATTCCCTCAGGTCCAGAGAGCAATCTACTCCAACCCCAAATTTCTTAAGGCAATCCAGAGTCATCAGGATATATGGTTTTGACCCGGGAGGGGTGGTTACCCTGATTTTAACACCCTGCCGGGCCAGCGGGGATACCAGTAGCAGGGCCGATATAAATTGAGAGCTGATATCGCCAGGTAGCTCGGTGGCACCACCTTCAAGGCTGCTTCCCTCAACAGTTACCGGTGCTACCCCGTCTTCAGATGAGCAATTCACCCCCAACTTCTTAAGTGCCTCAATTAACGGGGCTACCGGTCGCCTTGAAAGCGATGGCCCAGCCAGCAACTGACACCTGCCTGGAACCAGTGAGCAGATGGCAGTCATAAATCTCAAGGTTGCCGCTGAATCACCACAAAATAGCTCCCCCTCAGACTGATGGAAACTACCACCGGTAATTTCCCATAAACCCTTCTTTTTACGAACCCGAATCCCTATTTGGTCTAAAACATTCAGAGCCGCTTCGGTATCATCTGAAACCAGTGGGCGTATCAGCTCACTTTTACCCTCAGCCAAGGCAGCACACATCAGACCCCGAATAGTATAGCTTTTCGAGGAAGGGGCACCGACCTTTCCCTTTATCTCGCTTTTAGAAACTGAAGCTTTCATCTTTTTTAAGTGCGGCGATTATTTTTTGCACCACGGCGTCAATATCCAGTTTTGAGGTATCAACCTTAAAGTCAGCGGCTCGCTCATAGAAGGGTCTTCTAAATTTTAAAAGTTCATTAATAGTTGCTGCCTGCCCTCTCTTCCCAAGCAATGGCCTTAGTCCGCCGCTACCTTCTGTCCGCTCCAGGAGAAGATGTGGTTGTGCCGACAGGTAAATTATTATAGATTGTTTTTTTAGTCTCTCAATACTTATTTGATTAAGGATGATGCCACCACCGCAGGCAATCACCAGATTCTCAGCTTGAGAAATCTCTTTGGCGGCTTCAATCTCATGCTCCCGAAAGGCTATCTCGCCATCCTCTCCGAATATACGAGCAACTGATTTCCCCACCCTTTGCTCAATTTGAGTGTCCAAATCAACAAACTGCTTGCCCAGTTTTTTGGCCATGATTTTACCGACCTCAGTTTTGCCCGCTCCCATGAAACCGATAAGGGCAATATTAGTTTTCATCCCCTGCTCGCTCCCTAATCGCCGCCTGCCGCATTACTTCAACCGGGGCTTCCTGTCCGGTCCACAGCTTAAAGGCTGAAGCCCCCTGCCAGACCAGCATCTCAAGCCCGGGTATAATCTCAGCCCCAGCGGCTTCAGCATCTTTGAGTAGTCTAGTTTTAATGGGACTGTAGACAATATCATAGACCAAAAGCCCCGATTTAAATAACTCAGCCGGAACTAAAGTCTCACCGGCATGAGGAGTCATGCCAACACTGGCGGTATTAACTAAAATATCAGCCCCGGCAAGCACTTCGGTTAAGTTTTCCCCAGTTAACCCGAGGGCTAGGGCTTTGCTGCCGAAAATCTCTCTAATGTTACCGACTAACTCCTGAGCCCGCCCCAGTCCACGATTTAAGATAACCAGACTGGCACCCTTTTCAGCCAGAATAAAGGAAATAGCCCTCGACGCACCCCCGGCTCCAAGCATGACAATTTTTTTTCCTCGAGGCTCAACTCCCTTATCAAGCAGGGCTTTTAGAAAACCGCCGGCGTCAGTATTATAACCTTTCAGGATGCCGCCACTATTTACTATGGTATTGACCGCGCCTATCTTTTCTGCCATCGGGTCAAGCTCATCAAGCAGGGCCAGCGCCGCAACTTTGTGGGGTATGGTGATATTCAGACCCCTGATACTTAGGGCTCTCATCCCATCAATTGCTTTCTTTAAATATTCCTCCTTCACCTTAAAGGGCAGATAGACATATTCAAGCCCCAGGCTCTCAAAGGCAGCATTATGCATTGCCGGTGACAAAGTAAACTCCAGCGGGTATCCGATAATGCCACAGAGCTTTAATGCTCCTGAGTTTCGTCTGGCTTTCATTGGGCCACCATCTCATAGATTCTGTTTAACTCACTCACCGTTATCTGCCCGGGGGCAGACTCCCCACCTTTTTTAATTGCGGCGTAGGTGAACTCGCCGCCAACCAGTGGTAATAGAATTCGGCTGGCCAGGCCCAAGGGTCCCATGGCAAAGGAAACTATACTGGATTTGGGGAATTCACTGAGAAGCTTTAGGAGAAGCAAATTATCATCAAGCCTCTGCGCGGTGGTAACCACCTTGCAGATATCAGCCCCCGCCTCAAGCTCTCGCTTTACTATTTTCTTCAGCCCATCAAGAGAAGATGTTTCCTTTAAATCGTGAAATGATACCAGACACCTGGCTTTATTTTTAATCGTTTTGACTATTTCCTCCAAACCTGCGGTTCTAAGCTCAACATCCACTATACTTGCTCCGATCTCGAGCGCTTTAAAAAGCTCTTGAATTCTTTCTGTTTCGCTTCTTCGCCATTGTCCCCCTTCATCGGCCCGGCGATTGCAGGCCAGCCAAGGCTTTCCAAGCTCATTTATTACTTCAGACCAACCATCGCCGATAAGGTCAATCCGAACCTCGTATAATGAAACCAATGGCTCAACCTCTCTTATCGAGGCTAAATCTTTATCCACAATAACAGCACAAATCCTAGGATTCTTCATTAAAATCAACCAAAACCTGCTCCACGAGAGAACCGGGTACTTCACTGGTAATAAACACTTCACCGATTGACTTCGGCAGGACAAACTTTATCTTGCCGGCAACGATTTTCTTATCATGCCCGATAGCCTGGATTACCCGTTCCAGACTAACCCCTGGCGGTTTGGTGGGCAGACCGGCTTTCAGGATAAGATTTTCAAGTCTCATCAGTTCGGCCTGTTTGAGAATACCCATTTTATTTGAAATTCTCGCCTCAGCCAGCATGCCAACAGCGATTGCCTCTCCGTGTGACAAACTGAAATCTGAAGCCGTCTCAATCCCGTGACCAACCGTGTGGCCAAAGTTTAAGATATGCCTTAAATTAAAATCCTTCTCATCCTTGGCAACGACAATAGCTTTAATTCCGGCTGAGTGAAAGATAATCTCCTCCAGCGTCGCTTCATCAAGTGCCTTTATCCTGTCAAGGTTATCCTCAATAAAGCCAAAAAACCTCTCATCCCAGATTACCCCGTACTTGATAACCTCAGCCAAGCCATCACTAAACTCCTTTTGAGTAAGGGTCTTAATTATCCTGCTGTCCGCAACGACCAATCTTGGCTGGTAGAAAGCGCCAATTTTGTTCTTCAACTGACCGTAGTCTAACCCCACCTTACCGCCAATACTACTATCAACCTGAGCCAGCAGGGTGGTTGGTAATTGCACTAGTGGCAAGCCTCGAAGGTAAGTGGCAGCTACAAAGCCAGCCAGGTCCCCGATAACACCACCACCCAGGGCCAGGATGGGTGTTGCCCTTTCGGCACGAAAGTCAGATAACCGGTTATAGAGCTTTGCCGCGCTATCCAGCGACTTTTGCCCTTCGCCTTCAGGGACCTCAAGGACGGTTACATCGAAACCATCATTTTGGAGATTTTGCCTTAAGGTCTCACCATGCAGTTTTTGGATAACGGGATTGGTGATAATCACCAGCCTGCCGCCAAAGCCTAATTTTCTCAACTCCTGCCCGAGAGCTAGGAGTATCCCCGAGCCAATATGAATCTCATAACTATTTTTACCGAGCTCGACCCTGACCTTTCTCATCCAGTAACCCCAGTTTTAGTTTTGGGCTGGACCAGTTTATAGATGCGCTGGCAGGTCTCAATGGTATTTTTAAGTTCATCAGGCGTAATCATCTGTTGGCCATCAACCAAGGCTTCTGCTGGGTCATGATGGACTTCAAGCATCAAGCCATCGGCGCCAGCAGCCATAGCGGCACAGCTCATACTGTAGATAAGGTCACGGCGGCCGGTCCCGTGACTTGGGTCAACGATAATCGGAAGATAGGTCTCCTTCTGTATCGCCGGTACTGCCCCCAGGTCCAGGGTATAGCGGGTGTACGACCTGCCTTTGCCGATTGGAACAATGCCCCTCTCACATAGAATAATATCTTTGTTTCCCTCAGCGGCGATATATTCAGCAAATGACAGGAACTCTTCAACCCCGGCGCCAAAGTGTCTCTTAAGTAGCACCGGCTTCTTTTTTCTGGCTACCTGAGTGAGTAAATCCTGGTCATACATATTCCTGGCTCCTATTTGGATGATGTCAACATACTCCGCCACCAAGTCAACATGTACTTCACCCCTGGTCTCAGTCACCACCGGCAGGTCAAATTCGTCTCCCGCTTCACGCAGCCACCTAAGAGCCTTTTCGGCCGTTTTTCTATCAATAGCCCCAAGCCCCTGGAAGGAGTAAACCGAGCTCCGCGGCTTAAAGATGCCACCTCTAAGGATATGGGCCCCGGCTTTTTTCACCCCCTCGGCAATCCTAAATAACTGCTCCCTGTTCTCGACAGCACATGGTCCAGCAATGTAAACTGGTTCATTACCACCTATCTTAACATTTTTTACCTTAATTATCCGGTGTCGGGATGGACTTTCAAAGTATCGGCTGTATTCCCGGCTGACCAGCTTATAAGGAGTCTCTATCCTTATTACCTCCTTTACTCCGGGGAGAATTTCAAAATGAGAGAAGGGTATTTTCCTCTCGTCACCTATCATGCCAATCACCGTCTTGAAGACCCCTTTGGAGACATCAGCCTTTAGCCCGTATTTTTTTACCTCGCTTACCACCCTAGCTACCTGTTCTTCAGTGGCATCGGTCTTCATTATAATCACCTTCTACCTCCTGATTATTTTATTTCATCTATAAAAGAAGAACCCTCCGCTTGGGAGGGTTCCTTTATTAATAATTCCTTTTGCTGCTTAGCTAGAATTTCATGCTAATGCCCGCCCAAGCGCCCCGGTTGCGCTGAGTAAACCAATAGAAATAATAATAGTATCGATTTTTAGACATTGACACACCTTTATTGACTTCGACTTAATCTAACATAAAATTCATGACTTGTCAACACAACCCCAGGTAAAAAGTTGACGCTAGCCATTGCGGACGTTAATATAAAGTACTTATTTAAAATCATAATGGGGGTGTAAAAGTATGAAACCCAGCAATATGCAAAAGGACCCCAACGAGTTACAAGCCAAAGTGCTTAATCTAGCCGATTTAGTCGACTACCAAGAAGGTGCCATAGTAAGCCGAGCAATAATTGATAAGGAAACAGGAACTTTGACCCTATTTGCCTTTGCGGAAGGGCAAGGTTTGAGTGAACATACTGCACCATTTGACGCTCTGGTCTACCTTCTTGATGGTGAGGCTGAGGTTATCATTTCCGGTAAAAACCTTCGCTTAAAGACAGGAGAGGTTGTCATCATGCCGGCCAATAAGCCGCACGCTCTGAAAGCAATTAAGGGATTTAAGATGCTGCTGGCGATGATAAAGTCTTGAGCTAAAAATTCAACAGATTCTAAACCTGTGCCCTTGCTTTTTTGGTAGCGGGGGTTGGATTCGAACCAACGACCTTCGGGTTATGAGCCCGACGAGCTGCCACTGCTCCACCCCGCGGCGTAATATTCCTTCATAGTTCGGTGAGGAAAAACTACAAGCTTCTGGACTTAATCCTGAACAAACCCGGTAAATTCGTCCATCGGGAAGGCGGTCAATGTCTGGTAGCGAACGTTACCACCATGCGCCTCCCTGGTCAAAACACAGGCTGCTGTTTTGGCATCGGGAGCATCAAGAATAACCAGGTAGTCATAGTGGCCCAAAAGAGCATAGCTGCCGATAACTTTGACCCCCTGCTTCTCGGCTCGCTCTACCGCCTGTTGATGACGAACTTTCATTGCCTCAAGATTTCTTATCCCTTCATCAGTGGCTGTTCCTAGACCAACAAAAATCGGCATCTTACCTTCCTCCCCATATTTAGTCTAGAATTTAGGAGATAATCTTAAATTTAGTGCTCTGAAACCAATGACCGAGATATTTCTAAGTATAAACTTTGGCAGTAAGGGTGTCAAGGTATCCAGGGAGGCTTTTACCTCGTCCTACTCTTCTTGGTTTGTCTTTTTCTTCCTGCCCTTGGACAAATCCTCTGCCCTCTGCCGCCAGTTTTTAAGCCGCAGGGTGATTTCTTGCTCGTATCCCTGATCACTTGGGGTATAGAAATGCTTACTTTGAAGTGAAGTCGGTAGATTCTGCTGCTCAACAAAATGCCCGGGATAGTCATGGGCGTATTTATAATCCTTGCCGTAACCCATTTGCTTCATCAGCGGTGTCGCCGGATTACGCAGGTGCAGTGGCACCGGCTCAAGCTGACCGCTTTCAACCGCCTGGCGAGCCAGAGAGTATGCCTTATAAATAGAGTTGCTTTTGGGAGCTGTGGCTAAATAGACTGTTGCTTCAGCCAGGGCTAGATTTGCCTCAGGCAGACCAACAAAGTGAACTGCCTGCTGAGTTGAAGTGGCGACTACCAGTGCCTGGGGGTCAGCCAGACCTACATCCTCGCTTGAGAGGATAACCAGCCGGCGGACAATAAAGAGCGGGTCTTCTCCCCCCTCAAGCATTCTTGCCAGCCAGTAGAGGGCTGCATCCGGGTCTGAGCCACGAATTGACTTGATATAAGCCGAGATAAGATCGTAATGCTGGTCTCCTGATTTATCGTAGGGTAACGCCCGCTTCTGGAGAGAATCTTCAATAATGGCAAGCGATAGAGGACGTTTCCCGTTAGCATCAGGTGGTGTCAGCAAAGCGGCCGTCTCAAGGGCGTTTAGGGCTATCCGGGCATCGTTATTTGACACCATGATTAGATGAAGCATAGCATCGTCATCAAGCTCCACATTGAGCTTGCCCAGGCCCTCAAGCGTGTCACTCAGTACCCTGAGGATGATGATACGGATATCCCCACCTGAGAGGGGATTCAGCGTCAGAATTCGGCAGCGGGAGAGGAGCGCCGAGATGACCTCAAAGGATGGATTTTCCGTGGTTGCCCCAATTAAGGTTACCGTGCCATCCTCAACAAAGGGCAGGATTGCATCCTGTTGTGCCTTATTGAAACGGTGAATCTCGTCAATAAAGAGGATTGTCTTTTGTTGATACAGTTTACGGCGTTCCCTGGCTTCCTTGATTATACGCCTCAGGTCAGAGACACCAGCATTAACAGCACTCACCGGACTAAAATGCGAATTGGTGGCATTGGCAATGATATAAGCCAGGGTAGTCTTGCCACTGCCGGGCGGTCCCCACAGAATGAATGAGGGCAGTTGGCCACTTTCAATCGCTTTTCTTAAGATACGCCCTTCACCAACAAGATGCTCCTGACCAACAAAATCCTCAAGCCTTTTTGGCCTCATCCGGGCGGCCAGGGGAATCTCGTGCTTTCTTTGCTCCTTAAATTGATGTTCAAATAAATCCATCATGCACCTTCTTGTTGGGTTAGAATATTATTATCACTTATACCTCTTCACCCTAAAGCAGTATAACTTTATCGGCTCATCAGGTGCAATCCCTGCCTTCTGGCGGCAGATTTCAATCTGATAATCAACGCTGTCTACCCCTTCAAGGTCAGGCAGGAGTAAGCCGCGCCTCTGTCCAGACTCAACAATAACCCCGTATTTCTTTGGGTCCAGCTCATCTTTACTCTTAACCGGTGCCGGCCTGGTCAGGACATCAACACTGTATTCTAAATCTTTAAGTTCACCGGGAGCTACCGGCAAAAAACGTGGGTCTCTGGCCGCCGAACTAATGGCATTGGTGATAATCTCTTCGGCGACATTCTCTCTGATCGGCTCAAAGGTGCCGATGCAGCCCCGCAGTTCTCCAAACTTATGAATTGAAACAAAGACACCAGCCCTCTCTTTCATATCTCGGGCAAGTTCGCTTGGTGCCCGGATGACCCCGCCTTCCCTGACAAAGGTCTCCACCGCCTCTCTGGCTAACTCAACCAGCGGGTGCATCCCAGTCTTCCTGATGATTATCCCGGCATAGCCAACCACGCTTGAGTAATCGCCCGAGGCATCACCGCTGGTCTGGTATTTAACCAGCTCTGCTTCCCCAATCCCCAACTCTTTAGCCGCTGAAATGAGGCTCGTGACCGGGGCATAACCGCACATTGATATCCCCAGGGCATCAACTCGCCTGAGGAGTTCGTCCTCGTCTAAATTCAGTATCGCCTCAATTGCTCTCTTGTCTTTCTTCTCGGCCGACTCCTGCGGCTCATAATGGGTCATATCGCTGCTGGCGACGATAATGACTTCTTTGCCCGAACTTTTAATGGCACCAGCAATACTCTTTCCGATTTCCTTGAAAACAGCCCCGGGTGCATGGCTGAGGATTATCGGCACTATCTTAATATCCGCTTTGAAATACTGCAGGAAGGGGAGCTGGACCTCAATCGAGTGTTCATATTGATGCGCCAGAGAGTCATCAGTCAGGTAGTTAGATTCATCCAAGAGCCTCTGCGCCAGCTCTGAGTCAACTTCCACACTGCCCAGGGGTGTTTCCCAGATACCTTCCTTCATTAAAGCAAACGGAGCTCCTGCCCCGGTATGATTGGGCCCGAGAATAATAAAGGTATCCTTAAACTTAACTCTAGATATGGCGGCACCTGAAACCACCCCCGAGTAAATATATCCGGCGTGTGGTGAAACTAGACCAATAGCTTCAACCTTGACTACCTCTTCACTGACCAATCCCTTAATCATTCCCTTAAGCTCATCAGGTGAGCTTGGGTAGAACTGTCCCGAAACCACTGGTTTTCTAATCATCACCTCCCCCTTACTTTACCTTTAAACCCCTGAAATTAAGCTCAGCCCCACAGAATCTACAATGTGAATCATCAAGACCAACTGCCCTGATTTGGTAGCCAAATCTTTGCACAATATTCTTGCTACATGAATAACAAAGGGTGTTTTCATCCTGATGACCGGGAACATTACCGATATAGACAAACTTAAGTCCGGCCTTCCTGCCAATCTCATAAGCGTGCTCCAGGATTAAGACCGGGGTTGGCGGCAAAGTTATCATATTATAGGCCGGATAAAACCTGGTTACATGCCAAGGTGTCAATTCACCCAATTCATCTCTTATCCAATTGGCAATACCTTCAAGCTGCTGGTCATCATCATTTAGGGTCGGGATGATATTGGTCACCACCTCGACATGCATCTGCCACCTGGTCTTAGCCCGTTTGGCAACCTCAAGTATTCCCCGCCAATTAGTTATTCCAGCCAGTTTACGATAGAAGGCATCGGTAAAACCCTTAACATCAACCCGCCAGGCATCAAGGTAAGGACCGATGGCGTCCAGTGCTTCAGGGGTAAGATAGCCATTGGTTACATAAACCGTGTAGAGGCCTTCCTCCCTGGCCAGTTTAGCTGAGTCAAGCGTATATTCAAAGCAGACACCTGGCTCATTGTATGTCCAGGCAATGCCAGCACAATGATAGCGCTTGGTCAGCTTAATCGCTTCACCAGGTTGAATCTGGCGTGAGTTGGCAAGCAAGTTATCGCCCTCAGGACAAGAAATCTCCCAGTTCTGACAATCCCGACAGTGGAAGTTACAACCCCAGGAACCAAGCGAAAAGACCTGGCTGCCGGGGAAGAAATGATAGAGCGGTTTTTTCTCTATCGGGTCAACCGCCGCAGATGAGACCAGAGCATAGTTCAGGTTATAAAGTGTGCCATCTTTATTCTGGTACATTCGGCAGACACCGAATTTATCTGGATTTATTCGGCAACGCCACTGGCAGGTATGACATTGTACCCTCAAGTCAGGTAGCTTTTCATAGAGCAACGCCTCATGCATGGCTGGCCTCTTAATTTCATTATACCACTCAACTATCATTTACATATAGAAGGCTGCGGAGGTACTATTGAATTGACAATCAACCTAACATCTTTGTAAACTAGCCAGCGGAGTAATTAATATGACATCTACTACCGATATCGCCCTCCAGCTAGCCGAGACCATAAAAAGATCTGGCGCTGACTATATTGAAGCTCACCTGGAAGAGACCGAGACCAGTCTCATTACCTATCGGGGCAAGGAGCTTGAGTCTATTGGCAAGAGTAGCTCTGTCGGCGGCAATGTTAGAGCTCTGGTCAAAGGCGGTTGGGGATTTATCAGCTTTAACAGTTTTGATGAGCTACGAGCTAAAGTTGAACTGGCAGTAAAACAGGCAAGACTGGTCGGCAAAGAGAAAAGCAATCTAGCCGAAGTTGAACCGGTGGTTGATATTTGTCGCGGAATAGACAAAAACCCTGTAAGCATACCCCTGGCTCAAAAAAAGAGACTGCTTGATGAATATAATGAAATAATCTGGAGCACACCAAAGCTTCAAAGCTCGATTATCACTTATGGGGATGGTCACAAAAAAACCGTCTTTTTAAACTCTGAAGGCAGCTACATCGAACAGGAAAGAGCCGATATTACCCTGCGCCTCAGCGCCATCGCCACTGAGGGTAATAATGTCCAGCAATCA
>SDBT01002367.1_pt1 | contig 33309 bp, 52 predicted proteins | sample 2277101 | NCBI WGS metagenome assembly SDBT01 (sample SAMN10404973, study PRJNA504765) | marine sediment metagenome | isolation source: marine sediment core GS10_PC15, 103 cmbsf | place: Arctic Ocean: Southern Knipovich Ridge | collected 2010
TTAACGCAGATTTGACATAGATTTTTGTTAAAATTCTATATAATGAAGTTATGGTAATATTATTAGGTTCAACTGTTGTGAATATGTTTGTAAATACAATTGTTTCATCTGTAAATTCTTCATTTCTGGTAGTTTTACGCCATGTAAAATATTTGTCCAACGCTTTTGTAGATTCAGGAGTTAGAAAACCCCAATAATATTGGCGTGAATCATCATAAACTTTTACGGCATAACAGTATTTTGTGTTTGTAGGATTGTTAGGATCTGCCATGTACTCTAAATGTTTCATACGCAATATTGGATCATTTAATCCACCTGGTCTCATTCCAGTTGAGGATAAAAATAAAATTAATGCCTTTTCTCTTGGATGAGTAATAACTTCTAACATATCTTGAATCTCAGGTGTTGTAACTGGTGTATTACCACCTGGCTTAAGATCATTTTTGGCCTTTACACTATTGATTTCTTCTTTGTATAATAATACCCTATTCATACCAAAAAATTTGAATAATGGTGCAACATACGCATTTACACTTAGAGGTTTTAGTCCACGTTTTTTCAAACTTTTGATAAATAATTTTAAAATATCTGTACTCTTGCTTTGACCAAAACTAACTACTGTTGAAAAATCTTCACAGTGGGTAATGTATTTTTGATTAACGAGATAAACCATAAAATTTCTCAAGGCATAAGTGTATGATTGTATTGAAGATTCAGTTTGTATTGCATCATAAAAATTTCCATAGTGGATATTTTCTTCTGCTAATTCTTGGGATCTTTGAAGTTCTTGTTTTCCACAAACCATATATTTAGGCACAAAGTATAATATTTAATGGTTACTTATCAAAGGTATATTTGTGATTATAAGGTTGGAAAATGATATAAAATTATTATACTTTTAATTAATTAGATCAAATTAATTATGCATCTAAACAAGGATTATTGAATAGATAGTAATCAAAACAATTGATTAAATCTAAAGTTATTACATAGTATCTAGGTGCAATTCCATACTTAATGATAACTACTATCAATAATCATTATTTATTCACATCCTTTATTGATTTCTTGGTTATGACATTTCGGACATGTAACTATTTTTATTTTCTTATTTTTCAAACACCATTCATAATTACACCTTGAACATTTCCAACCATCAATTTTAGCTTCAGGCATACTACTACATTACGAAGTTTATATTTAAATCTTAATGTTAATAATATTTCAAATAATACTTAAAATATAAACTTAAATATATATTGAAATATAGATTAACATGAACAAAACAAAATCAGATAGAGAAAGTATCATGGATGGTTCTTTTTTTACAGAAACCAAACTAAAGGATAGTTCACTACTATTGGAGGATGATTGGTAAATTGAATCTTGATGCAGAGTATACCATCCTAAAAAAACTCAAAGAGGATGCTGGTATTATAGATCTTCCAGAAAATCCAACGAACGATGATCTGTTCTTGACGATATTGAGTACAAAATATTTTTTGAGAGACATACATCCACCACTTAGACAAGTATGGGATCAGCTAGTCAAAATCAAAAAGATTAAGGAGAATAATTCCCAATGAGTCATCAAATACAGGATTTTGAAATCCTGACAAAACAACATCTCATCTATTCTCTGGAACGTGACATATCAAGAAATGAAGTAGAAAATAATTCCTTGAGATTCAAGATTGAAATCCTGCAAGATGAGATAAAGGAGTTACAGAAAAAATGATTCCACAAATTATAGTTTCCATATTTTATGAGAAACAAAAAAAGGTTGAAAATGTGATAGTGCAGACGAGAACAAACATTGTGAAGTATGAGAAAAAGGAGATTAGTCCTTTACTAGGGCTGGGAGGGAGTAAAATCCCTCTCAATTCATTATCAAAAGAGGTAGTAATGAGAAATTGACAAACATGGAAATCGAACTTGGAAAAAAGATAGACGAGCAGCACAAGATAGAACAGCAAATAAAAGATGCAGAATTCAGTCTAAGCTACAAAAAATATGAGATTGACAATCTTCGAGATGAAATGATTGCAGAATACCAGGATCAGATAGAGGATAGGGACGTGCAGATTGAAGGATTAAGGAACAAGGAGAATAAAGAGAAATGACACAAACAGAACTGGAAAAAATATCCAATGAGGTTTTATCAAAATGAATCCAAATAGTCACATACAACAACCAGAACATTTATGGAATTCATTTCTTATGGATACATGTTGCAGTGTACCCATGCGAGATTTACCAAAAAATATTATTCAACCACTAGGTAAAATTGAAGAATTAAGGGACGCTGGTGATTATACAATTAAAAAGTACTTGGATAAAACCAATCAAATTCTTATTACAACTGATCATAGATTTGCACTAAATATGTCATTTATTGGAAAAAAATCAATCTTTGTTGATTCTCACTTTGATAAAAATACATTTCATATAATTTATCCAAGTATTCAAATCAAAAGAGGATTCTTTTGGAAGCCTGAATATGTAGAGCAATTAGTGCAGCCTGATGAGGATATGTCTTATTTGTTTATGAAAAATACGTTTAGAGATAATAGATCATGAAAATATTGATATGTTAAAAGAGAAAATTGAGTGAATGAGAAACACAATATTATAGAACATCTAAAAATTCAGATTCATTTCCACATGCTTGACAAAAACTGTTCCTTTCTGTTGTAATTCCCTTGACTCTTAATGTTCCGCATAATTTACAGTATTCTTGCATAGGTTACAAATCAAAGAATGTTATTTAAAAATTTGATTTTTACTCAAACTTTTAACCATAAAAAAATTCTTAGCTAAATTATAGTATTTTTTACAGGTTTTATCAGATAAAAAGTATTCACTGTCTATCGAATTAATAATAATTTAGAGAGAATTATAATTTTAAGACTTTAAGATCATACTACCTGTAGCTAGCTGTTATAGTTTGAAATCCTCATCGTGTAATACTATTCGTGCCTTATCATAAAGATCACTTTCGCTTTTAGGATGATTTCTCCTTGTAAAACTGTCTATGCTTTTGGCCATAAGCAGTATTGCCTTTGACTGTCTTAATCCCCTTTGTCCTTGATCAAGAATTATTTTTTTCTGCTTGTGGGAGCATCTAATAAGATAGGTACAAAGAGATGAAACACCCACACTACAACCAATTATCACATAAACAATAATGTCTGTGGCTATCTCTGCAAAGGGCGACAAAATTATTCTACACTACCAACTAACTATCAAAGATTTCTTTTCCTGTATGATAGAGAAGTTTTTAGTCTGGGATATTGGGATTTGTTTTTGTACTGTCTTTTTCCATATTTTTTAACAATTCTTTTAATGTCATTAACTGATAAATCAAAGACATCACCGTTGTAATACGCATCAAGCATATCATTAGATGTAGGGTGAATTGTATCGTGAGATAATCCTATGGAGTGGCCTATCTCATGGCATGCAACATGGTTTACATTCCAGATGTGTTTTCCTTTAAGCCATCTGTCATTTTTACCCCAATTGTATTTGTAGTCATTAAATACAATAACTCCTTGTTTTGATGTTCCAGGATAATATGCATAAGCTAGTACATTTGGTTTTGATTTCAAATATGAATCTACATTTGGATCATTTTGAAATTGTAGTATAATGTCTGGATTACTTGATAGTTTAACTCGTCTAAACTTTATTGGTATTTCAGCACCCCATGTACTAAATGATAATCCTACTGCCTTGCGTAAGATGTTTTTAGCATTAATGTCATCTGTTCCCTTTAGAACTGCATAGGTAACTAATTCTTTATTCCATTTCTTAGGGTACTCATATTGACCTTCAACGTGGATAGGCTTTCCATGTGTCATTTTTAATGCACATATTACATTTCTCTTATCTAATTTTTTTAGTCTGTTCTTTGAGATAAACTTCCTTAGTGTGATGGCTAGTTTTGGACCAGTAGATTTTATGATACTATCCATCTCACATTTAGTAATTCCAGGTAGTGTTAGAATGGCTATCTGTTTTTGTTTGGGTGATAATCTACTTGTATCACTGTTAATTTTTCTTATCAGTTTTGAATAGTTTTGTTGTACCACTTTTTGAGCTGCAAATTCAACTCCTATAATATGGCCTGATTTTGTTGTATGCCTCAAGTCCTTCTCCCTACAGTTCTTCCTAGTCCGAATATTGCATATGCTGCACCAATACCCATAGAAACAAGTGTAAACATTCCTATAGCTACCATCTTTTGAAATTCAGCGTCAGCAGTAGTTACAGTGTACCACCCCAAATATGCAATTGATGATCCAATTAAAATAAATGAAATAATAATTTGACCCATTTTACGAATATTGTCGCCTTTGACAAGCTCTATTCGTTCAGCAGTGGAAACTTCTTCTAAATGATCAGATGCAGATGACATTATCTACTCCCATCACTAGGAGGTCTGAAATTCTAAATTGTTTGTTCATTTTTGCCACCAAGCATACTCATACTTTGAGTGAGTTCTTTATATGAGTTTTTTAGGTCATATTGTAAATAATTTTTCTCTTTACAGAGAATAAACAAATAGTAAAATCAATGTCGGTGGTCAAGTTCTGCATGACCACCAAGTTAGCAGGCTTGACTGCCTTTGTGTTAGTTATCTATTGAAATTGTTTTTTTACAAAGTCCAACTTATGCTAGTGTAATTATTATAATCATTCTAACTGTCGTTTCTTTTTTCAGCAAGCTTGTCTAGTTCATACTCTAACAGTTTACACTCAAAACTTCTGTCAAGCAAGTAATTGTAAATACTATTTTGTATTATTACTCTATCAATATCTGTCACATCGACTCCAATCATTCTATGTTGTATTTGCAATGCCAGTGTCTTGTGATCTAGTGTTGGTTTTGCTCCTCCTGTTCCTATTCCACCACTCTCTTTCCATTTTTCAATTCTTTTACGAACTTCTGCATCACCGCCCTGATACAGTTCTGCATACTCTTTTCTCATGTTTTCAAGCAAAAAGTCATTGGTGGTTTTTTTGTCTAGCATACAAGACAACATTCTGTTAAATATTTAACTTTTGAAACAAATGACGTTGATTCAAAACACAAGAGTGATTAAGAATCAGATTTAGCTGATAATTTTTTTATCTGTTCTTTTTGTTCTTCCCATGCTTTAGCAAGTTCATCAACAAATTTTGTATTCTCTATCTGCACAGTAAGAAAGGTTTTGAAGAGTCCTTTAATTTGATCATTTGACAATGATTCATGTTTTTCTAGGTTTTTTACTCCTTGTTCTAATAACTTGATGAATTCTTGAAGTTTTCCTGGATCAGCTGACAACAAACAAATTAAAAACAGATTATTTTTAAATCTATATTATGATTCAAAAGACTTGAATTAATTATGATTCTTTAATTGTTAATTAGTTAAAAATTAATGATTATTAAAAATAAAACATTGTCATTGGTTATCTTCACAACTAATAAAATACAAAATCTTTTTTTGTTGGAAGATGCTTATACAATTATGAGTGTAAAATCAAAGATAATAATGCTATGTAAAAATATCTGTAAGAAATACAAGGCCATAAAGCCACTCAATGCTACAATTAACCTATATGCCCTCAAATGAGGGATAACATAAAATAAAAATAGTTTGTGATTTCACTCTTAACATTAAATGGCTGTACAAATACAATCTTGTTGTACCTGTGGAACAGAGATTTTTGTGATAGTGTATACAAGATCTCCAGTGTGTGATAGGTGTAAAGATGATAATGTATGTAGATGAACTAAAAGTATCTTAAAGAAGTTTAATTTGAAATATTTGGTTGTACTAGTGGTTCTGTTTTTTCTTCTTCTTTTTTCTTTAATAAAATATCCTCAGCTATTGTATCATCTAATATTTCACACAAAAATGAAACTCTACGGTTGAGTTTTGGATTGGTTTCTGTTGCAGAAATTAGAATCTGTTTTAATGATTCAATGTCTGATTTTGTAATTTCAATGTGTTCCTCATCTTTTCTTCTTGCATTTCTAATATCTATCAATATTCCATGATACAGTGAATAATTCTTGTTGCTTTTTAGAGGTATTTCATCAAATGATAAATCCAAGACTTTCCCAAAACTCATATCTTCTTGTGCCTCACCTGTAATGTTATTAATTGGATTAACTGTAAATTTCAGATTTAATGTATTTGACATTATTTAATATAGAATGATAGAGTATAAAAAAGATTTTTGATATTTGGTTATTGGTTATCTTCACAGGAAACAAAGTATAGTTCATGTGTTTCTTCATCAGGTTTAAGAATCAATTCAACTCTGCTAAACAAAACAAATAAAATATTTCCTTGACTTTTTTCAACATGTGTACATGGAACGTATGCAGAATGTTTTTTCGGATCTTCAAAATAAATAATATCATTTTTGAATTTGTCTATAAGGTCTATTGAGGGATCAGAAAGATATTGAATATTTTGTGGGTATCTTAAATTCTCAGCAGTAATACATTTCCAAAATACACTCATGATTCATCAGAAAATTAAATATTGATTTTTTTGCCTTGAGTGTTTGTTCTAAACATTTCTTCGGATTCTTCTACTATCTTGTAATGACGTTCTTGCCAGTCTTTGATTACTGATTCCATAAAATTATAATAAAAATTGTGATTATTATATTGTTGTATTACTATAATTGTTAATAATAATTATTAAGTTTTAATTAAATAATTAATAACATTTTTTTGTGATTTTGATGATAATGACTGGAATGGAAATATTGGTTATCAACAAACTTATAAAATAAAATATTTGATTTGAATTATGAAAATTATTTTACTGTCTGTTTTGGCAGTTATGATTGTTGGAGTTGGTTTCATATATTGAATAATAAGATATTGGCAATAGTGGCTTTATTTTTATTTATGGGAGTTCCTATCATATATGCAGAAATCCAAGTGGATGAACAATATTATTTTGAATTAGATGATGTCATGATTATTAATGGTGAATTATTAGGATATGATAGTTTTCTCTTTAAAGAAAATAACATAGAATATGAACCAGTAAAAATAGATATTTACAATACACAATCACCAGAACAGATTTTTAACATTGCAGTATTTCCTGACTGTACAAATGGTAATTATCCAGAATGTAATTTCACTTTTAATAATTCACTAAGTCTTTCTAGAGATGTAGGGTTTACTGATGGAGTGTACAATGTTTCAATATCTTATGGAAATGATAAGGTATCACATGATTTTGGAATAGGGGTTCATTACATTGAGGCTTTAAAATCAATGAGTTTTGAAAACAATAAGGATGGACAACAAATAGAAATATCACTGGATAAGAAGAGCTACAAATTAGGTGATACTGTAAACATTACAGCTTTTACTAATTTTGGATCCAAACAAGTCTTAACTGCAATGATAGGACAAGTTGATGGAAAGATATGGGATAGTGCAAGATATGGAAGTACAGATATTTCATTAGACTATAACCAATATGATTCCACATTTACAACACAATTCAAGATAGGTGAGAATGAAAAAAGACTAGGACATTACAAGATCACAGTATTTGATAACTTGGATAGTGCTGTAAAATATTTCAAAGTATCTGAGAATGGAATAGAAGTAATCCCTGATAATCCAACCTTTACATTTGAAAATCAACATGTGAAATATGAAGAGTATCTACGTTACAGTGGTTACATGAATAATGATTATGATTCACGATATGATTTGAGTGCTGGAAGTTATGACGGTAAACGAATACAGTCTGATGAATCTATGTTAATAGGTAATAATGTAAAAATTGAGTTTGATTATAATACTGATGACTTTAAGACAACTGGAACTAATATTTACACAAACATGAATGAGTTGGGATATTTTTCAGGTGAAATGTTAGTTACACGTAATATACCACACTCTGAAATCATAACTGTTACGGTAAAGACAAGTTCTGAAAGCACTACTAATCAATTTGTAATACTTGCAGATGAATATAACAAAGTAACCTATTATGATAACATACATGACTGTGATGCTCAGATAGAATATCTAAAGACACACATGCAATATCAACTCACAGATGACTGTAAAACATCATAAAACAGTAGAGGAATTAGAAATATGTTAAGATTTGTTTGGTTGATTTTATTAGTTATGATTATTGGTATTAGTGTTGGTTCCATTTCAGCTCAAGAAACTAATGAAATACCAAGCTGGGTAAAATCGGTAGCTGGGTATTGGTCAGAAGATAGAATTAATGATAGTGAGTTTATTGAGGCATTAGAGTTCTTAATTGACAATAGAGTTATTAATTTAGGGGATAATGTTGTTGTAGATAATAGTATGTCAGAAAAAATAACAGAATTACAAGAAAAATATGATACTATGTTTAGTGAGAAAAAATTATCAGATGAAAATTATAATAGTCAAATTCAATCAGCAATAAAAGATAAAGAAGATATTGTTGAAAAACTAGATGAAAAATATGATGCAAAAGTAAAATCATTAAAAACTCAAAGTGATGAATCAGAAAAACAAATGCAAGAATATTACAAAGAAGTATTAGATAAAAAAGATTTAGAAATTAAAAAATGGAAAGATCAATATAAAAATGCAGTTGGCATGAAAACACAATAATAATTAAGATTAATTCTAAATTGGATAAAATGGTATTGCTCTTTCTGTACCACCAACTTCAATACGAATAAATCCTTGTGGATTAGCTGGTAAAGATGCAGCTCCTGAACTAGCTGAACTTGCAGATGTAATAAAATTGATGAAGCTACCTGAATTAATTTGTAGGTCTGTATTATTTTGTAATACCCATTCTGTATTACCAGCATCATATCCTAATGTTGTAGTGCCACCATCTTGAAATAAAATATCATTAGTTGGATTTACGATGAAATCATTTTCTGGTGTAAAATTCCAATCTTCATCTGATCCGTCATAAAGTCCAACTTGAACTCCACTATGTTGAAAAATTAAACTATCGTTGTTATTTGAGTTTAAAACAATACTATCTGTTATAGAGATTCTAGTTTCACCACCCTCTAAAATCGAAAGAGATTCCCCATCAGGAATTGTCATAAGAGTTGAAGTTGAATTTAGATCCTGAATATTAAATCCATTAGCTAGTGTGATATTTGCAGGATTCAAAATGTCATTGGAATTAATGTCTAAATTCATTCCGTATAACCACTCCGAAGATGAAACAGTTGTTAACACTACACTGTCTAATGTAAAACTTATAGCTCCAGTACCCGAATCAACTACTAAAACACTTGAATCACCTGCAGATATTTCGTTTTGAACTCCTATATTATCATCCACATATTTTTTGGTGGCAGCGTCTTGATCACTTGTAGGATCAACAAGATTAGTAATTTTATTTCCACTAATCATAGAAATATCCAAAGTTGGAAGAATTGCAGTATTTGAAATTGTTAATCGTAGTGTTGAATCAGTAGAGAATTTTATTGTATCATCAGTTAATGCTTCAATGGATGAATCATTATCACCATCAAGAAAAATTGTATTTCCTTGCATTTTAATATCATTGGTTCCTCCAACAAATACAATATCCAAGGAAGGAGTTATTGCAACAGTATCAATAGTTAACCGTAATGTTGAATCTGTAGAAAATCGCATTGAGTCAGGTGTAGCTGCATCTATGAAAGTCGTATCAGTAGTATCTAAAAATAATTCGTTTCCTTCAAGTTTTATGTCATTACTCATTATCAAACCCTCTGTTTGGAATCTAGCTACTTCTACATCATTTGTCTGCATACGAATACCGTCATTAGTTCCCACATTGAGAGCCATAAATCCAGCAGAATCTAAGAATATTGAGGGATCACTAGAACTTACAGGTCCAGCAGAATCTATGACAAAACGTAATCTGTCTATGTTAATTCCATCAAATGTATTATAATCCAAGTCTGTTCCAACTTTTACAGAATCAGCAGAAATTGTTAATCTGTCAGTAATATTTTCAGTAAATATTAAACTATCTCCAGCTACAAATGAGAATCTTGCACCAACACCTAATGGTCCACTAATGTTAAGTTTAGTATCACCTGCAGAATCTTCAATATCTACAGATAATACATTAAAAAGAGAATTACCATCTACATCAATATCACCATTAAAAACAAAGTTGTCATTAGCATCTACCTTTAACTCTATATTTCCATCATTAGCTGCATTTCTCCAAGCCATCCCAATTACATTATTTGGAATGTTTATCTGAGCTGAATCAGCAGAGTTTGCACCAAACTCTAATTGTTGTTGTGCAATCCAATCATTACTGCCATCAGACTGTAAATGTTGGTATTGTGCTGTTGCATCAGGAACATTTCCACCACTTCCAGTCTCAGGTAAAAATATTTTATACGCTCCGCCACTTACTCCTGTTTCAGTTTCTGAATGTTTTATTAATTCATAAAATTCTGTATCCTCAATTGTAATGTCACTAGAAGTTAGTATATTTCCGCCTGATTTTATTACAAGTGTTCTTCCTATTTTTGGTGTAATTTTTACTCTTACACCATCCTTTGCTGTCCCTTGAATGAATCGTAATTCTATATCAACTGTAGGAGTTGAATAATCAACAATTATCATAGAAGATATTAGATTAATTTTATCAAATATTCCAGTAGAATTTCCATCCTCATCTACATCTGTAATATCATGGATGATTGGTTCGTTTGATCTTATTCCTCCTGAATCACCACTTGCAGAATTTCTTCTTCCAAGAGAGGTATTGATCAGACCAGTATCGTTTCCAGATTCAGGTACTAATTGAGAATCAAGTATTTCATTTACCTTATCGTTGAGTTCATCTATTATTTTATTATCAGAGTTTGGTTCAAATCCTATTCCCAATTATATCACCGCCATTATTACTATCATCATGTAATCACAAACTTCCTTGTAAGAAATAGTCTGTTATTGAATCCTTTATTATCAAAAACACTTTCAATAGTTGCTACTACACTTTCAAGACTTCCACCTGGTACTCTGTCTCCTTCCTCTGTAACAATCTGACCATATTTTATATCAATATCCCCTCCACATGCAACGTGTCTTTCATTTGGATAAAAGTCATTTTTTATTGTTTGTGATTCTGACTTTGCCCTAGCTGTCAGATAGTCTGTTTCTTGCTGCATCTGGATATAGTCAGTTCGTGGTTCTTCAACTGATTCTAGTGGAAATATTGCATATCCTTCTTTTTCATAATATTCCTCATCAACTGCTAAAGTAGTATGATCAACTAATGCTGATGAAACATTAAACTCATCTAATGATTGTCCTGTTGCAACATCATTGATAAATTCCAATGTGTCAGGAATTAATTGACTTCCTTGTTCTGCAAGATTATCCAATGCACTTTGATAATTTGTTATGTACATTCCTGTATTATTGTAAGAGTCTTTCATAAATATTCCCCATGAATCATTTTTTCTAAATTCATATTTTACTCCAGCAAATTCTTTTTCCTGTATGAACAAGTCAAATGGGATAGTATATCCTAAAACATTTGCAAGCTCATCTAGTCTGTTAAAGTATAGATTTGTTGGTCCAAATGGCGGTAAGGCAATTTTAATTGTTATGTATTCATTATTTTCAAGTATTGAAAATTCCTTGAAAAAGAATCTGGAATTATTATCTTTTCTCCAATAGACCATCGGGATATTAGCTTTACCTTTTGATTTTTCTGATTCGTCTTCACTTCTCCAGATTCCAAGTTTAGGTTTGAATACATGTGATGTGAGTCTCCCCATATCTTCTGATTCGATACCTCTGTTCCATCCTAATAATCCGGTTCTGGTCTGATTCAGATTAGTGTGATTGATTCTTGGATTTGGTGGACCATTTACACCATCTCCACCATAGATATTTCCAAGATTGTTTGAGCTTGAATCTCTAATTGGTGTAGGATAAAATTTTGCATACCAAGCACCCCTACTTGTTCTGTTAATGTCATCTCCTCCAACTACAAGTGAATCTTTCCACTCAAATGTATATTCGGTAGCTTGTCCAGGAATACCCGAAGAACCTTTCACAAGTTTTGCAGATTTTACAGCGTGCATGGCAGATGGTTTGATATTGTTTGTAACTGCAGTCCAAACAACTACCCAATTTCCACCATCGTATTCCATCATTTCTGCATTTTGAAAATTCAAAGGTATTGTATCACCCTCTACTGGATCATCTGAAAATTCAAAATGTCCAGATATTCCTTGAAATACATCTTCAGAAAATTCTGCTATTTGCTGTGCATGTCCTACAAATTCATTTGATGGTGAATTGCCAATTAGAACCCTAAATCCATCATATTTTTCTCTGGTTGTAACATTTGAAGAATTACTTTCTATACGTCTGACACTTTTTCCAGTTACTATCTTGAATCTATTAGTATAATCTGTAATATCGTTTAGTATTCTTTCATAGTTCCAATCTACTGCAAATCCGATATAACCTGATGGAAGGAAACTCTCACCAGCTAAATCAACTATTGAATTTGGCAAGTCATTTGTAAATGGTGTGTATGTTGTAAATCCCTCATATGTGCTAGCTGGTCTTGCCAACATAATTGCATCCCAATCTCCACTTAGATTAGGTGTTGTTGTACTAGGACCATTGTCAGTGTTTGCCTTGAAAAAATTTATTGCACCACCTGTCTCTAATGTTACAACTTCACCTTTTGTTCCACCCTCGTAAAACGCATCTTCATTCCAAGGGGGAATAATTGTAAAGTCCTCAAACCAGTTTGTGTTATCTATATTTGGATTAGTTGAGGATGTAAAATCACTATTTGCAGAAAAGAATCTTAGTACGTTTGGTGTTACTGATGTGTCAGTCCATTTTACGGTATCACCTTCTTCAAAATCACCTGCTTCCCATTCTGGTCTGTTTGAGGCATGAATGAAACCCGATGCAAATCTTGCATGCTCCATTCTCAAAGATCCAGAAGTGTTTCCAAATTTTGTGATTGTAACTTTTTTTCTTTTCTTGTTTGAAGTTATTAATATTTTATCGTTTGGTGAAGCTTCTTGATCATTGTCAGGACTAATAATTACACCAGAATTTTGATTTCCAAATTCCTCAAAAAATATGTTGATAACATTTGTGCTGTTTGGGTTAGCAAATGTATCATAATAGAAATTTTTAAAAACTCCACCTAGTGGACCAGCTTGCTCTATTCTCTCAATTACGTCATCTAGTAATTTAGCTAAAGATTTTGGGGATGTTGGCTTGTAATCAAATTTTAAAGAATCATTATCTGGAATATTAATATCATCTTCATCAAATGCAAGTAGTACATTTTGATCTCCCCCTTGTGCGTTTAAGGCAGCTAGTAAATTAATTACCCTGTTCTTGGGTGTTATAAGCTCGTCATTTTGAGATACTCGTGATTCTTTTAGAGAATTATACGCAATACTTTCTAGTGGTATTTGTAAAATTTCTCCCAAGTCTGGATCGTCTGTAAATGTTGGAGTTGATAATCGATACCGTTGTAATTCAGGTGTCCTTCCATCCTGTGTCATCATAATCTCTATAAGATATTTATCAGGTGCATCTTTATCTATCAAAATAGGATCTGTTCTTACAAACTGTCCATCAGCAGGAATATACAAATCAAGTATTGCTGATGGTACAAGGCCATCACCTTTTTTTTGTGTTAATCTTGCAAAGTATTCAGGATCTAAAAGATTACCATCTGTTAATCCATCTGTTATTCCAGTAGGTGTAGAATTAGTCTTATCAATAAGTTTGATTACAGATGTATCAAAATCCCATGTCATGTTATAGTTCCCCCAAAGCTTATTCTAACTGAAAAATCAAAAATTTCTTTGGTAATTCCTATATGTTTCCCACCTTTTTCTTCAATCATAAATCCTTGTGTGTTTGTAGAATCTTTTGTGAGATATGATGGACCATTAGGATATGAGATTCCAAAGACTCCAAATTTGTGATAATCATCAGACTGACCAATTATTACAAAATCATCTAGTTTGTCAGGAGCATCATTTGAATCTACAATAAAGTTTCCATGTAATGTAAAGATTTTTTCTTTAAATCCCTCATCTGTCTGGATTATTTTTCTTCCTCTTGGTATGGGTGGCACTTTTCTTACTATATTATTTGTGTGTCTCTCATCTATTCCAGCAGCTAGATCATCAGGTGGTGTGAATAGTAATTTTTGTGCATCAGGTAAATTATTAGGATCTGGAACTATTACAGATGTAGTTGTAGGTGTTCTGTAATATAGCATAGCATTAGCCATTACTTTCCATTCTCCTGTGAAACATATCTGACATGTTCATATCGTAGATTCTGAGTATTTGATGTGTCTGGTGCTTTTTGTGCTATTCTCAAATCAGATGTTAGAAACTTTGTACCGCTATTTACATCAACGACATATTCAATTTCATTTATTGTTTTTTCTTGTTGTGTTGTAGGTAATTTTATTGAGAATACTCCCCCTCTTTCAAATGCTGAGAATAAACCTGGAAGTGCTGCAGATAATATTCCTCCAATAGCTATACCAATTGGCCCAAATTTAGCAAGAATACCAGTAGCTGCACCTGAAATATTTGCATTTGATATAATATTACCACCATAATTTAGATTCTCAAATAATTCATCACGAAGTTTTTTCTCATTTTTTATAATTTTTGTTTGTTTTCTTTCTAGTTCCTTGATTTTCTTTTGCATCTTTGTAAATTCATTATTTGTGTTCTGTCCCTTGATAGCACCTACCCTAGTTTGAGCTTTAGATTCTTTCTTAGGTAATAGTCCAGCTTGTCCAGCTTGTATGAATGGTGATGGTTTACTAAATGTTAATTGTTTTTTTATCTTGTCGTTTCCTCTCTTTATTCTTTGAGCTTCTTTTAGTTTTTTGGCCTCTTTTACTAATTGAGTAGTATCGACTAGGTGTAATTCAACTTCTTCCTCAATAATGTCTCCCATAGGATTATTTTTCTACATAATACATAAAATTAACTATTTCTAATATATCTATGATCGTAGAACTTTACTCATCCACTTTTTGGTATCAGTATTAATCTTTTTTTGAACTCTTCCAATGTTCTTAACAATTGTATTTTTAACGTTTTTTTGTGCTGGAAATACTGGAATCTTTACTTTTTTTAGAAACTTTTGTTCACCTCCAATTATTGGTGTAAGGTGTGGTCTTGGTCTATCCTTTGTTGGTGGTGGTGCAGATATGGTATATGCCTCTCGCCCATCCTCGATCATTACTGCAACTGCAAATCCTGTATCAGTATCTTTGTATGTAGATTTTATCTTAAAGAAAAACTTGTTGCCTAAAATTATTATATTGTGATCTAAAAATGTCTCATGTATTACTTTTTGAGATACATTGTTTGATCTCATCTTCTCATGTATTTTATCAACAATTTCTTGATTAATTATTGGTACAAGGGAAAATACGATAAAAGATTCATACTGTAAAATTATTTGTGCAATCTTTGATTGTAATTCTTGAATGTCTTTTTGGGTTTTGATTATTATCTTGTTTCCCTTTAGCTGTAGTACCATCTAGCTTGATTCTAGTTTAAACGATAGTGTTCCAGGTAATATCCTTCCTGTTGTATTAACAAATATATCACCATCCTCATTAATTCTTGGAAGATCAAAGGATTCCATTTCGTATGTAAAATTTAATCTCATCAAATTTGGACTAGGTGCATCCTTTGCCTCATAAACACATGATACCTCAACTTGCACAGAATTTCTTAGTTCTTTTTGATTTAGAAACCATGATAATGTTTTGGTGTCAGTCGGTGGATCTGCTGTATCGACTTCACTTGTTGTTAGTAGCATCGTTTGTTCATACACACTTTTTGATACTTCAGGTGTTAGATGTAATGTTCCATCATCAGCTATCCTGTCAAGGTTAGGATAAATGAAAGATGGTTGTGAACTTTGAAGTGATTTTAATCTGTACAGATTAGCACCGTCTGTTAATTGCAAAAAACTATCATAAACCTGTGCTCTATTTTCTAGTAAACTTGTATCAAAATCAGTCATTTCTTTTTACCTCTACTTTTAATAATTTTTAGAGTTATTTTAGAATCTTCTATCTTTGTTATCATGTATGATATTTTTTTATAGGAAAATCCCATCCCAACATTAGGCATAGCATCCCATTTCAAATCACATAATTTTTCATCCTTTAAAAAACATGAAACTTCCATGTATTTTTTATGTTGCAGTACATAATAAAATTATGCTGTCTCCCTATTTGCTTGTAAAAATACGGTTCTCACCCCATCAAATCTCTCAGCTTGTCTTTGATATTCAAGTTTTGCAGTATATGTGACATTCCCTGATGGGTACTGTAATGTTAAATCAAGTGTATTATCTGCTATAATTAAATCCTCTATGGTTTCAAAAGTGGTTGTATCATATTCATACTCAAAAAATCTCACTCCTACAAAATCACCTTTTGATCTCTTTGTGTTTCCCTCATCATTTGGTATTACGGTATTGTTTCTTCCATCATCACCAGTATCTGATATTATATTCAAGTCTCCAAATCCTGGAATTGTAATTATTAGGGTTTCTCCTATTGTTGCAAGTAACGTAAACTCGATTACTTGAAGAGTATCACCTTTTGTTTTTGTAATCCATCTTGATTCATTAATTATTGAACGTGTAAATATCGGATCATCATCAGAAGTAGGATCTTTGAATGTAGGATCAGCAGTAAGTGTGGTTCTCATAAGCGTTAGTAAATTGTACAGTTGTTTTTCAGCGTTTACTTGTTGATCTTTTATCTGAGTAACTATTCCTATCTTATACCCTACTGAAATCTGAGATACGCTTGCAGAGTCAGATACCCCAAAAGGGTATGATGTTTTTTGGAGTGAATCATCAGTGGTAACATATGCCAAAGGCGTTTCTCCATCATATTGATATGTTATTTGTTTTGTTTTGTCACCTTTTCGAGGGTAACCAAACCGCACAGATTTCAGTAATCCATCATTATCAACGGAATGAATAATGTTAGGATCAGCTTCTATTACGTCTTTAATCCTTTGAATGTTTTTTAGGTCGTCTTTTATTATTGCCATCTTAATATTTCATACCGCCTGTTATTTTTATCACAATACATTCAGAGTTTGCGAATTATAAAAACAGTAACCTACCTATCCAAAGTTTTGTGAGGTGAATAAATCGTTCTGAGTGGGTAACGGTGTTTTGTTGTCTCGTGGATCAAATCTTCCTACTGCTGTTTTTGTTCTCTCAGTTCTTGTTGCAACAAACACACCAACTAGGCCGTGTTTACCATCCTCACCAAACATCTGAATTGTATATTTTTTAAAGTAATGGTCGGATTTGTCCAGTAAATCAACGTCTTCTGCGTGCATTGAACGAGCATAAGCCATTGCAATGTCTGTACATCTTGACCAGTAAATAGAACTTCTATCTAAGGGAGTATCAACGTATGGAAATATAGTATCATGTACTTGCTTGTTTGAATTAAATACAAACTGGAGATATGTCTTATCGTTTTCCGTCTCAGTTGATTTTATTGCAGCTTTGAATGCTGCAAGTGTAAGAAATTCAGGTATTGGTTGTGGCTCACTGGTAGACATACTTACTTACTCATCAAATTCATTGTTTTTAAATTTTCTTTAAATTACAGACTGAATCTAAGTATCAATTAATAATTAGGTTACCCAGAAAACTTGCCTTTGGCTTGTCTCAACAGTATTACCAGGAATTAGCGTAATCTCTGCATTAAACTCCCACCTATCAATTAGATCAAAAATGGATTCCTCAGGGGTAGTATTTTGATATTCCACAAAAGACTCTGTAGGATTTTCAGGATCAACTACCAGAACTGCAGCCTTTTCAAATCTTGTTCCATCAGGCTTGTAAAATACTATTTTTTGATCTGTAATGTTTGCAGGATCAATTGCAGAATCTTGAGTACAGTCAGTTACCTTCACCTTGAATAGTGCTCCCATTTGGTCTAGTGAAAATATTATTGCCATCATATACACAGATCCGTTTGAGCTTCTGTTTGCGTACATAAATTAGAACTAACCTCAGTTTCTGCACAAAGGGTAGCTGTTACAGTCTTGGTAGATCGTACACCAGTTAGAATCAAAAGAGATTCAACTATAGTTACATTCTCTATTAATGACACAAATCGAGATACATTTCTGCTTAAAACATCAGTGATGGATATGCTCTGTGTAATATTTCTAATGTAATCCATTTTTGTTTTTAAATTTTCTGATATAGTAGAGTTTTCAATTAGTTCTTTAATAAATTTTGTATTTACTGATAATCCCTCAGATATTGAAATGGATTGCATTATTTCCCTTATGGTTGTAATACCAAAGGTTACAGAGTCAGTTATAGAATTTGATTCTATAAATGAGCGTCCTTCTCCTGGAACTGCAACTATAATTTCTGAGTTTGTGGTGTTTTCTGTAATGGTCCTAAATGATGTTAGTTTTGTAGCTAGTGATTCTAATATTGGTACAGTCTCAAAGAGTCTTCTGACTGTCTGAGGGATTGCAGTTATTGTATCCGCTACTCCTATTACACTCTCTGTAATAGTTCTAGAAAATGTCATTTGATTTTGTAATAATTCTGATATTACAACATTTTCACTTATAATTGGATTGTTTATGTTCTCGGCATTTACTGTATCAAGAATTGATATGTTTTGCTCTACAATACTGGTAAAAAAATTATCACCAGATCCTAAAAGTGGTACAATGGAATGAATATGTGCTATAGAGGGATGAGTCATATTATGCTGTGTATCTTGACCATGAAATAGTTCTATTAGTTCCTGTTATTTGCTGACAAGTAACTCTATACGTTGATGATGCAAGCCAGTTTACTACAAATGCAGGATTTGTTTGTAATCCTTCAACTGGTACAGTTGTGTATCTTCTTTCCATATTGTCAAACTCATCATCAAGATAAACACGAATTTCTATTTCATCTCCTGCAGCTAATTCATCAAAGAAGATGTGTGTTTCATATTGTTGTAGTATAGTTTGTTTGGTGAATAAATCTTGCTCTGTTCCATCCATAAGTAATTCATTACTGTCTGCAAGTGTGAGTGCCATTATACAGGTAAGACTCCTTGTTCATGAGTGGTTTGAGTATTTGCACCAGTTAGATCAGCTGTATGTGTATCAGTAGCTTGTGATCTAATGTAATATGTAACCACATTATACACGCATGAGGTTTCGCCTGGATTAACTGTGTTTCGAATTTGCCAAATATATGTATGAGCTGCCACTGTTTCATTAAATATAGTGGTAGATAAAGTCCATGAACCACCTGTAGTTACACCTGTATTAGTTGAAGCAATAGGATTATCAGTATCTCCATCCCTTACCAGTCTAACTTCCATGGCATTACTAGAACTTAGACTAAATCTAGCATGAGTGTAAAGGAATAATTCATTTGCTACCTCATCCATGGTTAAATTTATTGTTGCAATAGTTTGCCAATCACCTTGACCACCTGAACAACTTCCAGCTGACACTATAGGTACAGATACAGTGGTATCTAAGTTTGATACAACACTACCAGTTAACTCGGCTGCATGTGTATCTGCACCAACCAATGGTGATTTTGCATTTGGATAGACATTTAGATTTTCACTCATAGTCTTATGGTATCCCTTGTAGTTCCGTTAATTGTTTTAGCTGACCCTTCATCCACTGAACTTTGTAGTGTTATTTTCATGTCTTGTCCTGCACCATCTAGTACAATTCTGACAATTTGTGTATTAGTACCATAATCATCTGGAAATACTCTATCCTCACCTATTTGTCGATAAGTTATTGCATCTGCTTTCTCAAAGACTCGTATAGTTGTAGCATTAACCTGGCTTAGATTTGAAAAATCAAAGTGGTGATCAATTAATTCTGTAAGGGATAGGTGTTCCACAAAATCATCTTCAGTAGTTCCAGGACCATGAGTAAATGATACGCTTCTTAATACTGTAGTAATTGAACCAACGTCTGGCATTTATAATTTCACTTATCCGAGCGTTAATGTCCACGTAACTGTGATCGTATCACCTATTGCTAATGTCACATCGCTAGTAAATTCACTTGCATGAGTCATTTGTCCTCCTATTGTATCTTGATTGAATAATCCAGATTTATGTAAGGCGACAAATGGAGCTGTTGCTGTAAATGTATTTTCCAGTGTTGTTACATTAGTACCTATAGTGTGCGATATTGTACTTGCTTGTACCCTAGTTAGACCGTCTGCAGTAATTTCCCCCACTAGTGTAGTATCTCCTGCTGCTGGGTCTGTTGCATCTAGTGATAGTGCAATTGCATTACCTCCCTTTGTTCCTGCACTGGTATTTGTATAATCTTGATTGTGGAAAAAGTCTCTGCCACTAGTAGTAAGTAGATTTTTAATGTCTTGCTGAACTATAATCTCATTTTCTTTTCCCTTGTTTTTTGTAATAGTGACATAACCATTTACCAAGCTATTCTCGTTTAGGTTTCTAATTTGTCTCAATATTGCCTTTGTTACATCATTAGACTTGATAATCTCTAAAAATTTACTCATTTTATGTTCCCCCTGCCTCTTTAATTTCTTTTACATCACTTATCTTTGATTTGCAATCAGAACACATGTATCCTCTAGGAATTCTTTTAGAGTCTAATGTTACTTTTTGATTTGGTTTAATGTGTAATTGTACTCCACATTTACCAGCACATTGTATGTGAAGATCATATTCATGTTCAATTTCTGCACAGTGTTTATCCCATTGTACAATATCATCCGTTGAAAAATCATGTATATCACACTGGAAAGTACCACTAGACATTGTTACAGTGTTATTTCTTATTTCTATTTATAAAGATTTTGACACAATAGTAATAATATTTACATGTACTTTCTTATCCACACACTGATTACTTTGATTTAGTTCTTCTATACTTTTATTATTCTCCATCATAACTATTGAAAAGTATAATCAAATAAAAATTTATTATAATATAGTAATTAATGAAATCAATAATAATCTCTTTGAGATATACATTAATCTATCTATAATACTGATGCTTTACGAAACTCTTCTGATTTTTTGCGGTTATACTCTTTTAGCTCAGGAATTACCTTTATCTGGATTTGATAGTTTTTTCGTCTTATATCATTCATGTTTTTTTTGAAATCAGGATTAGTGTGGTATTTTTTTAATATGTATTTTTTACTGTATTTATTTGTCTTTTTTCTGTATTCTGGATCTATATGCCTTTTAACGGTATGCCAATTGATTTCAAGTTTTATTGATATTTGAGTTATGTTTTCACCTGATGCAAACATTTCTTTGATTTGTATAATTTTTTGTGGGTCAAGCCTATTCCCTCTCTTCTGTTCTGGTTTTAGTTTTGGATATGTTATCATTATGTTACCTGTAATGATAGAGTGGTATTTTATTATTTATTTTAAAGAACTGTAGCACTCATGTATATTTGGTTTAGACTTTAGTATTTTTATGTTTCAGGACTTGTATTAGGTATCTTTTCTTCCAGATGTACACCACCAGTTCTATCTTCTTCACCTTCTTTTGCTTTTGACTGATCTCTTTTTAGATAATTTTTTTCATTTAGGATTATTCTTATTATGTCATTGTTACCACATGTGATACAAACTGGCCTATGTTTCTCATTGAAAAATTCATCATATGTACTTCCAAAAGGTACAAACAACTCAAAAGATTTTTCTTCTTCTTGACAATAAACATTTGTACTCCAGGGGTGAGTCATATCCTCATTATCTTTACGTAGATTCTTTTTGTTTAATTCATCTGCTGTTGGTGTATGTCCCATATCTATTCAAATGTATAATGAGTTATTAAAAATTTGTTATATTCTGGTGCTTTCTCTATGATTACCTTAGATCTCTCAAATGTTGACTTGCTGTAATGCTCCATACGTGTGAATATCACCCAGTATAACTTGAGTCTTGTTTTTTGTGAATCCTAAAAATGCGTAGGATTGTTTGAAATTTAACGCGTAGTTACCAAGTGCGATTTGGTTGATACCATCTTTTAAAAATACCATTTCACCCATGATTTTATCTTGAACTGTTTGTGGGATTTGTGGAGTCATCAGTTCTCAGCCTCGCGTTTATCCTCTAATGTTGTAAGATAGTTCATCACACTTGTAATTCCTATTAATTTTTCTAGTTTTTCTTTAGATGGTAGGTCAGAATCTGCAATATCATTCATCGATACACGAAGATTATTTCTACAATCTTTGAGACTGTTGCATTGTAATTTATCTTCAATAGCATGTATGTCTGATTCTGTTATTTTTTTTACTACTAATGATTGGTCATTACCCATTTGGATTTGTGTTGTATTCATACTAAGACAACTCCTTTCCAAATTGCCATAGTTACCATGTCATTGTATAATCCTTTGATGGTATCAACTAACTTTACTTTCATGCCTCTAATGTTGTAAAATTCTACATCAAAGAGATCTGCTTGTGTGTATTTTACTACCACTTTGTTTACGCCTTTATCGCCTTTTACTTTGAATTGTACTAATCCTTCACCATACACGATTTGAGTTGCACCTAATGCTGAAAATAATCTCAATGATTCGTTTGTTGGTCTTTGATTGATGATTTCAATCATTTCTTGTTGTGTTGTATTCATACTATTAGTATAGTTAATACACTATATTAAAGTATAGTTAATAAACAATACTTATATAGTTAATACACAACACTAAATTATGGTAAATAAAACACAATGCAAGCTATACAAGGCTACAGGTTCCTACACTCTATCAATAAAGAAATCATTCATTGAAGATAGCGGATGCAGTTTTGAGGCAAAAGATAAATTAAATATCGAAATGGTTGAAAAAAACAAAATGGTTATCACCAAAGTAATTGAGGATGATGACTAATTGACTCACGCAAAACAGTTCCAACCAAAGGTATTGGAGAAAAGCTAATGGAAATTAATTATGGTGCTTCCTGTGTATGTCAAAAGAAGAAAATCTCAATTTGTCGAAAATGTGAATTATGTGACTCATTAAAAATAGCTAATGCTTTTGAAAAGTGTGGTTATATGGTAGTTTACGAATACTGTGAAAGACACTATTACAATATTGTAAAGGATGAGATATGATAGACCAAGAGAATATTATTTATGCCAAAGGTGAAGCTAGTTTCATAAAGTTAGAGGCAAACAAGATGGTACATTACATCCCTGTATCAGTTAATAATAATGAGAATATTTTTAAGAAACATTTCAAAGTTGGGGTAAAAAATACTGTTGAATTACATGATGGGTTTATTGTGATTAGGCCAAAAACAAAAAAGGATTTGAAAATTAATGAGTGATAATATTGAAAAAGAACTTGAACGTATCAATTCACTTAACCTTGAACTGATAAATTCATTGGCAGATGAAAAGGCACTAAACCTAAACTTGGATCAAACTGTCAAAATCTTGGAAATACTAAGACACAAACAGGATGCAAAACTAGAAAAGATAACTGAGTTTATTGAGAGTGATAAATTTGATGATCTATGTGCTGAGTTTGGAAAGTTTGATTATACTAAACCATTGAAAAATCTTAAAGAAAAATTCAAAGAAATATTGAATGATCAATAATGACCAAAAGAGGAAAGATAATTTATGAACATCTTTCAAATCCTAAAAATATAATTAATTATTCTTTAGGGAAAGATGATTTTGATTGATTGATTAATTGGTATAAGATGGATTATGCAATAATAATAACAATCAAGACACATTCAAGTTAAAATTAATAATAATGCATAATCCTTCCAGGTGGACCAGTACTTAATGCACTGATAACATCACTATCATTTTTAAAATCAGGCCTTCCATAAAGTCTTGATCTGTGTCCTCTCGTTCTTCTAGATATTGGACCGCCTACAATAATAATGTCAACTTCTTCTGTAAGCTGTTTTCTGTATGAGAAAGCACACATGATTAATGATTTTATAAGATCGTCTGGTTCCTCACCAGACGCGTAGTAATCCACAGTTCCAGCTTCTGTGATGTGTTCTGAGAATATCGGCACTTGATCCTCCAGTATTTTTACAGAGTCATTCTCAGGGAAAATTATCTGGTGATTATTCTTTAGAGTCAGAAATAACTGTGTCATCTCAATTTTATCTAATACCTCCAAGTCATCAATATCTTTCTCGTCATTGACATTTTTCTGGGTAGAAATTGTCTTTACAGATAACCCATTATTTCTTAATGACCTGATAAAACCATACCCTGATTGTTGATCTATTATGATATGAGTCCACTTTAATTCTTGCTGCAGTTTTTTTATTTTAGGTACAATTTCTCTTAGCTGGTCTCTATCCCACTGTGCCACAAATCCCACATACATTTTACGATTCTTTTGATCCAGTCCAGATACAACCATTCCAAACGTCTTTCTTAGTTTAGAGTGCGATATTGCACAGACTAGCGAATTATATCCCTTAATTCCCAATGTTGTTTGTCCTTTGCATATAGTAATGATTGTGTATGTGGCAGCATAAAAGTAATGACATAAACAGATCATCATGCCTTCCTTTCTGAGCCTTGTATGTTGTTCCCCCTGACAATGTAGGAAATGACACAATATCCTCAATCTGAGTTTTTAGTATTGTCATCTCTGGTGTTAATATCTCAGGAAATAAAATTTTGTGATGCATTTTGTGTTGTGCAAACCATCTTATCATGTATGATTTATCCATGACTAATCCTTTTGCTCTTGTTTTTTCTGTTAGATTGGATGATGTGTAAATTCCTTTAATTTTTAGCTTGTACTTGTAAGTGAATAGCTGTAATAGTTTTTTACCCCTATAGTTGGTTTCAATTCCCATAAAATCAGGTCTTATGTTATCTTGTATTTTTTTGAGATAGTTTGCAACTATACCATATGGTTCTTTGAAGAACTGTTTGGCAATCTTTATTCTTATGGTATCATGAATAATATCTGACTCTATCCCAACTATACCAAACGCATCATGGCTCCTTGCAGGATCACCACAAACAATTCTAATTAAACTTCCAGGGTTCATCTTCTTTTTTGTTATTGTCATCATCTTCAGACTCTACAAACGAATCATCATCATCCATACTGTCATCCATACTAACATCCCAACCAGTAAACCCTTTTTCCCTGTCCTCATCAGTTACAATTCCCAATATAGAATCTTTACCTATTGTAAATTGACATAGATATTCCTGGTTAGGATCTTCTGTTGTTGTTGCTAATAATTCCTCAATCTGTTTTTTTGTGTAGAGATTACCTTCTGTTCTCCAAATATCATACTCTAATTTGATAAAGTCTTGAGGATTTTTATATATGTGATAAAATGTCTTGATTGGTTTTTTGGGAGTTGATACAAGAAAAAGATCAGCTCCGTTTAATCTAACTATTGGCATTATACTGTTAAAGACTGGTTGATCATCAGTGATTCTCCATTTTGCTGATTCATCTTGAAATACACATTTGTAATTTGTATCACCAGTCATTGCTTCCTCACTTGCAGAAAAAGCTTCAACTGTTGTATTATTCACAAGCTTGAATGTTTTTGATTTTACTATTTGATCAACTACAGAAGGAATATTTTTGAATAAACGTGAAAATCTTCTCAGGTCTTTTTGTGCAAGTGAGCCAGTTGTTCCAGCTTGAATACCTACATTTGATCCTGCATATCTGGAAAAACAAAAGAATTGAATTAGTCGTAGTACAATTTCTGTAAATCCCATTTGTCGTCCTTTGTTAATGTGATACAAATGAGGTTTGCGTAAAAATTCAATCTTTTCTTTTATTTTATTTTTTTTATTTTTTGGTGTAAATTTTGTATCATGTATAATTTTATTACAAAACTCTACTTGGTATGGAGTTAATGGCATCTCTTGTTTAGTAGCTGAGTGTCTTGGTAGTCCTACTACATGAGTCAAACAGCAAAATTCATCTTGATATGTGTCAGATTTTTTTATGTGTAGTGTATTATCACCACACCAAAATGAAAGTTTAGATAACTGTTCACATAATTCTAATCCCGATTCTGTAACGTTTGAGTCTTGAGATATTTTGTTTATAGTCTTTAGAACTATCCTTTCGTTATTCCTAATTACCGAAAGCAGATTGTTTTTCATTGATTAGCCTCTCTACTTCTTTTTGTAATATTACCTCACTTGGTGGCATCATGTCTATTATGGCATATTCTTGCTGTATGTCGTTGTATTGTATTTCAGTTAATCTAACTAATCTTTCAGCTTTATCTACTTTGGATTCATCTGCGTTATAGTTTGGTATGCGTTTTTCATTTTCGTCTTTTGTTGTAATTACATGAGTAAGTCTATTCTCAAAATATGTTAATCTAGATTTTATCTTTATGAGTCGTTTAGTTAGTGCCTCTTTGTATCTTGCTTTAGCATACTTTTCTTTTACAGTCCAAGATATGTGATCCTCATCTTCTACTAGTTTTTCTGCCCATTCCTCGAAATAAATGGATGCAGTTGCTGGAGCTATTCCTACTTGTTTTGCTGCACTGTATGATGTGATTCCTCCTGTAAAAAATAATGATTCTAATTCTTCTAATTTTGCTGGTGATAGTTTATGATTTGCTTTTTTTGAATCTTTAGTGTTTTTGTGACTGTCAGTCTTTTTTTTACCCATATACTAAATATTCAAAAATTAACCATTTAAGTTTTTTAAATTTATCTAAACCGTAAAAATTGATTGATTTATTTCTCTAGTAGTCTCTTTTTGTAATTTCTAATTACACTAGCTCGCCACTCATTATGATTCATCAACTCGATATTAGTAAATTTAAGTTGCCTATTTTCTCGTTTTAGTTTTTTAATTATTTTTTCTTGTTGTTCAGTCATTTAGTCACTTTCATCTGTATTCACTATTTTCTATTATAGTTGACCTTTTTCCATTCTACAAAGAGTTTTCTTATGAACCATATTTAGGCGTAAATTGATTTTATTAGAAATTTTGTGCAAGTTCTACAAGTTTTTTCTTATCTTCTTGTTCTTCTTTGATTACATCATTGTATTTTTTCATATCAATTATATCTTCGATTTTATCCTCTAATAATTCATTTATCACACTTGGTTCTAGTGCATCCACTTCCCATGATTTATTTCCAAATTCTTTAATGTATTTGTCTGCTCGCTTGTCTGTAATTTTTGCAAAGTTTGGGGGTGGATTGTATTCTTTTATCTGATCCATTGTTAATGCTATAGGTATGACTTTACATGGTTGATATTCATTATTACCCACTCCAAAAATATTCAATCTATCCTCAATATCTCTAATCATGTCTAAGCCAGACGGATCATGATCTCCCAAATACAAAATATAATTATTTTTGTTGCCAGGGTTGGAGTTTTTAGCCAGTCTTACAGCATTTTGAAACATATAACTTGCAGATGAATATCCACGATTCACAATTAGATTAAGGTGATACTTGTCTACAATTGGTTCTAAGATACTGGATAAAGCATCTTTCTCACACCAAATTTCAACATGATCATGTTGGCCTGCATGTCTATCTTTTCTATAATTTTGAGCTGATACTTGTAACCTTTCTTTTACATTCTCAAATTCAATATGCTTGTAGACGTTTCGGGTTCTGTCTACAATATTATCCCAGTCAATCAGACCGTAATATCGAGCATCATTAATCATAATAGATAATTTTCCATATTCTTCTTTTACATTCTCTATCAAGTCTCTAGATACTAATTGATAGTATAGTTGTCTGAGTGTCAAATCATATCCTTGTTCTTGATAATCTTCTATAATTTCATCAATTTTTACAAATAATTCTTGTTTTGGTTTACTCCATGATCTTTTTTGTTTCTTAAATTCAATTTTAGGCATATCAAATATCAATTTTTGTAATGGTATGATTTTCATTACCCATAGAATGTTGTGTTTGTAGTTCTTCTATTGGTGTGTTAGTATTAGGCCAATGAGAATTGCAATTAATGCACCTATAACTTTGTGAAATGTTACTTGATACTGTTTTTAGATTATTTTGTTCATTTGATTCATTTTGTTCAGATTCGTGCCTATTTTGTAATTTTTCATCTGAATTTGTAGTTGTATTTTCTGAATTAAATGATGTTATTTCATCAGAATTAATAGGTAATTGTGGAATATCGCTAGGGGGGGTATCACCTTTTTGGGGTTCTAAACGAGCTAAAGAAGCTAAGGATTCATTGGAATTATTACTATCTGTAATTATGGTTTCTTGCGTGTGTGTAATAATTTCATCTGGTATAGTTTTAGCTTCTTTAGTCTCTTTAGCTTGGTGTAAAGGTGATACTCCCTCCTCCTTATTTTCTGTTTGTGGTTGTTGTTTTTGGAGGATTTTAGCTAATTTGATTAATTTTGATGAAGGCGTAAACCCATGTTTTTGATTTAACAGTGATTCATTTCTAAGAACAGCTATTAGTGGCTTGACTTCATTATCTCGTGCCAATTCAAAAGCTGATTGTAGCTGGTCTTTCATGAATGATGTTTTTTCAACACACCACAATAGTATATTTTTACAGAATTGATCATCTACTTGAGGCTCTTTTTTAGATAATGACTGTTTTATCTTGAAAATAATCTCTGTTATTTCCTCATCATCAAGATCATCACTGTCATTTTTAGAGATAATATCCAAGCCTGCATTATGATAATTAGTTGCAATTAGTTGCTCCATGTATTGTATATGCTCTTTTTTTACAGTTAATGTTGAAAAATCCTCGTTAAATGATAATGTCAAGGCTGCAAGACTGGCTGATAACTTTCTCATTTTGTCTTTTTGGTCATTTGTAATTAATGGAATTTCCTCATGTTTGAATCGTCTTTCCAGTCTTATTGATGCTGCAAGTATTTCGTCTATTGCATCCTCATTAAAGACGACTTTGAAATTCTGTTCCCATATCATGTGAATTAAATCAGAAATATACTCTAATTTTTTGTCATGTGTATGTCCATTTCTGATATTTCTTTGTTCTGTGGTTACATCATCAGAGACAAAAATTACCAGATCCTGTCTTGCTATACTTTGAACTTGTAAATTATTAACAATTGATTGGGCTGGATAAAAGAATGATTTCATGGTTCTTGGGGTTCTAAAATCATCACCCTTTGGATTCATAATTTTTATCTGTCTGGTTCTAGCTAGTGCCTCACCTTTACCAGCCTTCATAATTTGGATTTTACCGTTTCGTTCTGACTCTGCTAGTTGAGCCCAATGCTCACGCCCTAGCTGGTGAGCTCCATCTATGGCTAGCAATTTTTTATCTTGTAATACTAATGGACCCCAATCAATAAACCAGCTATTGTTGCTTGATTGTGTGGCAGCTCCTGCTAATCCTACGGTACTTGCAGTTTCTCCGCTAACCATTTGACCACATTTTAGTAAAATCATAAGTTTTCTGATAGTTTCACTCTTGCCTGTGGTACTATCTCCGATTATCAAACATTTCAGCCATGCTGGAACCTGATCAATATGTGTCAAGCTACCAAACGTCAATAATCCACAAGTTGTAATATCACCACGACCAATAATTTTTGAATACTTTTCAAACTCTTTGCAGTAATAATTGATAATTTCAGATGGTTCTTTATCATTACAAAATTCCTTTAATGAGTTTAGATTAGACAAATCATAGTGCTTTGTTTCAGCACTTTTGTATTTCTGAATTAGAATAGTAATTTTTTGATTTTTAGGATCAGGTATTACTTTGCCTTCTAGCTGTATCTCTGTTCCTGGATCTAGTTTTTGTATTTGATCCTGTCTGAAATAAGCATCGTATGATTTCCATTCATTACCATCTCCATCAAAGAACTTTCCATCATTTTTCTCAAGGCTTGACACTACTGGTCTAACTCTCATTCTTTTTAGTGTGGTAGTCTCTAATGTTTTTACGCTTATTTTACAGTCAGGAGTAAAACCTTTCTCTTTTTTCCCCATCTTGACTAGCTGGTTTTCTTTGACATAATCAGAAACATCGATACATTGAACTAAATTACTACCTTCTAATTCTAATTCGTTACTCCTTTCGCATGCATGTTTTTCATTGTCACTGTAACATGAGATTTTTATTTTAGATGGAATGGTATATGAGATTGAATTACTTGCTAGTGTTGCATTAACAATAATATCATGTCCTGAATATTTAGGATCTTCAATATCAGTTAATGAATTTATTTTTTCAATTTTATGTATTTCTTTTCTAGCTTCTGCTTTGTACAAATCTTTAAAATGAATCTTCTCAACATATGGCTCCCATTTGCATTCGTCTTTGATGTCGTGAGCTGTGTAAGTTTGTTGGTTTTCTGCTCTAACACAGTGTATAGTACAAAACATATCAAGATCATTAGTTTCTACTTTGTATCTTACACCATATGCTAGAGTTTGAGGTGGTTTACCCTGTTGAAATCCTTTGCATCCTGCTTTCTCATGTCTGCTCATAATTTCCCTAAAGTTAGGATCTTGATCACTGAATGGTCCAACAAATGCACGTCCTAGCTTACATTCTAAATCACAGAACCAAGTATTTACTAAAGGATATTTTTCATTCATGTTAATTTTCCCTCTCAAATATTGATGATGCACTAGATAAAATAGGTGATAAAATAATTGGACTTTCCTTAAAACATAAATGATTTACATTGTGATATGTACAGTATTTTTTGTTACATTTTTCACAGATAACAATATTGAAATAATTCCAACAAAAAACACAGTTGCATAATTTTTCATATTCATCAAGTGGTATTTTTGACTCTATGCCATTACCACAAAATTGAAAGCTTGTAGTTAATTGACTTTTATTTTTTAACATTGTGTGATTTCCCTCTCATGTGATTTAGTGATAATTTTGCTTAGCTCTTCAGGTGATATTGACAAATAATTATTAAGAAAATACTGAATCGTTTGTTTTCTGTGTGTTCTGTAATGGTGAGCCAAGCTGCCTTTTGTGGTATAGTTTAAGCTCAAATCTTCGCATATCATACAGTGAAGATTTTCAGATGTTGTTGTCATAATTCTAATTATTCCTTCTATGTTGTCATACAGATAACGAATCCAATTGGCATGATCTGCAGTGATTAAATTTTTCATGTCTGAGAAATGAGCATATCCTGTCAGTGACATTATTTGATTGGCTCCTTTTGTATCTCATTTACAAAATTAAATTCTAAATCACAATTCAAGCATTTTGTATATTTGATATTTTTTTGAAAAGCTGAATTAGAGTGGTATAGTTCATGTGATACATTTAGAATTTGGTCTGAATCTCCCTGATCATAAGTAATTTTGAAAAATGAATTATTCAAAGAAGAAGAAGTAGTAGTAGAACTCATCAATTCTTCATCCCCTCTTGAATCTCATCTGAAAGTATTTGCAGATCAATTATGCACTCAGTTCTGGTTGGTTCTTCAAACTCATCCAAGCATGAATGAGCACACATTAAATGCTGATATAACGACTGGATATTATCATATTTTTTAATCCGTCTATTACTCTGATTTTTACATTTTTTACAAAAAATTCCTTTTTTTAGTTTGGTTGAATTATACCAAAAATGTAACTCTTTATTAGAGTGAAGTTTACTACTAAACATTGTCAAGCTCCTGTGTGGAAGTGGGTGTTTGGTAAATCTGTTGGAGATGGGAAACTTGTCTGATAAACAACCCGTTCCAATTTTTAATTAAAATAAAACTAAAAACAGTCATTTCTATTCAATAACCTCACAAATTTTGAATTTCTCAAATTCTTGCTTCATGGTATTAGAGCAACTATTACAAGCTGAAATTTTTAATTCTTCATTAGAATTTGTAACCATCATAAATTGTTGATCGGTTGAATGTCCACATGAAAAATTAGTCAATTTTTGCTATTCTCCTGATCTTTCAAAAGTTTAGTTAGTACATCATTGTATGAATCCCCAGCTCTGCCTAAATCCTTCAATTTTTCTTTATTTTCTACTGTTATGACAATATGTTTTAATTCAGTTAAGGACATTACTATAATCAATATAGTTAAGTATAAAGGAAGTAATTACGTTACATACAGCATGTTTAACAAAAAAAGAAAATTACCTGTAATTTGTCCTATTACAAATTGTGATGCAGATTATGGAAGTATTCAAGCAGTCATAAAAAGTGGTAGTGTTTTTTTTAAAATACGACATTATAGCTCAAAACTATACCAAGAAGCATTAGAAGAATTGAAAACTACTCATCAAATCAAGAAGGATAAATTATCAAAGACTCAAAGATCACACCTTCGATCATCAGGCCAAGTATGGCATTGTTTTAGAAGCTCATTCTTTCGTGATATTGATAATCTTGTAACACATAAAATAATATCAAAAACAGCAGCAAAACAGATTGAAAAAAGTTTCAAAATGAAAACAATCACACTTACAAAAAATTCAAAGTTCCTACAAATAATTAAACAGAATGGTGGATGGAATATGCGTGAAAACCACTCTGAACGGTATAAAGGGCGTGCAAAGAAGCAAGTTTGACTGCATCTGTACTCAATGAACTAAGAAGAATTAGAAAAACCCAAGAAATAGAGTTTAAAATTGGAGATATTGAAAAGCATTGGGATCATATCAAGTGTCAAAAATGCAAGTCAATATTACCCACTTTTAAGGCCAAGTTTAGAGGGGTTCAGACCAAAAATAGAATCAATCTTTATTCTGGGAAGCAATTTTTAGAGTAATTATACTTTTTTAAAGTTTTTTCTAACAAACAATTCTGCTTCAAACTTTTCCTGTTTTATTTTCATATCATCGAGCTGTTTTTGTGTGTCTTCTCTTAGTTCCCTTTCTGCTTGTAACTCTGTAATTTCCTCATTCTTTTTTTGAATCTCTGCTCTCTGACGTTCTGCAGGATTTACCGTAAGTTCTGGAATTGCCTTTACAAACTCTGCAAAACATTCTTCTCTTGTTGGCTGCAGATAACCCCCATCTAGTCCTTTTTTATGAGCCATTAATTTTTCTGCAATATTAGAATTTAGATTGTTTGTAAGTTTGAGAATTGTATTGAATCTAATTCTATACATGTATGTTATTGCTTTGTCATATCTTACTCCTTGTTTTGTTCTAATTAACGCAGATTTGACATAGATTTTTGTTAAAATTCTATATAATGAAGTTATGGTAATATTATTAGGTTCAACTGTTGTGAATATGTTTGTAAATACAATTGTTTCATCTGTAAATTCTTCAT
>SDBT01002368.1_pt1 | contig 33305 bp, 31 predicted proteins | sample 2277101 | NCBI WGS metagenome assembly SDBT01 (sample SAMN10404973, study PRJNA504765) | marine sediment metagenome | isolation source: marine sediment core GS10_PC15, 103 cmbsf | place: Arctic Ocean: Southern Knipovich Ridge | collected 2010
ATTCACATTAGATGATGGAACCTCTGGAGAAGTTCCAATAGGAGCATCAATCACCATTGATGGTGTATTTACCTGGACACCAACTGAAGATCAAGGACCAAACACCTACACATTCGATGTAGTCGTATCTGACGATATTGCTGAAGATCGAGAAACCATCACCATAACTGTCTCTGAGTCTAATGTTCCTCCAGTGATTACTTTACCAAGTCTTCCATCAAACATTTATGAACTTATACTGTGGTCATTCACTGCAACAGCTACTGACCATGACATTCCAGTTCAAGCTCTTACGTTTAGTCTTGAGGATGGTGTTTCTGGTAGTGTCCCGGCAGGTGCATCTATTGATGGAGTCACTGGTGTTTTTAGCTGGACCCCTACAGAGGTTCAGGGTCCTGGTGATTACATGTTCGATGTAGTTGTTACAGATGGCATTGAGATGGATAGTGAGACTGTGGTTGTTACTGTTGATGAAGTTAACCTTGACCCTGTGCTTGACAGTATTGGTGATCAAGCTGTTATCGAGGAGACATTGCTTACTTTTACTGCTACAGCTAGTGATGGCGACATACCAGTTCAGGATCTTACTTTTAGCCTTGATGGTAGTATACCCTCTGGTGCTAGTATCACGTCAGGTGGTGTTTTTACTTGGACGCCTACTGAGGATCAAGGACCAGACTCATACACTTTTGACGTAGTTGTAATGGATGAAGACCTTGCTGAAGATCGAGAGACAATTGAAGTTACCGTAAGTGAGACAAATATTGCTCCTGTTTTAGATCCAATTGGACCTCATTCAGGTGATGAGTTAACTGAAATTACATTTACAGCAACTGCCAGTGATGTTGATGTTCCTGTTCAGACACTCACTTTCAGTCTTGATGGAACTGTTCCTGATGGTGCAAGTATTACGAGTGATGGTGTCTTTACTTGGACGCCTACTGAAGATCAAGGACCAAACACCTACACATTCGATGTAGTTGTAACAGATGGTATAGAAACAGATAGTGAAACCATTACAATCACTGTTGATGAAGTCAATGACCCTCCGGTTATTTCTGATATTCCTGATCAGACGATTGCTGAAGGAAGTATTTTTGCAGCTATTAGTTTGGATGATTATGTTTTTGATGTTGAAGATCCTGATGAGGACATCGTTTGGACTAATTCTGGTGAAGTTGAGTTGATTGTTGATATTACTGATCGTGTGGCGACGATTACTGTACCACATGTTGATTGGAACGGACAAGAAACCATTACATTCAGAGCCACAGATACTAGTATGCTGTGGGATGAGGACTCTGCAACCTTTACAGTAACAGCAGAAAACGATCCACCTGTGGCTAATAATGATTTATATGAAACAGATGAAGATACTCCTTTGAATGTTGTTGCTCCTGGTGTTCTTGATAATGATAGTGATATTGATGGTCCTAGTACTTTGACTGTAGTTATTTTAGGTGGTGTTTCTAATGGTTCTTTGGATCTCCATAGTAATGGTTCATTTAATTACGTTCCTGATGATGATTGGAATGGTATTGATAGTTACACTTATCGGGCATATGATGGGATTGAATATTCAAATACTGCCACTGTTTTTATCTATGTAAACGTGAAAAACGATCCTCCAAATATGCCTAGTAAACCTTCAGGTTCAACGTCCTTGTCAACAGGGGAATCAGCAAGTTATTCAACAAGTACCACAGACCCAGACAGTGGCGATCAAATAAGATATAGATTAGACTGGGGAGATGGGACCACCAGCACATGGACAGAATTTGTTAATTCCAGTCAATCTGCTTATAAATCAAAATCATGGAGCAGTACAGGTACATACAATGTAAAAGCTCAAGCAGAAGATGCACATGGAGATAAAAGCAATTGGTCTAATGCATTACAAGTCACCGTCACCTCAAGTGGTGGAGGTGGTGGAGGTGAAGAAAATCAACGTCCTGTTGCAAATGATGATAGTGTGAGTACGAATGAAAATACGGCTGTGTGGATTGATGTTCTTGATAATGATAAAGATGCTAATGGTGATGAAACATTGAATCCATCTACAGTAGCAGTAACTAATGGTCCTTCTCACGGTAGTACAAATGTTAATACAACAACTGGAGAGATACGATATACTCCAGATTCCGATTATTATGGTTCTGATAGTTTCAAGTATACTGTTAGAGATAATGCAGGAGCTACATCCAATAAAGCTACAGTTGCAATAACAGTAGTGGGTGGTGTGAAAGCAGATGCATCTGCTGGTTCACCTTACTATGGATTTGTTGGGGAAGAAATAACTTTTAACGGGTCACTCAGCTATGACCCAGATGCTGAGGGGTATATAGTTACGTGGTATTGGGATTTTGGCGATGGAACAAATGGAACTGGGGAAACAACAACACATACTTATTCAAACGCCGGAACTTATGATGCAACTTTAACAGTTACTGATAATGATGGCGATAATGATACTGATACATTCAATGTCACCATTGCTAAAGCAAATAACCCACCATCAAAACCAACAATAGATGGTCCAATAACTGGTAATAAAAATACTACCTATGAATTTACAACTTTTTCTAGCGATTTAGATAATGATACAATAAAATACTATGTTGATTGGGGCGATGGAACTGTTAATGAAAGTAGTTTTTTACAAAATGGGACAGCATTTGAAATAGCTCATAGTTGGGCAAGTTATGGAGAATATCTAATTTCTGTAAAAGCATATGACAACCAGACAGAGTCGGAGACCAATGAATCTACGATTCTCATTGATGTGTTAGCAATTGATGATGAGATTAAAGGCTACCTTGTGGATGAAGATAGTGATGACATATATGATTTTTTTAATAACACAGATACTGGAGAACATACAGACGTTGAACAGGAGAACAGTACATATTTAATAGATGGTGATGGAAATGGTAAGTGGGATCATACGTACAGTCAAGAAAAAGGTGTTTTAACATATTATGAGTATGTCTATCAGAAGTATTATCGGAAATATAAATCGACAACCCCTGGATTTGAAATAATATCATTACTTTCAATGATTGCAATAGCATTGATTATAATGAGACGGAGAAGGACAATGGGGGTGTGATATGTTGGTAAAAAAAAGTAAATCAGAAAAAACAAAAGAAAAAGATAAAACGATGAAAAAGAATGAAAAATCGCCAAAGGTAAAGGATGCAAAAGATATTGCTCTTACTAAGATAAAAAAAATGGAAAAAACAAAATCATCAAAAGAAAAAAAGAAAGAACCAAAAACTTCAAAAAAAGATAAAAAGACGAAGTCATTGTCTTCTAAAACAAAAATTCTTTTGGTTATTTCTGTTGCTGTCATAATATGTATCGTCGGTTTGTTTTGGTTTATACAATCTCCAAATGTAGTGAAAGCCCAACTTATTATTGAATCTGGAGATATTCAAGTAAAACATGATGGCGGTTCCTGGATTTCTGCTCAAAATGGTATGGATCTTTATCAATCTGATTCTATTAAAACTGGGGTTAATGCTTCTGCATCAATTGTTTTTTTTAAAAGTAGTATCATTCGACTTGATAGCAATACTGAGGTAAAGCTTCAGGAGATAATTCAAAGCGAAGAGGGGACAAATGTGAAAATAAAACAGGATGCAGGACGAACCTGGAATACTGTTGCAAAGATAAGTGGAATAGATAACTATGATGTTCAGACACCAACAACAATTGCAAGTGTCCGAGGGACGTCTTTTGATGTATATATCAAACCAGATGGGAAAACAGATGTTGGTGTCGGTCGTGGTATTGTAAATGTCTCTAGAATTCAAAATGGAGAAATTGTAGACACAATTGAAGTAAAAAAAGATGAAGCGGTAACAATTGATCCTGATGCGATAGGCCAAACCCTTGAAATCAAAACCTTTGAAAAGGACGAATGGGTATTAGAAAATCAACAGAAAGATGAGGATATTCTAACTCATGGTATCAGTTCATATATAAATTCAACAATTAATGTAAAGGATGCATTATATGATCGAATTGAACAATACATGCCAGAACTTAAGGAGTTGTATGGTATTTCTGATGAAGAATTGGATGTTCTTATCGATGGTTATCTGTTGGGATATTATGATCTTCCACCGGAAACACCTGATTGGATTAGAGAAATAATTGAATTGTCATAAGATGGTGTGTTATGAAGGCTCATCTCCTAAAAAGTAAGCTTGCAAAGACACTTGTTGTCTCATTTATTGTTTCAGTCGTAGTTGCCGGTTTTTTCTTAACAGGTTTTTTAAATACATATGATCACAAGATCTCAGATGCTTTTTATTTTCCCGATATCCCCGATGATGATATCATAATAATAGCTATTGATGATAAGAGTCTTCAAGACATTGGTAGATGGCAAGACTGGTCTAGGGGCCTATTTGCCCAAGTAATAAATTACTTAAACCAAAGCAAGGTAATAGGTGTAGATATTTCCTTTTTTGAAACTTCTGATACTGAAAACGATTCTATGCTAGCTGATTCTATCAAGAACGCCAACGTTGTTCTGGCAATGGAATACACATCCTTTTCCAGTGAAAATAATGAACTGTATGGAAAAAGTCTGCTTAAACCAAATTCTATACTGGGCACCCCAGCAATACACTATCAGACAGGTTATGTTAACCTTTTAACAGATTCAGATGGTGTAACAAGGTCCTTTTATCCTCACATATTGGGCATAGAAGATCATGATCATTTCTCAATGGTTATTGCTAGCGAATACCTTGGAGTCCCTACCGTCCTGGAAAACTCAAAAATGCTTATAAAATTCTTTTCCACTCCCGGAGGTTATGAACAAATATCATTCTCAGATGTCTACAATAAAAATATTGATCCATCATATTTCAAAGGGAAAATAGTCCTAATCGGTGCCACTGCGCCAAACCTCCATGACGATGCTATAGTTCCTATATCTAATCAGGTTATGCCAGGTGTTGAGATCCACGCCAATCTTGTACAATCCATACTTACTCAGGACTTTCTGTATTATCAAGATAACATTTCTGCTGTCAGTGTTATATTCATATTTGCCTTGTTAGTAGGTCTTCTGCTATTTAGATTTAAGATACATCTAGCAACTATTATCATGGCAGTGCTTGCTATTACATATTACTATTTTTTCTCAGGATATTTTTTTGAATCAGGAATTATTATAAATAAAATCTATCCATTACTGTCAATAATAATGGTCTACATCACTCTTGTTGTTATATATTATCTAACAGAAGAAAAGAGTAGAAAGTGGATAACATCAGTATTTGGGAAGTATGTATCGCCTGTAGTAATCGCTCGGCTAATAGATAATCCTGAATTGATAAACCTTGGAGGGGAAAAAAGATACATCACAATTTTTTTCTCAGATATTAGAGGATTTACTGCAATATCAGAAAGACTCGATCCTGAAGATCTTGTACATCTCCTAAACGAATATCTCACTGAGATGACATTGATTATAACAAAGAACCAGGGGCTAGTCGATAAGTATATGGGTGATGCAATTATGGCTTTTTGGGGAGCACCTATGGACCATCCCATCCATGCTGAAATAGCCTGCTCGAGTAGCTTGGAGATGATAGAAAAACTCAGAGAACTCCAGGAGAAATGGAAAAAAGAAGGAATTCCATCTTTTGATATTGGTATCGGATTAAACAGTGGTAATGCAATTGTTGGAAATATGGGATCAAAAAGCAGATTTGACTACACAGCAATGGGTGATAATGTCAACATTGCATCTCGTATGGAAGGCCTGAATAAAATGTATGGTACAAACATCATCATAACTGAACACACCTACAAAATTGTGAAAGACAAATTTGAAACAAGAAAACTTGATGCTGTTAGAGTAAAGGGTAAAAAGAAACCAATTCTTATCTATGAACTCCTAACCAGAAAGGACAATCTTAGCAAAAAACAGCGTGATTTTGTACAGAATTTTGAGGAAGGCCTTGAGCTCTATTTTAAAAAGAAGTGGAAACCAGCTATTAACTCATTCCAAGAAGCTCTCAAGCTTAAGCAGGATATTGCTTCGAAAATGTTTATCATACGATGTAAGGAATTTATCAAGAGTCCACCTCCAAAGGATTGGGATGGTATCTGGGAGATGAAGACAAAATAATATATCTATGTTTAAAAGGAGAACCCTTTGGTTTTTAGATTTATTAATCAATTCAATTACAAAATGGAAAAAAATTATAATGAAGAAGTGTTTTTTTTCTGGGAAAATAGAAAAAAGTATTTAAGGAAAATAAAGGCTATGAGAATCCCATTATAAACTTCGATTAAAAGACATAAATGCGGACGTAAATCAGCTATTTCCCTTTTTCAATATAGTAGGGGGGGAACAAAGCATTTGATTCAAGATTCATGAATGAAATGAAAAACATCTTCAAAATTAATCAAGGTGGAAAAGATGATTGAAGAATTACTTAAGAATATCATTTTGGAATCAAAAAATCAGGAAATTAAAACACCAAATGAGAAAATATTTATTGAAAATATACTCGGTAACATCTACCAATTTTTGTATAAGAGTGGTAAACCTGTTCATACTATTGGAATTGGAATTCTTCGCGATAATACATTTGATATGTATTACAGAGGGAGATTGTTACAAAAATATACTGAAAGTTTTGGTGCCATGTCTTATGATACAACAATTGCCGGAAAAGCATGTGAGCTTTTTAAAAAAGAAGGAAAACCATATCTTTATCTCTATTCCAGAAAAAAAATCAATGAAGAATTTGAACTAGCAAGTAAAGAACTGAATGATCAAGGATTAAAAGATGAAGCAGAAGCACTAAAAAAAAGAGCAAAAGTAACCATTGATCAGGGGGTGGCAAGCTTTTTACTTATGCCCCTCTCATTTGGAAATGAAGTCATCGGAATATTTACCATTAGCGCTTTGAAAGAGTACAATAAAAAACAGATATTAGATGAAGATATTGAAAAGAATTTAGTCCCTATAGCTAATATTTTGAGTTTAATGTTATATATGGAGAAAATATCCTATGATAAAGCTGAAGATATGGGTAAACTTCTGATATCAAGTATTGATGCAAAGGATGAATATCAGGCGTCTCATTCTTTAAATGTCAGATTAGTAATTGACATGTTTATCGATGAATTATCTCGAGATAAAGAGCTACGAGAACGAGTTGAAAGTATTGGATTAAAATTAACTGTTGAGTGCATTGAACGATTCCGATTAGCAGCTTTATTACATGATATAGGTAAAATATTTGTTCCAGGTGCAATCTTGCGGAAAAGTGATCTTTCTAAGGAGGAAATACTTATTCGCAAAATGCATCCTTATCTTACTTATAATATCCTTAATAAGAGTAAAACACTGAAAGATATCGCTGATATTGCTTCTTTGCATCATGCCCTATATTTTATTCCTGTTGATAGGAAGGGTCTTGATGATTATACAAAGATTGAGACAGATTATATTTGTTACCCATTTGACAGAGTATCTCAGGATAAATTTGCTCCTGAAACACAAATTATTGCCTTAGCAGACGTATTAAATGCCATTATCCGATCTCGACCAGGGGGAAAAGGTTTGAGTCTATCAAAGGCTCTTGAAATAATTGAAAACGAAGAGCATAGATTCCACCAGGGACTTAAAGATATATTTTTAACAATTGTGAGAAGAGTGGAAAAAAACCTAGTAAAAGGAATATATTCTCCTTTGCAAGCGAAAAAATATAGGAAATGTCTTTGGTTGGAGGAACCTGAAAAAGATAAGAAAAAAGAAAATGATCAATGGTCTGAATTGCGAGATTTTTTAGCTAAAATTAAACTTAACACCATGGGGATAATTTCAGTGATTGATTGGGCGGATGCTTCATTGCTCCTTGATGAAGATTTCAAGTTAGGTGATAAACCTGTTCACTTGACAAAAATTCAAGATAAACATTTTATAGTATCCATGATAAATATTCCAAAAGAAGAAGGGTTCATCTGGATTAATAATATTTATGAACATTTAGAAAGCTTATCGTTTAATGGAAAACTATCTATTGCTTTTGTCGGGAAAAGCGGATTGGAAGCGGATATTCAAGAGATTTATGATTCATTAGTAGATGGATTAAATGAGATTAAAAATGAGCCAGTACATTACTATTTAAATTCTGATATATATATGTGCGAATAACTATTGAATATTTGATAAAAGATTAATAAAGAAGCCTAAACAAAAACTATTGAGCATAAATATTTTTAAGAAACTCTTGTTATCATACGATTAATCGGTGTTGATACAATGAAAATTCGAATCCTTGGTGCACATCATGCAGAATCAAAAGATACAAAATTAGTCTCTTTTTTAATTGATGATATCATTGCAGTTGATGCAGGGAGTCTCTCAACAGAACTCTCTTTTTCTGAGCAAGAAAAAATAAAAAGTATTTTGCTTTCTCATGGACATTATGATCATATCCGTGGAGTTCCCTCTTTTATCTTCAATAATCTAAAACGTGTCATTCAAGTTTATGGAACACATCAGACCCTTGAAATTCTTTCATCTCACCTTCTTGATGGAATAATTTATCCAAATTTTACAAAAAAGACTCCTTTTTTAGAAAAACCACCAATCAATTTAATGCCACTAAAACCATATCATTCGACAGATGTTGAAGGCTATCATATATTGCCACTCCCAACAAATCATATTGATGGTTCAATAGGTTTTGAAATTACTTCAAAAGATGGGGGAAAAGTATTTTTCACAGGTGATACAGGACCTGGTCTTTCAGATATTTGGGAGCATATATCCCCCCAACTTATCATCATTGACGTAACCTTCCCTAATAGATTTGAAGACACAGCAAAAAATGCAGGACATCTCTGCCCTAAAATGTTAAAAAAAGAGTTAAAAGAATTTCAAAAAATTAAAAGCTATCTTCCCAAAGTTTTATTGATACATTTAAACCCAAAACTAGAAAAAGAAATAAAAAAAGAAACACAAGTCGTTGCTAAAGAATTAAATATTTCCATCGGTATTGCTTACGAAGGAGAAAAAATTACAATATAGGTAAATTCCTTTCATATGATATTTTTAGTTCATAAGAAAGTTTCTCATATTTCATATTTTGCAGCAATAGGCATTCTTCTTCCAACACCAAAGGATTTTGGAGTCACCTTTAATGCAGGAGCTGATTGTAATCTTTTATATTCATTTCTATTAATTGCCTGAATTACCCATTTGACTATGTTCTTATCAAAGCCCATTTTGAGAATACCATTAAAAGAGTATCCTTCATCGATATAATAATGTAAGATTGGATCAAGAATATCATAGGGAGGAAGTGTATCTTGATCTTTTTGATCAGGTCGTAACTCAGCTGAAGGAGCCTTTGTTAGAGTATTTTTTGGAATTATTTCAGATTTTTTGTTTATATAATGTGCTAGTTCATAGACCATTGTTTTGGGTACATCTGAAATGACTGCCAGACCTCCACTCATATCTCCATATAAGGTGCAATATCCGATCGCAAGTTCGCTTTTATTTCCGGTAGATAGTACAATATATCCATATTTATTTGAGAGTGCCATGAGAATATTCCCTCGTATTCTGGCTTGGATGTTTTCTAATGTAGTATCAACCTTTTCATCTAACTGCAGATGCTCTGTTAAAGACATTACATAAGAGTGATATATTTTAGAAATTGGTATTTCTTTAAATGAAATATTAAGGTTTTGAGCAAGTTTTTTTGAGTCTTCAACACTCCCTTTTGAGGAATATGGACTTGGCATAGTAACACCAAGAACGTTTTTTGCGCCTATTGCTCCTACAGCCAAACAGCAGGTAACCGCTGAGTCAATTCCACCTGATAAACCAATAATACCTTTTGAAAAACCACACTTTTTAATATAATCTCGAATGCCTAAAATTAATGCATCATAGACGCTTTCAATTCTTTTTTGTGGAATATACTCTGATGATCCTGAATGTGATAAATCAATGGTTTTTATGTATTCTTTAAAAGAAGGTAATATTTCTATCAAATTTCCAAATTTATCGATGCACATGCTTCTTCCGTCAAATATGAGCTCATCATTGCCACCTACTTGATTAACATAAATAAATGGGATTTTGTGTTTTTTTGCATGTTTTTGGAATATTAGATACCGGGTTTTTTCTTTTCCGACATGAAATGGAGATGCTGATATGTTAATAAAAATCGTTGCTCCTTTTTTTGCTAATAATTCTTGAGGATCAAAAGGATAATACCTTTTTGGCCATAATTTTGGGTCATTCCATGCATCTTCACAGATTGATACACCAAGTATTTGATCTTTAAGTGGAATCACTTGTATCTCAGGTGCAGGCTCAAAATACCGTGTTTCATCAAAGACATCATAGGTAGGAAGCAGTGATTTATGTTGGCTTAAAAGAATTTTTCCTTGATAAATCAATACTGCAGAATTATATAGTCCTCGACTTGTATTTTTTTTAATAGGTTGAGGGGCTCCTACAAGTATTCCTGTTTGAGGATGTTTTAGAGATATTTCTATTAATTCCTTTATTGCCCATTGAACGTTTTCAATAAATCGTGATCTCTCCAATATATCTCGAGGTGGATACCCGACTAGAAAAAGCTCTGGGAAGATAACAAGATCAGATGAATCGTTCCTAATTTTTGTTAGTGTATCACCTATTTTTTTTAGATTTCCCTTGATGTCTCCAACTATTGGATTTAATTGAGCTATAGTTACCTTCATATTATTCACTAGGCCATATTAAATGTGTACATAATATTATCTATAATTTGAACTTTAATTTGATATGAATCTTGCCTTCTTCCTTAACTTAAAAGTCACATCATTATTGAATTCTATGAGGAATATATTCAATTCATTCCTGTATAGTATTATGTTCATATCCTACATGCTGGCTTAAGGTAAATGCCCTTTCGGAATTCGGTTCGTAGTTTGAGACCATTTTAATGTGGTTCTTAAGCATATATAATCTTATAGACTAACCAGATATAACCCTCATCTAGAATTTCATGTTCGTGTTGTCCCATTTGATTATCATTTATCAAATATTTTTATTGAAATTTTTGTAAATTTATTATTAGTTATTGATATCATTACCACTCTAGGAACTCAAATTTAATTTGGGGTCAAGCATAAAATACCATGGATACTACAAGAATTCTATTAAAATATTTCATAACTAGCTTTTTTAAAGTATGTAAGATATTATGGGCGAAGAGAATGGCAAGAAGGACTAAACAGAAAGATCAAGAATTAAATCCATTAATTAGAAAATTACTTATTATTGCTGGATTTATCTGTGTGGGACTTGGATTAATCGGTATATTTTTACCAGTTTTACCCACTACTCCATTTTTATTACTTGCTGCAGCATGTTTCAGTCGTAGTTCTAAAAGATTTCATAACTGGCTTATCACAAACAGATGGTTTGGAGAATATATCAAGAATTATCAAGAAGGAAACGGTATTTCTATTAAAGCAAAAATTTGTGCAATTTCTCTTATGTGGATTGCTTTAATGTTTTCAATTTTATTTGTGATTAAAATATTTCCTATACAGTTAATTTTAACTATTATAGGGATTGTCGTTACTTTTCATATCCTTCGGATTAAAACCTTGAAATAATAATACACAAATATCTTCAATCATCCTCACATCCATCTGACAAAGCTTATTTTTTTACACTATAAAAAATTATAATGTTAAATATTAAAACGAGCATGGCGGGTTAAGAGAATTTTCCAGGAGAGAAACCGCATAAAATAGTACTTTTTTTACATTTGCCTGTTTCTATCTGTTGGAGAGATGCCTAGCAGGTTTTGTTTATCGATCTTTTGATTATTCTTTTTATTAAAAGATATGATGAGTCTGTCCGAGAAATAAAACAGGATTGCTTGGAATGGCATTTGTTGCCAAAAAATCAGGGGTTTTTCGGGGGTAAAATACCATTTCAGTGAAAAAAACTCTGAAAAATGTGAATACTCGGACAGGCTCTGATAACGATTTAATAAGGATGAACAATATATTTGTTAGAAATAACAAAAATTCAACATAAAGGTTATAAATCAAGTTGTATGGAGAAAAGATGGAATTAAAAACAAGGAATTTGTACAAATGCTTAATTGTTCTATTTGTGTTTTTGTTTTTTATTCTTATTTTGCCATCTGTTTGTTCTGATTATTATGCTGATATAGATATAAGAGTTGATGATTCGGGTGTTGTTAGTATTAATGGGAAGACTAATCATCCGGATCTATTAGTGGAAAATTCGGAGTTGTACACTTTTAAAAAACAGAGTTATTGGTTGTTAAATATTACAAAAAATGAGGTTTTTTCAGATTATATTTATGCTTTAACATTGCCGCAAGGTTCTACAATTAACTATATTAAATCATCTGGTTTTAGAGGAATTAGGGAGGAATCTGGTAGTTTAATTATAACAGGCTCCGGTGGGAATGAATCTTTATCAATTGTTGTTCAATATCAAATAAATAAGAGATCACTTGATTTTAATATACTGTTGATACTTGGAATGTTAATTTTGATTTTAGTTATTTTATTAGTTTTTACATTGTATCAAAATAAAAGAAAAGGTTTGGTAGATTCTAATGGAAAAATAGATAACGATGTTGAAAAAAATTTTAGAGGACTTAGTGATAGACAAAAACAGATTATGGAACTTTTAATTGAGACAAAGAGGCCTTTAACTCAAGTTGAGATTGAAAAGGAATTAGATATTCCAAAGGCTGCTGTTTCAAGAAATGTTCATTCTTTGGAGATTAAAGGCCTTATTGAAATTGAAAAAATTGGTATGTCAAATCTTATTCGTTTGAAAAAACCATAGATTATTGTTTTTTTGTGGGTTGTTCCGGTTTGTTCCGGTTAAACTATATATGTTCTTCCATCCAATATAAAAGTATAATCAGAAAAAAAATGGTTTCTGAGGTGAATGTGATATGAAAAAGATAATGAGTATGTGTATGGTGCTTGTGCTAATGGTTTCAATTTGTTCATTAGCCTTTGCAAATGCTGGAGTTGAATATCCCATATTTGTTGTTGAATTTGAGGCAGAAAATGATATGAATAATCCTCTTGGTAATGAAACCGAGGACCCTGATGGAAATGAAACGGAAGAACCTGACGGTAATGAGACAGAAGATCCTGATGGAAATGAATCTGATATAGATGATGATACAGAAGAAGAAATAGAAATAATGAACAATACTCTTGGAGCAGAAATCAGATTATTGCAGCTTGAAAAAGCAATAGCAAAAAATCTTCTTAAAGGAGAAAGAGCCGTTGCAGTATTACAAGTAATGGGCTATAACACATCTGAACTTGAGGTAATACTTGATGAAATGAAACTAATTTTAGAAGAAGTGCAAGCAGCAAACGCTTCAGCAAATGATTCAGTACAACAATTTGTTGACCTGAAAAGCGATGCAAGAAAACTAACAAAACAATTTAGAGAGACCATAAAAGAACTTCTTAGTGGAGATAAAATAAGAGATCTTAAAGAGCAAATCAAAGAAATCGTTGGTGATGAATTACAAAATTATAGTAAGAAAATCCAAAACAGGATTAAACAATTTAACAGAAACCAGATACACAGACTCTATGTATTCTTTGGAGATGAAAATGAGTCACTAGCTGATGAATATCAAAATGGTAATATGTCAATGGAACAAGTCAAATCACAAATACGTACAATGGTAAATGGGAAGACAGAAAAAGAGAAAAATCAGATATTTTCAAAGTTGAAAGAAAAAGAAATCAATGAAAAAGACTATGCAAATGAAGAAGCAGAAAATGCAATGTTAAACTTTGAAGAAAGAGAACGAAATAGGTCACATAACAGATCATCAGATAAGGCAAAAAATGAGAATGGTAATGGAAATGGTAAGGGGCACTCAGAATGATGAATAATTGGAGGAAGTGATATAAAATGGATAAAAAAATTATATCAATATGTTTTCTTTTAATTATTGTAATAGCTGTAACAGTAACATATGTTGTTTCTAATCAGCTTTCTCCAGTGGAAAACCAGCAGGATTATGTCCCTGCTGATGGTGATGCGCCTGATGAAGACATATTTGATGAAATTGATGATTCTTTTATCCCCGAGGATGAGGAAATAGAAATAGGTGAAATGGTTTAACCATCTTCTCTTTTATCCTTTTATTTCAGTTATTTAGCTATTTATACTTTTCAGTTCTATCTCAACTGGTCATATGTAAAAACCCAAGCGGGCCTGGCGGGTTAGACCTGTTTTACAGGAGAAACACTGCATTTAAAACGTCTATTTGTTGTTTGTCTGTTGCATCTGTTGGAGTAACGTCTATTAGAGTACCTTTTTCAAAAAATCTATTACATTATCAAAGACGTCAGTAGCAGAAGGCAATTCTGGTAATTGATATCTCAATGATGCTTCCCATGCATTTTCAAACTTTGATTTTTTACAAATAAAATCTTCGATATTTGGATCTACTTTTTTGAAATCACATTTCTTTTTGAAAAGAGTTTTATTAAATTTTACATTTTTGTTTAAATACCAAATATCATAAAGATCACGCGGTCTTATTCGTTCAAAAAGAGACCGAGTTTTTTCTGCAAATATTTCATCTAGTGAATAGGCCAATATTTTGGCATCTATTTTATCAGAATATGGATGATTTATTATTTTTTGTGTAATCTTATCTATTATATGCTCGTTTTCATTTTTAGTTATATCTAGTTTTATTTTAAGCGGAGATCCTGTCACTCTAGTTATTCGAAAGTAAATATCAAATGAGTAACCATTTTTTACTTCCTTTGAGTTTATTTCATTTATAAAATCTATGTTCGATCTAATCTTTGCTTGCTGGATGGCATTTAATATTTTATCCTCTAAATTGGCAATATCAGTTTCTTCTAAGAGTGTAAAATCGAGATCATCTGAAAATCGATACTCTTTAAAATATACTTTACGAAGACATGTTCCCCCTTTGAATGCCATTTTTGGTAGAAATGATAATATCCAACTTTGTGTATAGTCTCGTTCAATTGTGCTTATAGGTACTTCGTTTTGTCTAGATATGTTTTTGATTTCTGATTGTTTAATCATATTCATCCCAGTTAACAATTACTTGCCATTTGGTATCTTTAGATCCCACGTACGGCATAGTGGGATCTAGTGGAATGTAATTTCTTACCTTTTTTAGATATTTATTTATTTTATTATAATCCAACTTTACAGGAATTTCGAGCTTATCACATAAGTATCCTAGTCTTCTAGTGACGGCTGAATTATTTAGCTTTATCGTGTAATCTTTTATTTTTTCAAGATCAATACTTTTTTCTTGTAATGCTTTTGCAACTTCTAGTATTCCTCCAGCATATTTCGGTTTATCAAGACAATCTACGATAGTTTTTTCCTTGTTAGTGATCAGGACTTCTGTTTCATCAAGCCATAGTTTTTCTGTCCCAAAAATTTTTTCAGGTTTAACCCTAATGATTTTATACGGAATGCCAAAGATTTTAAAATCTTGTTTTTTCTTTCTCGATGTTGTTTGAATAAAAATTGTCAGCGGTATTTGTTCTGTTAATCCATGATGATGTAAAGCTGACCAATAAGCTATGATACAAGGATCAACTACAATATTTCCCAAAGTGAATTCATTAAGGGTATACTTTCCTTTTTCCACTCCAAGGGGGATAACCATGTATTTCCCTCTTTCAATACGTTCAATTCTGCCTTGTTGTTCTAACCTAGAAAGTAGAACCCATAGCACTTCTCGAGGGATTTTTAATTCTTTAATAACTTCATTTACTGTGAAAGTATTTCCAAATTTTGCAAGTTGTTGTAGCAAATTGATTCGCATTTTTATACACTTACCTTAACATTTTTGTTAAGTATGGTGTATATTATTACGAAGTATATTAATCTTTTGGGAGCATTATTTGACGAAAACGAGCCTGGCGAGGCTCTTACCTGTTTTCTCCTGTAGAATTGATCGAAAAAGACCGGTTTTTACCGGTTATCGATTTTTCAACATCTCTCGCTAAAAGATTTCTAATTTTTTCCTCTTTTTTTGAGGTGTAAATATGAAAGAATCGATTTATGATAATATGACAAGATGTGAAAAGGAAGTAGCTGAATTGTTGAAAAATATGGGTATTAGATGGTCTTATGAACATCCTGTGTTTATATGGGATGAACAAAAAAGACCAAGAGTTTGGACTCCTGATTTTTATCTGAAATCATTTGGAGTATATATTGAAGTCTGTGGTTCAGCAAATTTCGATTATGAATATAGAAGAAAAATATTTGACAATAATGGTTATAGGGTGATTTTTCTACATTTATATAGAGAAACTGAAAAATGGAAGAATCATCTAAATAGTTATCTTGAAAGAATTATTGATTATAGATATAAAAAAATGAAAAAAATTCTTAACTTGACTTTTTCAAATTAGCATAATGGAAGGAAAAAAGGAATAATTCCAATATTATCTCTAACTCTCTACCAACCCATCTACCAACCCATCTACCAACTCATCAACTAACCATCCTGTATAATGCCCCAATTTCCTTAGCTAATTCTTTTCGAGTAATATTGGGATTGTTCTTATTAATTCAATATTTTTCTGGGTAGTTTTCTGGGTAGTTATTTGGATTGTTGGAAATGTTATCTTATGATAATCAAAACAGAGTTTTTTAACAAAAAATGAAGTATAGAGCTAAGGAATTAAATAAAGTTATCACAAGATAAAATTGAATCAAAAAGTCAATAACCCAATTCTTCTCTTTTAGTAAACTCTTTTATTTCTGTAATAAATTTGCTTTCAGAGCATTTCTGTGAATACATTATTACTTCTTCTTTGGCTCTAGTAACAGCAACATAAAATAATCTCCGCTCTTCCTGTTCTCTTAACCCATCATTATTTGTTATTGCTATTTGAAAAATATCGGGATTTTCCAATTCACATGGAAATCCATACAAATCTTTATCGACATTTAATATTATGATCACTCTTGCTTGTAAACCTTTACTTTTATGAACAGAAAATATATGAACACAATTTGGTCTATCAGCTTTTTCAGAAATGGGAATTCCTAATTCCTGAGCATACTCACTAATGAAATTTCTTAATTTAGGTTTATTCGCTATCCTTAATAGAATCATAAAATCATCATAATGATAATTTTTTGTTGTATGATACTCTTTTATTGTATCAAGACAATGTTTCGCAATTTGTTCACAATATTTGTACAAAATAATCTTTTTTGTGTAATGAAGAATAAACAAGAATTGGTCTTGATTCATCTGAATTAGAAATGGTCTTCTTTTTAATTTGCCCCTCTTTGTTATTTTTTATTATACAAGCTCCAGCTTCAACAATAGATTTTATGCTTCGATAGTTCTTTGTTAAATCTGTTCTTGCAGGATGAGGAAAATATTTATCAAAATTTATGAAAAAATCAAGATTGGATCCAGCAAAACCCATAATGCTCTGCCAATCATCTCCAACACAAAACAATTTACATTTTTCATTCTTGGTCATTAATTCCTTTATTAATTCATATCTTTGCGTGCTAATATCTTGATATTCATCAATGAGTATATGGTCATATTTATTTTTGTACAACTCTTCGTTATCTTTTAGATAATCAACAGCAAGATTAATCATATCAGAAAAATCAATATAATTTCCTTTTACCAACTCTTCTTGGTATTTAGTATAGATGATATTAGCAATTTTTGCAAAATATTTTTGTTTAGGTGACCATCTTTCTTTATTTAACCGATCATTGATATCATCAGGATACAATCTGTATGTCTTCGCAATAACAATAAATCTTGAAATATTGGTTGCCATGGCTTTTACAAATTCTTTGCATTCTTCCCATACACGTTCTACTAATTCATGATATGTAAGCGCGTTCAAATTAAAATTATTGGTTGGCTGTTTTTTCTTTAGAGCATCAATAAATCTTTTTTCCAATATTTTGGTGAAATCATCATCCTTAAAATCTGCTTGAGAAGTCTCAAATAATACTTTGTTATAAAACTCATATTTTTCTTTCTTAATACTCATGTTTTCAGTATATTCTTTTGTTGGATCTTCACCGGAAAACCACTCCGGTACCTTTCCATTTTTCCCTATTGCCCAATGTTCTAGATATATGTCAAAATCAGGAAAATAAAAATCAGGTTTTGGAATATGTTCTCCCCCATCTTCATCCATATATTTCATCCATTCAGCAGGGTTTTCATATATCACGTTTATTTTCTTTCCATTCAAACTATGCATTAGAAAAAAATTCATTATGTCTCGTTCCGACTCGCTTTTAACCGTTGTACCATCTAAAGTAGTATAATTTAGATTTCTTTGATACTTGTAGAACTCTTCTTTCTTCTCAAAGTCTGCTTTACTTTTAACAATCTGATCGTCACCATAGCGTTTCATAAAATTTATAATTTCATTCTGTAATTCTTTATTATCAGAGATTTCCCTATCAAACAATAACTGAACATATCTTTTGTATTTCCAATCTTCAGAACATTCAGGTTTTAATTTAGGAGATCTAATCCCCCTTATCTCAGAAGCATCCTCAATGATTTTTTTACCTAAGGAATGAAAAGTTCTAATTTCTACATTAACACCATATCTCTTTTTTAGACGATCTTGTATTTCATTGGCAGCTTTATTTTGAAATGCCAATGCTAAAATTCTATTTGATCTAATTGTATCTGATTTTCTTTTGATAAGATAAGCTATTCTTGTAATCAGAACTTCTGTTTTTCCTGAACCTGCTCCAGCTACGACCAAATTATGTTTATCATCAGTAATTATCGCAGTTTGCTGATCATCATCCAAAATCAGATTTTCTCTTTTGAATAAATCCACATATTCTTTTTTCTTCCTTTTTATAAATTCTGAATTGTAATTTTGTATCTCATCATCGAAAACATTTATTTTTTCAAGATTATCCTGTAATCTTGATTTTAGTTTTAAATGCCAAAATAGATACCAAGGGATTTTAGCCCTTTTTTTACTTTGTTTCAATAAGTTTAACCATTTCTCCTTAACATCATAGATAAGATAGATATCTTTAAAAATGAATGAATCCCATTCTTTTTCTAGAATGCTAACTGCATAATTAGAATCTCCAATAATTTCTCGTTCTTTCCTTTTTATAAACTCCTTAATGAAACCCATTATTTTTTGAATATTGATATAATACTTAAAAAATCTTGGAATTTTTTGGAATTATGAAGAACCAATGTATGTAACGGATGAAAATAAAAGACCAAGAGTCTGGGCACCAGATTTTTACCTTGTTACCTTTGGAATATATGTAGAAGTTTGTGGTTCAGTAAATTTTGATTACGAATATCGAAGAAAAATATTTGATATAAACGGCTACAAGGTAATATTTTTACATTTGTATAAGGAATCAAGTAAATGGAAGAATCATCTCGTGAGTTATCTTGAAAGAATTACAGATTATAGATATCGCAAATTAAATGAAGTTCTCAGAAATGATAATTAAAAATTAATATTAGAAATTGAAAAACTGCACAAATGGTTGAATTAAGTTTCATATTATAAGATAATGTGAAAACATCCTTCTTATATGTCTATTTCTTTTGTTTCAATATGATATCTCTCTGCTTTTTCTGCTACATCCCTTGAGATATTCTTTGCAGCTAAAATCGCTCTTACTTCGTTTTCTTTTCTATCATTTTCAAAACTCAGTAATGAACGATACTTCATACATTGTGCTGAACCAAGATGGTTATTTTTCTCACTTGCAATACTTGCTGGGATGTTTGGAGATGATTCATCATATATAGTATTTCTATTTCTGTTTACAATTTTTTATGCTGCATTTTTCTTTAGCACATATCATTTTTTCTTTGAACAAAAAGAGAAGAGTAAGCTAGATTTGAAGAAAATAATTCACACGGTGCTTATTGCAACATTATTGGCTGTATTCATTAGGTTAGGGGGTGTTCAAGATGCAATTCCTGATTTTGTAATCTCAATTTTTGCTTTACTAGGTGGTATGACAATACCATTAATAATACTACTACTATTACAGTTATTTCTTTAATAGAGATTAGTAATGATGGAGAAGTTAAGAGAAAGAAATAATTAAGTTGAAAACAATAAATAAAAATTTATTTAAAAAGAGGTGGTTTAATTGAGCAGAAGAGGATTATTCCTGTTTCTAATAATAGTTACCTTAATTCTTTCTGGCTGCACTGTTTTTGAGGGAAAAGAAGAAATAATCATAGGAATAACACAATGGGTTTCTAACCAAGAATATACTGCAAATATACAGGGCTTTAAAGATGGTTTGGCGGAGAATGGGTATATCGAAGGTGAGAATATACACTTCATTATCGACAATCCAGAAGCAGATGAAGATAGGCAAAGAGAGATTATTCAGTCTTTTATTGATGAAGATGTTGACTTGATTTATTCACTGACAACTCCAGGAACATTAATAGCAAAAGAGATGGTTAAAGACAAGCCTATTGTGTTCTCAATAGTGACTTTTCCAGTAGAAGTGAATATTATTAGTGATTTAAGAAATTCAGGGAATAATCTTGTAGGTACACGCAACTATGTTCCTATGGCAAAGCAATATTATCAGTTCGAGAGAATATTTCCAGAAGTTAAATCTGTTGCAGTTGTCCATAGGAAAGGAGAACCAAATTCAGCTATTCAATATAATGAATTCAAAGAATTACTCTCTAATAGAGGGATTGAGATTGTAGATATAGCTGCTGTTAATTTAGATGATATGAGAGCCCAGCTTGAATCAAAGATTGAGGATATAGATGTTATGTTCTCTGCATGTGATACGCTCATACAGAGCGGGGGAGAGGAAGTTGTTATTGATTTCAGCAGGGTATACAAGAAACCATGCTTTTCCTGTAATAAGGATGGTGTATTTAAAGGAGCTCTAATGGGAACTGTGACAGATTTCTATACCCTTGGAAAAATATCTGGAGAGAAGGCAGCAGAAATATTGAATGGAGCGCAGCCCTCTTGGCTAATAACAGAGTCTCCAAGAGCAGACTATATTGTAATCAACAAAAAAACCGCAGATGAGCTCGGAATAGTTATTAAGCAAGAAATACTAGATGATGCAGTGGAGGTAATTGAGTAGCATGGCAACTATTAAATATCAATTTCTGAGAGGAGTGTTGCTTATAATCATATTGATAGGTCTTATCGGCAGCACTTCAATACTTTTTTTATCACTGGCAGAAGAGAGATTAAAAACACAAGTGCCAGAAAGTATTGATTCATTATCAGAATCATCTTATATTACTGGACTAGTCCAGCTAATAAGATATTATGATGAAGTTACGACCAATTCAGCAAGAAACTATGCTTTTACCGGGGAAAAGAAATGGGTGCAAAGATATTATCTTTTTGATTCGCAATTAAATGGTGCTTTTGCTGAGTTAATTTCTCTTAGCGATGCAGGAGATTACGAATTATTAATGCAGTTAAATAAGTCTCTGAATATATTATCAGTTCTTGAAAGTGATTCTTTTGATTTAGTAATAGCTGGTCAGTCAAAAAAAGCTGGAGATTTATTTGAAAGTGAGGACTATACTACAAATAAAAGAATTATTGCCAGAAATCTTGAGAACTTCATCAATAAAAGAGGTCATAATTTTGACAAGGTTGTTGAAGCTTCGACTATACAAACAAGAGTAGTCGTAGATGATGTGCATTCACTTACAATAACTGCTAAAGAGATCATCTATGCATTATTAGTATCTGCTGTAGTCCTGGCAATACTTCTTGGATTCAGGTTCTCTAAATCTGTTTCCAGGCGCATAAAGCTGCTTACAGAGACTATTGAATCAGTCTGCATGGGTAAGCATTCAGTTGAGATCCCTAAAGAACTAAGAAATTCAAAGGATGAGATAGGAGATTTGAGCAGGGCTTTTAAAATAATGATAAATGAAATGGACCCACCGAAAAGAAGGAAATTTAAAAATGGTAAAGAAAGACGAAGATAAGATTTATAATAATATCCTGGTGGTTACAGGCGAATTAAAGAAGCTAGAACTAAAAGTTGCAATTTATACTTTTATCTGCTCATTAATATTCTTCTTACTCTATTTTCTCTTAAATAAGTTAAGCATATTATATCTTATCTCTGTAATATTTTTTGGGATTGGAATAACAATTCTGTTTAGAAGGAATGAAGATATAAGGCTTGGAGGAATCTTAACTTATCCTTTACTGCTTTACTATACTTTAAGCAATGCACTTCTACCAATTCATTTCCTATTAGTTGTAGCCATAGGGATACCCATTACGATATATCTTGTCAGGAGAGGATATCTTGGGCAGGTTTTGTTCTATACACTTGCTATTTTTATATTCCCATTGACAGTGTTATCTTATTATGTCCTGAGTAGTTATTTCAGACCAGTTCTGCTATCCAGCATTGCCTTTGATCCGGGTTATGTAATCTACCTGTTATTGCCACACATATACCTTTATAACCTTATGAAATTACCAAAAGAAAAAATCATGAATGATATTACTATACTGATCTTATTAATAATTGGGGGTGTGGGATTTTGGCTGCTTCTAAACCTTCTGACAGGAATATAACGAAGTTTAAGATTCTTGTGATGGGAACAAGAGGCAAAAGCTCTATAGTCAGAAGGTTCCATAAGTTGTTTTATGAGAGCGGCTATAAAACACTCAGCAGAGAGACAGGACTTATTCCAATGGTTTACTATAATGACAAAGATCTCTTTATGAGACGGGAAAGAAAAAGCACTTTCTTTAGGACTTCAGAAGCGAAAATAATCATGAAAATGTTTCCTAAAAGCGAGATTATAATATTTGAGAATAACTCAATCAGCAAAAGTTACATGAGGGGCATAAACGAGTTTATGAAACCTGATGTTGTGATTATTGCTACTATTAGTGTGGATCATATCCTCAGCCAGGGCGGAACCTTGGAAGAAGTAGCTAGAGGTTATTTAGATTCTGTGCCAAGAAAAATTCCTATTATATTCTGGACTAATCATAAACTAGAACATGAAGCATTCAAGAGGGTTTGCCGGGAAGTGAAAAGAAAAGCAGATATTCTCTTCAGCCCTTTAAGAGATAGGGAAGAAACTATATTTCCTGCTCTAAAGAAATATTTAGATGAGAAGAAGATAAAATGCAATACGCTAAAGGCATTTAAGGGCAGCGGGAATATCCCTTCTGAGATCATATCAAAAATACAGAATAAGACTTTCATAAATCTGGGTCATGTTAATGATGTGCTTCACACAGCTCTTGCTCTTGACGAAATAGTATCTAGGAAAGAAATCAAGAGAGTATATTTTCTGTTTAATTTTAGGTCAGACAGGCCTGAAAGGGCATTTGTTTTTATTAACGCGTTCATTCCTTTATTCCAAAATCTGATAGAAGGAATTATTATTAGATCAGACAGCCTGTCTTTGACTGTTGAGTTTCTTAAAAAAGATATTAAAAAGAAATATTTTGCAGATTATGATATTCCGATCTATAGCTGCGATTCTGTGGCGGATTTATTAGTTGACATATTACCTCAGATTCCAGATAAAAAGACCATTATTATGCTTGGGAACACAGCAGATGAATTTGGTTATTTTCTGATAAGTAAGCTTGGTTTGTTTAAAGATACTTATCCGATTTTAGAAAGTATAGATTCAAAAACGTTTTTTGGTTTTGATTAATTAATACTATGGGTTTAAACACCGTAAATTAAACATCGTAAAAATCAACAGAACCCTATTATTTTAGAGTCTCTCAGATAAGTAAAGCTATAAAACATGTAAGCATATACTGATTTCATCTGGGAGATAATTAAATGTAGAGGTGAAACATAGTGGAGAATGAAGAAACATATGAATGTGAAAACTGCAGGAAAACCGTTAAGGCATCAGATGGAAAAGTTCCAGAGTGCTGTGATAAACCAATGAAAAAACTACCACTTGATATCTGTCTTCAGCCAGCGCATGCGGAACATGTAAGATCTATGGACGATGATGATGCTTGTGATGATTTTCGTGCTGGATAAAGAAAAACATTAATCACTCAATTATTTCTTTGATCTAACAAGAGCATTCAGTTTGTCAAAATTGATTTTTTTATAAAATAAAGGTTCTTTGTTATTCCTGTATACATGTTGATTACTCTCGAAAGTCTTTTTGCCCGTATCGATATAGAAGATCCCCAATGGCAGTTTTTCTTTTTCAATGGATTTTTTAAAAGCTTTTATTCTGTCTGTATAATCATGTGTCTCATCAAGATAATAAGTATGCTCTTTAAACCACTGGTAAGTATTTATTTTATTAAAAGACACACACGGCTGGAAAACATCTACAAGGGAATAACCTTTGTGTTTGATTGCTTTTTTCAGGATTTCTTTTGTTTCTTTAATATCGGCAGCATATGCTCTTGCAACAAACGAAGCATCAAGAGCTATTGCAACTGATAAAGGATTGAACGGTTCAAGTATTACTCCGCCTACTTGCATGGGGGTTTGAAATCCTCTCTCACTAGTCGGTGAAGCCTGTCCTTTTGTAAGTCCATATACCATGTTGTTATGGATGATATTTGTTATATCTGGGTTTCTTCTTATTGTATGAATAAGGTGGTTTCCGCCTTCACCGTACATATCTCCATCTCCACTTTCAGCAATCACGGTAAGTTTGGGATTGACTGCTTTAATAGCTGTTGCCGGAGGTAACGTCCTGCCATGCAGCCCGTTAAAGAAGTTACATTTAAGATAATGGGGGATTTTTGCCGCCTGACCAATTCCAGATACAATTACAAGATTTTTCGGCAATATATCAAGCTCTGCCAGTGATTGTTTTAGAATGTTAAGAATACCATAGTTACCGCATCCTGGACACCAAGCAATATCTATATCACCCATGTCAAATCGTTTTACATCCATATTTTTTCACCCCTCCAAAAATGACTTTATTTGTTTTCCCAGTTCTTCTACTGAAAAAGGAAGTCCATTATATTGTAAAATACTTTGGTGGATTTCAAATCCTGTATGAAGTTTGATTAGTTTGCCAAACTGGGAGGTTGCATTGTTTTCTACTATTATTGTATTCTCTGCTTTTTTAAGATAGGAGAATGTATCATGATGAAGCGGGTAAACTTGTTTAAAATGGAGAAATGAGATATCGTTTCTTCCTATTTTTTCCAAGGCTTCATTTATGACATGATATGTGGATCCCCATCCGATAATCAACATTCTATAGTCTTTATTTCCAATTAGTTCTGGAGATATTACTTCATTTTTGATTTCATCTAGTTTTTTTATTCTTTTATCAACCATTTTAGTTCTAAGTTCAAGGTTTTCAGTGATATGTCCCTCTTCATCATGTTCATCACTATCCACACAGACTAAACCTTCACCAAAACCCGGAATGCCGCGGGAGGATATGCCATTTTCCGTAAGCTCATATCGCTTGTAATCTTTCTTTGTTTTTACAATGTAATTTTCATTTTTTATATCTGATAGGTCAATAGGTGATTGATTATAGTAGGAATCAACAAAATATTGATCAGTGAGAATAAAAACAGGAATTTGGTATTTATCTGCAAGATTGAAGGCTTTTTGGGTTAGATAAAAACCATCTTGTATTGTTCCTGGTGCAAAAATGATTCTTGGAAACTCGCCATGGCCTGAGTACAAAGCATGTTCTAAATCCGCTTGTTCAGTTCTTGTTGGAAGCCCAGTGGCAGGTCCTGGTCTTTGAGCAAGATGGATTACAACTGGGGATTCAATCATGCCTGCAAGACTTACTCCTTCTATCATTAATGCAAAGCCCCCTCCTGACGTGGTAACCATTGCCCTCCCACCAGCATACCATGCACCCAGGGCCATATTTATTGCAGAAATTTCATCTTCAGCCTGTTCTGCAATTATGTTAAAATCATTTGAATGCTGAGATAAAAATGTCAACACCCAAGTTGAGGGAGACATAGGATATGCCGAGATAAAATTACAACCACCAGCAATCGCTCCTAATGCTATTGCTTCAGTACCGTTTAAAAGAATTTCATCTTTAATATGCTCATGTCTCTTAATGTCTATGTTAATTTTCCCCGATTTCACTAAATTAGTACCAACCTTGTAGCCTTTTTCTGCTGCCATTATGTTTTTATCTATGATATCTTTATTTTTTGAAGAAAAAAACCATTTGATATGTTCAGTTAATGTTCTTTTTTGAATCTTACATACAGCAGCTATTAACCCTATTGCTAGAGTATTTAAATAGATCTTATCACCTATTTCATGTGTTAATTCTGAAAAAGGAACATCTATCATGTTGTTGGCTGGTGCTTCTTTTAGATTTTTTTGATCTCCTAGAATAATTGTTTTCTTAGAAATTCTTTTTTTAACATGGCTAATTGCATCTTTGCTTAATGGAATGAGAATATCGATCGTATCAACATAAGCAGAAACTGGTTCTGAGCTTATGCGTATCTCTGTTGAATTGTTCCCCCCTCTAATGCGAGACATATATTCCTTTGTAGAAAAAACATTAAACCCTGAGTGTTTTGCCATCCTCGTTAATAAATACTCAACAGTTTGAATACCCTGGCCTGCTTCACCACATAAAACAATTGATGCAGAGTCCTTGAAAGTTGCTGAAACTATATTCATAAACTCCCCTTACTTCCCTACAAAAAAACAATGTTTTAGTTAAATAGTTTCTGCCAGCAAGTGGTTCCATAACTTTCATGGGGCAATACCTTGTAATATTTCTAACTGTCAGCTTTATAAAAGAATAAATGTTATGAAAACAATAGTTTCAGGGAGAGTGACAAAAGTATGTTACAGGAAATTACCTATTATCTTATTTTTGGGATACCATTTATTGTGTATCTTGGTATTGTAACCTTGTTTATGTTTGTTATTACTGCATTGTTGGCTTTATTTAAACGAAGAGCTAAGACAAAGATTTCCATACAATGGCATTTTCGTATGGCATATCTTTCAATTCTTTTAGGAATAATCCATGGAACGTTAGGAATCTTGGCGTATTTTTAGCCTCTCAAGGTTTTGTTTTCCTTGTGTTTCGCAACATTGAAATAATCTTATGTCATTGATACCATTGTAATTATGATTTAGGAGAGATAAAGATGTTATATAAGAAATCTAATGGTAAAAAGAGGCTGGCGAATAGTAGCAAGATTATGGTTCATATTGTTTTATGTTTTCTCTTTGTTTCCATTTTTTCGATAACAGCGAGTGCTCATTCGCCATCCAATATGGACTTAAGCTATGCTGTTGAGACTCAGACGCTAAAAGTAACCATTACTCACCAGGTTGCAAATCCAGATACTCATTATGTTTATAATATAGTAATCAAAAAGAATGGAGAAACCTACAATACATATGATTATACAAGTCAGTCCAGTATTACAAGTTTTACCTATAACTATAATATAAACACAACTGAAGGCGATGTTATTGAAGTCACTGCTTCGTGTATTCAAACTGGTTCAATAACAAGACAGGTAACTGTCAGTGCTGATAATGGTACATCAGGTGATTCCAATGGTACTTCAACTCCTGGTTTTGAACTCACCATGTCCGTTGTTGCAATAGCGGCAGTCCTATTGTGGAAGTGGAAAAAATGAGTTGAAATCCCGTAATATTTTTCAGATTAACTAAATTTATTCTATAATAACTAAAATTATCTCGATTTTGAATCCCTTTTTATCCGTCTCCAAAACAAAAAAGTATTGTTGGTGGTTACTAGGGGTAGAATACACTAAAGAGATCTCAGACTACTTCGTAAGCGACAACAATTCTTTGCTAAGAAGCCCGATATGGCCCATTTCCTCCTTGATAATTCCATCCAGTTTTTGCTTTCCCAGATGCATCGGAACAATGTCTTTCATTCCCAGATAAAAAACGATAGAATCTTTTTCAGCAGTAATGGCTGTCTTAAGTATCTCTTTTAATGCAGTGATATCGATTTCCTTTTCATAAAATACACGGGTATCAGCCAGTGCACGAAGATAATAAACTGCCTCATTTTCAGGGTCAAATGTTGTCACCACTTTCTCATTATCAGATAGTTGACCCCTTAAAGTTTTAAACGTTTTTTCGTGTTCATCTTCCATTTCTGCAAGATGAATCAAAAGCTTTTTTTTATTTTCATCAACAACATTTTCTGCTGCTGTTCTGTAAAACTTTGCTCCATTCTGTTCAATTTGTTCAGCTATCTCAAAAATCTCATCTGCATTAAAGTCGTAACTCACTTTCTCCATCTCCTTTTAAATACCTCAAGTTAACAAGTATATTCTGTCTCAATATAAGTATTTTGCAAAAAAGTCGCTACCTTTTTCCTATTACTGTTCTGATATTAGGTTTTTTTTATGATAAAAACAATCAGGATGCTATTAATTGGATATACTCAGAAGGATATGAGACTAATAGTTTACATTTGTGAAAAAGAAAAAAAGAAGGAGCTTAGTGAAATAGACCTCACTCTCCTAATAAAATCAGCAGACCCGAAAATGGCATTCTGTTGCCGAAAATCCCTCCCGTTGAGTTGTTTAACTCCCGGCAGGAGTGAAGAGGGACGGACCTGGCGGGATTTGAACCCGCGATCTATAGCTTAGGAGGCTATCGCCCGATCCAGGCTAGGCTACAGGCCCATTTTTAAAGATAGCATAATCCGTTAATTTTTAAAAGTTGTTAAGTAAATTTTATTGTGATTGATAATTAATTGAAAAACTACCTGATGTTGAGTCTACATCACTTTTTTCTGGTTTTTGATTTCGAAGTTCAGATAGTCGAATTGTCTCAAACTCTATATCTTTTGACTTAAGTATTTTTGATATCCCTGGTACATGTCCGTCACCAATGCATGTGATGATTTTTTCATAGTTTTCATTTAGCCTTATCAGTCTATTTACCATATAGTCATTTCTTTTGTCAATTAGCGTTGATTTTATCGTTGGAAATTTTTTTCCTATTTCTTCCATGTAAACATCAAAATTATCCTGGATGTTTTCTAGTTCAGCTTCAACTCTTTTTTTGCTGATAAATAGCCCTCCAAACCCAGAGAGCAATAATCTGAATTTTTCAGAAAAGGGCATTGATCTCCACATTTTTATAAACAATTGTTGTGCATTCATATCTATTAATTCAGCCGGCATCCCATGGGTTTGGGCATAGTTTATTGCTGCAAGCATTTCATCACCTGCGTTTACGCCGTATTCACTTGCCATGCTTTCTTGGAATCTCGCTAGCAGTCTATAGATAAATGGGAGATTTTTCTTTGCATCTTCATAAGCTTTGGGATCTTGTTTTTTCATCATTATTGCGTTATATCTCTGTTTGTCAAGTTCTACGCAGATGATATCTGGTTGTTTCTCATCAAAAATTGCGGTAAGTGCAGATGAGAGATCAAAGACATGCCCTGTTCCTATGAGTGTAATCATTTTTATTTCCTTCTTTTTTCTGTGTGCTGGTATTGTTTTTTGTTACATTAATTTATGTTTTCATAAAATACTCAAAATTACGGCATTAGATTGTTTTTTTATCATTAAAATTACAGATCACAATTAGACACAAAATCAATACATCAAAGATATATTTTTATAGAAATACCTATTACAAAAATGCAGAACAGGTGAAGTAAAATGGATTTTCCAAAAGGAACCATATTCAAAGACGAAACAGATCCAGAAACTGGGAAAAAACTGAAAGTTGCAATACTACCTGATGGAACAATACTAAAATTCTGGACAGAAGAAGAACTCACCAGCATCTAAAAACAATTATTTCTAAAAATAGTAAAAGAAACGAAAAAAGTCGTTTCTAATATCGATAATGTTCCGGTTTATATGGCCCTTCCAGTTTAACACCAATATAATCCGCTTGCTTTTGCGAAAGTTTTGTCAGTTTTACACCAAGCTTTTCCAGATGAAGACGAGCAACTTCTTCATCAAGAATTTTTGGAAGCCTATATACGCCAATTTTATGATTCTTCTCCCATAGTTCTATTTGAGCAAGACTTTGATTTGTAAAAGAATTACTCATAACAAAACTTGGATGACCTGTAGCACAACCAAGATTTACAAGACGACCTTCTGCAAGCATAAAAATCTCATGACCATCCGGAAAAACATATTTATCCACCTGAGGTTTAATATTAATTTTCTGAATACCTGATAACCCCTCAAGTTTACTCACCTGAATTTCATTATCAAAATGACCAATATTACAGACAATCGCCTGATCCTTCATCTTTTTCATATGCTCTGCAGTAATAATATCACAATTACCAGTAGTCGTTACATAAATATTCCCTTCTTCAAGTGCATCTTCAATAGGCTTAACTTCATAACCTTCCATTGCTGCCTGCAGCGCACAGATTGGATCAATCTCATTGACAATTACTCTTGCTCCAAATCCACGCATTGATTGACAGCATCCTTTCCCAACATCACCATAACCGCAGACAACAACTGTTTTACCCGCAACCATCACATCAGTTGCTCTTTTGATACCATCAGCAAGGCTTTCTCTACACCCATACAGATTATCAAATTTTGACTTTGTTACCGAATCATTGACATTAAATGCCGGAAATAAAAGCGTACCATTCTCCATCATCTGATAAAGCCGGTGAACACCTGTCGTTGTTTCTTCTGAAACACCTTTTATATCTTTTGCCATCCTCCGCCATGTTTCACTATCTTCAACATATATTTCTTTTAACCGTATCATGAGCTCTCTGAAATCCTCCCCTTCAGAACTGTAATCTTTTTCAAGGAGTTCAGGGTTGTTTTCGATTTCCACTCCTTTATGAACCATTAGTGTTGCATCGCCACCGTCATCAACAATGAGATGTGGACCTTTTCCATCACCAAAATCAAGCGCCTGCTGAGCACACCACCAATACTCCTTCAATGTTTCACCCTTCCAAGCAAATACAGGTACACCAATCTTTGCAATAGCCGCTGCTGCATGATCTTGTGTTGAAAAAATATTGCAGCTCGCCCATCTCACATCAGCACCAAGTTCTTTTAAAGTCTCAATAAGAACTGCAGTTTGAATCGTCATATGTAAACTACCCATCACCCGGGCACCAGAAAGTGGTTTTTGTGACCCATGTTTCTCACGTATCGCCATAAGCCCAGGCATTTCTTTTTCAGCAATATCAAGTTCTTTTCTTCCAAAATCAGCAAGACCAATATCTTTAATTTTATAATTCTCTGTTTGAGCTACCATCATTCATTACACCTACTTTTTTTTATTTTAATATAAGCTTTGCATCAACAACACATAAGCTTTTCTCGTATACAAATACAGGATTTAAATCCATCTGGTCAATACGATCATCAAGCTCCGCACCAAGTTTTGATACTTTTAAGAGGAGATCTATAACTAGTTGTTTATTTGCAGGGATGTTTCTGAATCCTTCAAGTAGTTTTTTTCCTTTAATCTCTTCGATCATCTGCTCTGCATCATATCTGTCAATCGGTATAACTCGGAAGCTGACATCGTTATACAGTTCAGTATAAATCCCTCCAATTCCACACATAAGCGTTAAACCAAATGTTGGATCCTGAACAAGACCTATAATAATCTCAACGCCTTTTTCTTCCATTTGATCAACAAGAAGGTTTTCTTTCGGAAACTTTTCCTTAAACTTTTTAAAAGCCACTCTAAGTTCTTTTTCATCTTTAATATTGAGTTTTACACCACCGACATCAGTTTTATGCAAAATTTTATTTGAACAAACTTTTAGTGCTACAGGATACTTCAGACCAATTGAATCCAAATCACATTCCTTATTTACAATCTCATATTTTGTTGTTGGAATACCATGTGCATTAAGAAGATCTTTAACTTCATTTTCTGCAAGTGGTCCTTTTCTTTCTAATAATTTTTTTATGTTTTCTTTCATGTTTTAACCTACCTTTCTGTCATCTATCACTCGTTTTGCCTTCAAGCCGGTGTCTGGTATTGTATTTGGTGGGAGAACCTCTATTTTTGGAGTGAAAACAATTACTGATTTTATATCGTTTTGTAGTTTTTGAGTAAGACTTTCAGTCTCTGCCGTGCTGAGTTGTTTTTTTGTTTCCACCTCCACAGTAAGCATATCTACATCATTTTTGGTTGAAAGCATCATACGCCAGTTACCACCCACTTTTGAGTTTTTCATCAAAACTGACTCGATCTGACCAGGGAATATGTTTGTCCCTCGGATAATGATCATATCGTCACTGCGTCCTTTAATTGTTGAATGTTTAATATGAGTACGACCACATTCACATACTTCTTGATCATAGAGTTTTGCAATATCTCTTGTCCTATATCGTAACAACGGCATTCCTTCTTTTGTAAGTGTCGTAAGAACAATTTCTCCTTCTTCTTCTAAACCAATTGGTTCTAATGTTTTAGGATCGATAATTTCAATAAAGAAATGATCCTGCCACAGATGAAGTCCGTCATGAGAATCACAATCCGTTGAAACACCTGGACCGCACATCTCAGTGAGTCCATAGATATCATGAACATCCATACCCCATGTTTCCACAATACGTTTCTTAAGGCCAGGTGTAAACATTTCTGCTCCAAACAGACCATTTCGTATCTTAAGTTTTGTAGGATCAATCCCTAGATCATGAGCAACTTGGCCAAGGCGGAGTACATATGAGGCAACTCCCGACATAAACGTACTTCCATAATATTGCATGAGTTTGATTTGTCGTTCTGACTGCCCTTGTCCCGATGGAATCACCATCGCTCCAACTTTTTGTGCGCCATAATGAAAGCCAAAAGCACCAGTAAATGTACCATAGGGAATCGGGTTTTGAAAGATGTCTTTTTTTGTAAGACCGGACATAGAAAGGCAACGAGCCATTACTTCTGACCACACCGCAATATCGGTAGGGGTGTAACAGACAGTAATGGGAATTCCAGTAGTTCCTGATGATGCATGCAACTCTATGCAGTTATTTAGTGATGTTGTCATTAGTTTAAAAGGAGCGTTTTTTCGAAGATCATCTTTTGTAGTAAATGGTAGTTTTCTTACATCTTCAAGTGTTTTGATATCATCTGGTGTAATTCCTAACTCTTTGAATTTTTTTTTGTAGTGCGGTACGTTTTCATAGACAAGATGAACGGTCTTTTTCAGGCGAGAAAACTGTATTTCTTGTATTTTTTTACGAGGCATTGTTTCCAGTTTTGAATTAAAGATAAAATC
>SDBT01002369.1_pt1 | contig 33305 bp, 44 predicted proteins | sample 2277101 | NCBI WGS metagenome assembly SDBT01 (sample SAMN10404973, study PRJNA504765) | marine sediment metagenome | isolation source: marine sediment core GS10_PC15, 103 cmbsf | place: Arctic Ocean: Southern Knipovich Ridge | collected 2010
TGGTGCTCTCCTCACGCGTTGAAGTTAAATAAAAAACGGGGCCGAGAAGCCCCGCTATTATTAGATGCAGGAGGGGCCGAAGCCCCTCCCACTCAGGGAAAGGAGTGACGTTTGCACGTCACATGAGTATACCGAAGAGAACCTCCTCGTCCACTCCGGCGGTGCTTATGGAGATGCAGGTTATTTCTTCTTGCCTTTCTTCTTGCCTTTCTTCTTGCCTTTCTTCTTGGGCTTCGGCTTCGGCTTCGGCTTCGGCTTGGGTGCCCCTTGCTCGTATTCACGGATCGCGTCGATGATCATCCTGAATTCAGGTACGAACACGCGGGCCTCATTCTTCCAGTAGATGATTCGTCGTCGAAGATCTGCGATAACCTGCTCGCGAAGGTCCTCTTCGTCGTCGAGGACTTCAACAGGGACGTAGACGCCATACTGGGCCTCTTCTTCGTCTTCGTCGATGTAGATGACCTCCACGTGCTTGAACGCATGGACGACCTCTTTCGATCCGTCCTCGTAGACCACCTCGATCCCGAGATGGTTCATGAGGTCCCGTGCCTGCTTCAGTCGGTGCATGTGTGCAGCAGTTGGGTCATCCCACTCGAACTGGCCGTGCAGAGGTGACTTCCCACTTGTGGCGTCATTTAGAACCTGGTCAGTGGAGATCTGGTCGAAGGAGATGTTGTACTTCTTGGCAAGCCTGGTTAAGTGCCTGCCGAATACAGCAGCGTCCTTATGACCGAACCGCGCTCCTCTTCTTGCGCGCCACTTTCTTGGTTGCTTTCTTCCGGCCGCCGCCGTTCTTGCTGACATACTCGAGCACCTCCTCCATCAGCCGGTATTTGTAGTTGTAGGCCTCCGTGTGGTCGTGAGATACTTGCTTAATGGCGGCCTTTTCCCTGACGCGGAAACCTCCCTGAATGCCGCCAAGTTCAGCACGACGAACGCCGATTCCGCCGAGAACGCCGGCCGCGTTCACGAGATGGACGAGTGTGTCGAGAGACACCGCGGGGTGTACAATGCTGATGAGCGGAGAAGCCCTCCATCCGTAGACGTGTGGAAGCCACTTCATGACGGGTGTCTTGGTCTTGCCGTTCCGTGACCAGACCTCTTCCATTTGAATCTCGTCGAACTCAATGGGGAAGGCGTGGCCCTGCACCATGATGAGCACCTTGAGCTCCGACATTGCGACACCTTCGATGCCGCGGCCCGCGGCAATGATGGCCTTTTTCAAACCGATGGATGGGAAGGCCAGGCGCTCTTGTAGGTAGAATGTGCGTGCCAGCTTCTCCCCCGGGTAGACGAATGGTGTTGTGATCTTGTGTTTCTTCGCTTTCTTGCCGTTCGTGCGCAGTCGGTACATGGCTTCCATGAACAGCATCTCCGCTGTGGGTATCACCTTGACCTCGACCGTTCCCTTGAGGCCAAGAGCGCCGGCGCGGAGCTCGTCGCGAACTCGTTCGGATAGTCGGTCCATCACGAGTACGCCTGTGCCTTCGATGGGCACGATGTAGTGCTTGTGCTCCACACCTTCGGTGATACGAATGACCTCTGGTCCACCTTTCCGAGATGTCGGCGTTATCGCCTTTTTCTTTGCCAAGTTTCTTCTCCTGAATAAAGTAGTGGTCTGGGCTGGCCGGATGTAGCGGGTTTCGTGCTGGTGGTCCAACGAGGTATTTCTCCTCGATGAACCGATCAGTCGGCATGATTGACAACGAGACGTTTGGTGTGGCGTCATATTGTCGGGTCGTGCGTCGAATTGTGCTAATGCTCCTGCAAGGAGTCGAACCCCACAAGAGCCGTATGAGAAGGAAGAGCGTGTTACGCGAGGCAATGCGTAGCGTCGCTTTGTTCTTAAAGACCCCTCTTTCGAGGAATCTCACCCCGAAGGGACCGGTTCCGCGTCCAGTATCGCTGTGGCCCAAAGCGGATCGGATTGGGAGGGAGCGGTTGGTGCTGGTGGTCCCACAAGGCAGTAAACCTCGTAGGACCGGGTTGTGCTTCGTATCGTCGCGAAAGTGGCAGTATCGGGACGTGAGGTGAAGCCTTGTTCTTAAAGGACCCTCCGAGGTTACCGACAAGGCACCCCGGAGGGCAAATGAAACCAAACAACATAGAACGCAGGTGCAAATCTGCGGTATGTTTAATGCCCCCGAAGGGGCTTTGTCCGGAGCGGTCTCGGAGAGGAAGGTAGTGCCTCGAACTGTGCTGGTGGCTCGGCCGCGATTTCTCCCGACTGAGCCGATTGTTCGGAGTCGTCTTGTTCTGGGAAGGATAGTAACGCGCTGTAGCGACATGTACTAATGCCCAAAGAAGGTATTGAGCCTCCTGAGAGCTGGTTACGGAATTGGTCTCGGATCGGGGTGATGGGTGAGGGTGAGTCATGATAAGTCGCGTGCTGATGACCCCAGTAGGTATCGAGCCTATTGGGGCCGGATTGTGATACGCGTTATCGAATCCTGTCGGGGTTCGGAAAGACGCGTCTTGTACTTAAAGAGCCCCCGAAGGGGCGATTGTGCCATGGAGGGGAAAGGGGTGCAGGGTGAGGGTGAGTCAAGGATGGTGCTGATGCCCAAAGAAGGTATCGAGCCTCCTTTGGGCGCCTTAGGTAGAGTGGTGGCTTGGATCGTTCTGTTAGGGAAAGTGGTGGCTTGGATTGTGCTGGTGACTCCGCGAGGCAGTCAGCCCCGCGGAACCGATTAGGTGTGAGACGTAACGCACAGGCAGAACGTGCTCCGTCAAGTACTGGTGCCCCGTACAGAATGTCTCCTGTACAGGGCGGTGAGTGAGGTGTTACGCCTCGGAAAGAGAGGTTAAGCTCGATGTGGTTAGGTGCTAATGACCCCACAAGGTCTTTCTCCTCGTGGGGCCTTGTGCCAACTACAGCAAGGGAAGGCCTGCTGTTGGTGGAGGTGCGCGGAATTGAACCGCGGTCCTGACGAAGCTTCCGGTAGCCGTCTACAACCATATCCAGTTCATTGTTCGAGTTACTGGCACCTCTATCGGGTTCTTTTCACCCGCAAGCCAGACCTAATCTCGACTCGACTACGGTCAGCGCGTCAAGCCACAGCCCGGATTTACGGCGTCCTATCCGAGTCCCTCCTGGCTTGGGGAAACGGGAGACGGAACAGCTGCCTACGCAGCCATCGCGTAGGGGCGGAGGCCCCCGATGTGTGCGTTCTTGGCACTTAGTGTTTGGTCGGTCTGTCAAGGTCGCCCGACCAAATGCCTGGTTGCAGGATATCCTTTCACTGCCCAGTCGAAACCTGTCACCCCCGAAAAGAAACCCCCGAGCAAGCTCGTGCCTGCCCGGGGGTTGATTTTACTGCGGTGGCATCAGCCCTATGTCTTCCACGTCGTCCGTCGTCTTTCCGCGGTCAGCAGTAGGGTTTTGCGGCTTGTTGGATCCTCAATATCCAGTTGCGGGGTCCTGGAGCTGGGACACTTCAGCAGGGTAGTGACCTCCAGGCACTGGGCGCCGAGATTAAGCAGCGTGCTTTTTGCGTCATATTGGTTGCTGATCTGTGCAATGTTGGTCCGGACCGTTACGGCGCCTACGAGTTGTTCGGCATTTTCCGTTTGTGGTCGAAGGAGGACCAGGAAGTCGGTGGCGTATCCATTCGTATTGTTCTCGGTCGCCACGACCGGGTCGGGGGCTCGTGCCTGCTCGCCCATCAGTGCGCTGGTGGCGAACAGCGCAACGAGCACCATCATCAGGATCAACAGGACCCCAAGGATAGCTCTCATACTTGCACCTCCGTAGTGAAAGAAAGAAGTTGTGAATACCAGCAGTATATCTGCTTCGGTGTTAAATAAAAGCTCCGGCCCAGCGCATGAGGGTTTGAATGGAAGGCCTGTCGCACGGGAGGCGGGGCCGGAGCTACCAGTCGATCGTTTTTACCTGTACACCTACTTCGGAATCGTCCTTTATTCGCCAAGAGCCGCCTCCTGTCGCCTCAGACTGGCATGCAGTGTGGCGTGTTTGCTGTGACCGTCGAGGACTTCTATGTTTCTGGCCCTGTTGTCCTGTCGCTTGCTGTTCTTGTGGTGGACAACTTCGCCCGGCTTGAGGGGCCGACCAATCTTTTTCTCAGCTACAAGTCTGTGCTTGTACACGAGCCCACTGCTCGCCGACTCGTGATGATCTGGCTGGTAAACCTGAACGTATCCCTGACCATCCACAGTCTCTCCGGTGCACACACCATCGTTGAGCTGATAGATACCGGCACACCTCCTGGAGCAGAACTTGCCCACTTTGCTCGGCTTAGTCTTAAAAGGAGTCGAGCAGTTCAGGCAGACGCATTCCTTCATGCTTCGTCTCCTAAAGAAATCTTCTCCACAGTTCTTATGACCTATATGTGACGGCTTTTAGGGGCGTTGTCTACGTAAAACCGCGTTGACGGGCCCCTACGGGCCCGCCAATCCAGCCATTCCGATCGCTATCGCGTCGGAAATATCAAAGTCCTGCTCTGCCAGTGTCAGGTTAAACGCCCTGTTTATCGTGATCAAAACCGACTTCTTATTGTATTCAGTGATCTGGTTTCGTCGCATTTCCTTTTTCTGCTTCGGTGTCAAAGTCTTCACTCCTATCCTCTTGTGTGCCGTGGACTGCGCGATCATGATCGGGTCGCGGCTCAGGCCTTTCCAAGTCGCCATAGTGGCGGCCGCGATGTAGTTCTGAAGGATCCGAACGGTCTTCGCGTTCTGGATCGATTTCATGGCTTCGATGGCGACGTCATGAACGTTGTGTTTCTTGATGAGGCCAACGACGAACTGTTCGAAGCGGCACATCCTCGCCGGGTGCCGCAGTTTCTTCTGCATGATAAGTAGGCCGCGGTCGATCAGGACAGGACACTCTGCGCCCTGACCGACCACAGCCCAGCCAACTTGTCTTGATGATGTGTCTAATCCTAGGATGCGTAGTTTAGACATGTGGTGGGTTCCAGAGTTTCTTCTCGCGTTGCTTCTTGGCGGTCATCAGAGCACGCCGGCGCTTCCTGGGGGGCAGCTTCTCGAGCGGCAACGAGATGGGGGCCTCGGGTATGGTTGCTACAGGGACGCGATCGAACAACTCAATGAAGCGCAGCTCTACATCCAGCGGCGCGATCCTGTCGAATCGCTTGTTCGGGAACAGGGCCTGCGGTAGATCGAACACGAACGGCTCTTCTTCTGGCGTGAGCCATGAGAAGGTCAGTCTCTTTGTGTTCTCCACCATACGGAGAGTGACGTAGGCGAAGTGCCCGTTCACCCGGTAGCGGCCTTTTTGGAGACTCACCTCTGAAACGAGTATCGTCCAGAATGACTCCGCCGTTTCGTCGATCCTATTCTTCTTGGACATTACGTCTCCCCCACAACAATCCCCTGAACGCCGCTTTCGCTTCGCGGGACAATTCATGGGCACGCACCATGTGTGCGTAGAACCTTCGATGTTTCGACGGCACCTTCGCTCTTTTTGCTGACAGGAAGTGCCAGACGGCACCTCCTTCCGGGGGTTCGCCGTTCATGTTCTCGGCGATCAGGCGGTTGATCCTTTTGCACAGGATTCTGGTCAGGGCGTTCTGTTGTTCGTTGACATAATCGAGAGCGTGTATTGCCGGCCTACAGTCCGTGTACACGCTCACAGACACGTCATTCGCCCTGAGATTGTGAGAGAAGAGGACGTTCTCGATGCTCTCGAGTCCGGACAAGATGCCGTAGAGTTCTGCTGCTATCTGGGTCATTCCGTCCGGGGTAGGGTGCTTATGTTCGTAGTAGAACGGTGACTCCTCCTCTTCGCTGAGGAGAACGAAACCGACGCCGCCGGGGCAGTTTCTACCCACGGCAGCGTCGGTAAACAGTCGTACTTGGATCACGTTCGTCTCCTAGAGGCTCTACATGATTGTGAGAGACTCTTTCTTGATGACCTCTTTTGCACGGACAGAGCTCGCTACCGTCTGTGTCCACTCGTAGATCTTCTTGTACTTCTCGTCGTCTTCCATCGTCGGAGGGAGCGAGTTGTACTTCTCGGCGAAGTCGGCCCGGGTGATGATGCCGTTGTCTTTGAGAGTCTTCAGGTTATGAGTTACCTTTTCTTTGTTGGTGAGCTCAGCACCCTCTTCCTCACCTTCCGCTTCGCCCTCTTCCTCGCCCTCCTCCTCGGTTTCGGTCTTCTTCGGCTTCGGCTTCGGCTTCGGCTTCGGCTTCGGCTTCGGCTTCGGCTTCGGCTTGGGTGTTGCCTTCTTGGCGCTCTTCATCCGCAGCTTCTTCTTCTCGGGAAGTCCAGCGATGATCTCGGTTATGGCGGCATCGTCGAACGCGTAGAGTTCCTGGTCCGCGAAGAGGATCCTCAGCAGCGATTCTTTCTTGGCACCCTGGGTCACGTCGTACCCGAGCTTGTCAGCGTACTTTCGCACGTCTTCCACGCGCATTTTGGCGAGGGTAGCAGCGTCGATGAGGTCGGGGGCGGAGTCCTCCGCGGTTTGGGGTTCGACGGAGATAACCTCGAAGTGCTTGTGAAGCATCTTCGGAAGTATCGCGGGATCCACTTCGAGACCGAGTTCGCGAACCTGCTTTTCGCCGAGGTTCATGAGTGTGGCCGCCCGCGTTTTGTTTGTCGTGAGAACGAGTTTCTGTGAGTAGTCGCCCTTCCCGAAACCCATGTAGGCTTTCGTCACGAGCTTGGACTTGACCTTCCCAAGGCCCGCTTCTTCCATGCGTTCCGGGTCTGTGACGATCATGATAGGTGCAGCGCCGATGGGGGTCAGTGATGCCGTAAGATTCAGGGAGCTGGCCAAGGTAGCGAACTTTGCAGCACCGTCGTCTCCGCTGTGATTAGCAGAGAACTCGACGAGCGCCTTCTCGAGGATCTGGCTTTGGGAGAAGTCCCGATACACGGGGTGCTTCTTCATCGTTCCCAGGCACGACTCGATCAGTTCCTGGGCTTCTCCGCTTTCGGGTTTGATGGCGAAGGACTTCAGGACGGCACCCGTCGCGCCGGCTACTTCGCCGAGCAGCTCGTCGATACGGGCTTTGAACATGTCCCGAGAGATGTACTTTTTGCCGCCCATGGTGGCGAGAGGCAGCAGATTTCTGACTTTTGCCTTGTCGATAACGCCCTTAGCGAACGCCCGGAACAGCTGGTGAATATGACCCTGCCCGATCTTGCGGAACATGTCGGCCGAGATCCCCATCTCCGCGTGCATGTGGACTGTGGCCATGGCGTTCTTGGCTGATCCGCCGGCGAGCCCCAGTTTCTCCCGAATGAACACGAGAAAATCACTGAACCCTTCGTTCAGGTGGACCTGGTTGTTGTGCAGCACGGTGAGCAGGACGCCAAGATGCTTCTGGGAGGCTTCTCCAGTCTCACGCAGCTCGAGGACCTTCTTCTTCTGGGCTTCGACCGTTCGTGGAATGGCGAACCCCAAGGACCGAAGGTATTCGATTCGGTTGATGTCGATCTCGTTGGCGTTGTCCTTGACGGTCTGGGCGGGCAGTTTGGGCGCTGCTTTCTTCGGCGTGCTTTTCTTCTTGGGGGCCACCTTCTTTCTCGTAGGCGTCATCTTGGGCGCCCCCTTCTTTGGGGTAGCCTTCTTGGTGGCTTTCTTCTTGGTAGATCTCTTCTTGGCCATCGACTCCTCCTATTTCTTCTTCTTGGGAAAACAAAGCGGTCTGAGTGGGCACCTCTTTGCGCGGGCTTGGGTCTTCTTAGTACACCAACAGGTGGCGACCGACCACCGGCCATCCTTCGCGAGATCGCGCGCCGTGCCTATGTACTCGTGAAGCCACGACTCGACATTCAGATCACGAGCGACACCGAAATGAAGGGAGCCTGCGTCCGGGTCTCCTTGGGGGATGTAGCGGAGAATACCCGTTTCCACGGGGTATTGGAAGTAATTTCCGGCGTTGGCCAGAAACAGGTAGATCTTCAGCTGCATCTCGTCCTTAGGAAAGGAACGCATATAGCGCTGGAGCTGTTCCCAGCGGCCGACGCCGAGAGTCTTCAAGTCACCGATGTAGACGCGGCCTTGGTGCAGGATGGGCAAGTCGATGCGGGCACGTATGCCCAACTCCTTGTGGGCCAGTCCAACTTCTTTGTACGCCCACAACCCGTTCTTTTGGCAGTAGCGCTCCTCCTGTAGCTTTCCGCTTGAGTACCGTACCGTCACGGTGTTGTCGCACGGCTCAGGGCGAAGCTGAGGCTTGTGCAGCGTCATGCCACAGCTCGTACACTTCCAACGTCCGAGGAGCTTTGGTGTCTCGCCGAAATACTTGTTCTGCTCCATCTCGTGCAGAGCAGTTCCTGTGTCGAACTTTCGATGGAGCGTGTAGTCGAATAGTGATGGGTCCGGATCCGGCACGACCGCCAAGTTGATCCTGTGTTTCTCGTAGTCCCATGTCTCGGCTACGACCATGAGTCGCACCACGTCGAACCGCATGCACGGGTCCGCTAGGGACGAGGGGTGGAAGACGTCGTCAAGCTTACGGTGCTCTTGGGCCCACAGGCTCAGCCGACCCTGCTCGGCGATCTCGTCCAAGTTTACATCCGCTACCAGAGGCGGTTCCGGCAGCAGGCCGCCGATGAACTCGCCGATGGTATCTGCTAGTTCTTTCATAGGTTCCTCAGATCATAGACGGATGGTCCAAGAAGAACTGCTTCCAAGCAGCATCGTCCATTAACAACGCGTCTGCGTAATCGATCTTCTCCAGAGGAAGGGCGAACATCTTGAGCTCGATCGTCGGCGGTTCCTGGTGCGCCTTAATCTCGAGCTGCTCGATGTCACGTCTCGAAGCCCGGACTATCCTCTGGACCAGCGTGGACTCTTCTTCTGACAGAGATACCACAGGTTCTTGTTCCTCGGGCGGGTTTGTTCCGGTTCCGTCATTCACGAGCCAACTCCTTTGCCTTTTTGAAGTGGCTGACCATCTGCTCGATGATGGCCACGTCTCTTCCACGGTAGATCGGGTATGACGGGTGATAGGTCCACAAGTACCAGGCGCTCTTTCCACGCTCTGTGAGGCCGGCTAGCTGTGTGGACTTCACGTCCTTCGGCTTCAAGTTCTTGAGCGTAGCGATCGCCGTCCCGCCGAGACCGACGATAGCCTTTGGCTTTATGATTTGCAACTGCTGTAGAAGATACGGTTGGCAGTTCCCCATCTCGCGCTGGTTCGGCTTTCGGTTCTTCACCTTGATGCCCTTTATAGACGAGCATCGACACTTTACGGCGTTGCAGATAAACAACTCTTCACGATTGAGGCCCGACGCATTGATGACATTCGTCAGGAGTTCTCCAGCATCCCCTACGAAAGGGTGTCCGGTGGCGTCCTCTTCTTCGCCTGGGCCTTCGCCCACGAGCACGATGTCAGCGCTCACGTTGCCGTCCCCGAAGACCTTCTTGGTCACGTTGGGCAGCAGATGTTCACAGAGCGTGCACGATTCTACGTCGTTCCAGAGACGTTTCATCTCTAGAAGTTTAGGACTTCCACCCATGTGAGAGCCTCCTCGCAATCTGTGCAGCAAAAGACGGGTTCACCGACTTCACCGTCGATGCGATTGAACTCGAAGTCGAATACTCTGCCTGTGTTGGCGTCTCTGGACAGCGTGACTTGGGCGTCGGCGTTCGCTACTCGGTACGAACTGACGATCAGGTTCTCGTGTTTGCAGTCAGGCTGGCACTCTTTTGGAACCTCGAGGTCTCCCCGCTCGATAGCCAGTCGGATGATGTCCGGGTGATTTTTCGTCCGGCCATGTACATTGCGGTCATGGGGACATCTATGATCCCGTACATCGAAGGACGGGTCATCCTGCCTTGTGCCGAAGGAGTAGTGGTAGGGGAGTATTATGATGGAGTCGTCGTTCTTGTACATGTGGTAGATCCTGACCCCACGGTGGATCAGGGCGATTTCTGGGTCTTCCCATAAGAGTGGCATTGTTTCCTCCGCTAAAAATAGATTCTTCTTCACCACTCTTATGACGGATTAGGGCACTACATTGTGGGTGTATCCGCACATCACGCACAAACCGTCCGACTCTTTGAAGCCGAAGGTCTTGCAGGATGGGCAGATTTCCTGCCAGTTCATCAGGAACTCCCAGGCCTTTTTGTTCCACCGCGCGTCTGCGAGAGCATCGTGCTCGCCCTTCCCCTGCTCGGGGAGCTTGGGGTTGCCGAGGCTGTCGCACAGTTGCTTGATGTCCAGCGTGAGCATGGGCATCCCCTTCGGAAGGTGGATCATCGGGCCGAAGAGCCAGCACAGCGCGACGTGGTCATACGCCGAGTAGTATCCCCAAAGCTCGACCGGGTCCTCCTTGGAGGGCTTCAGGAAGTCCAGGAGACCCTGTGCGATCTTATTCTCGGGCATCCACGGGGGCTTCGGGTTGTTCGGCACCATTGGCGGTAGTTTTGAGATCACGTTCTCGTTCACCCAACCACCTGCCTGACTAAAGTCGCAACCGTAATTGATCGCGTAGAACTCCCTGTCCTGCTCGTCCACGACCCCGATGCTGATCAGGTCGATGGTGGCCGGGTACTCGATGAACTCTGTGTCGTACCAGAAACGCCGCTTCTTCACGCTATGGTTCCTCCATTTGTGGGGTCACTTTGAACTCGATCTTTCGGAACAGGCCCTTGTGCCACGCACCTTCGATCGACGCATCCCTCAGAGATTTCCAGATTTCGACTACGGCCAGTAGGTTGTTGCACCGGCAGATCCACGCTCCGCCACTTTCCGCGTCTATGAAGAGAATGAAGTCAGTGTTCATCAGCGGGCTTGTGTGGAGGAAGTTAAGCAGGCTCAGCTCATGAATACGCGGCTCAAGACAATTCTTTGCGTAATCCATCGCCTCAAAGAACCACCTGATAGAATTCGACCCATCCGCCGCGACCCAGGGAGGCAGGTCGGCCTCGCACTCGTCGTGCAGGTGAAGCCCAGTGTCTAGTTCGTGAGCTCCGTTAAAATCATCCGGTATTTCTTTCCCGCAGAAATTGCAGAAGAAAATGTCAACTTTGCGCACAGTCATTGTCAGGCGCTCCCAAACTGGAATGAAATGAACGTGCCGTCCATGCTGCTGACGAAAAAGCCCAAGACTTTCAGGCGTGCCTTGTCTTCTGCGGAGACCGTGTTTGCGTCTATACACACGCGCATTACGTCGTGCTCGCAGTTCGTCGGCCACACCGGGTTGTCGTACTTCTTGAAGATGGTGAACGCCTCGATCAAGGCGTCGAATCCCTTTGGTTTGTCGCTCACGGCAACAGCTCCTCCCGCTGAGCGGGCGTCAGAAACTTGATGAAGTGTTTCAGTTGCTGGAACACGGGCCCCGACACCACCACCCAGTGCCGAGGCCGTCTCGTTTTCGCTTCGTTGGTGAAGTCCAGGTCGATGAACGGGATAGCTCCCATGTGCCTTCCGTCCTTCCAGACCTTGTCGAGCATGTCTTCCGTGATGGTGATGCCCTTCCTGCCGCGGCTGCTCTTGCCCTCGCCGCACCAGTTGTCGTCCTTCGTGTCGCCCTTCTCCTTCTTCCCGCATCCGCTACCTCGTGTCTCCTCCATGCGGTGTCGCGATGCCATAGACTTCTCGTGGGCGGCGCCTTGCTCCCTATTTCTCATCGAAGACATCTTCGAGGCTTGAGTCGGTGGCTTTGGTGCTGACTTTTCTGCCGCCTCCTCCATCGCCCTTGCCCCCAGGTGTTTTTGGCCGTTCGCCAGTTGAGAGAGCAGCCCCGATGTTGAGCCCCGGGATTTTCTTTTCGATCTCTTCCGCTGTTCTTTCATAAGACCTCTTGGCGCTCTCAAATGGGCTGTAACAGTAGTCCGAGAAGCGCAGATGAGCCCTGGCGATGGTCGGCATCCTTATTGAACCTATCCAGAACCGGCACTCCATCTTGATGTCCTCTCGGCTCAGGAAGTTCTTGATGTCCTGGACCCGTTTGAACTCTCTGCCAAGAACCCGGTACTTACTCTTCTTCTCCTCGAACAGGCCGAGGTCTCGAAGGATGCTGAGCATGCGCTCCGGATCATCTGTGTCCCCGGGCATGTACGTCACTCGGTTGTGCTGCACCTCGTTGAGGAATAGCTTGAATGAGCCGCTCCCTCCACCGACGAAGCCACCACGGTGCTTCGTGGCGCTGAAGAAGGTCTCCCGGTAGGCGTGGAAGGGAAGCTCTTTTACCTTCCCCTCGTTCACCTTCGAGAACAAGAGCCTTATCTTCTGGTCGGGGAAGATTGTTGCACCTTTCCCTCCAGCTTCGATTTCCTTCACCCACTGGTTTCCGATATTCGCGATCATGTGGTTAGTCCACAAGACTGTTGCACGGCCGCCGAACCTGTTCTGGTGCTCGTTCTGGGCGCTTGTGATGCGACGAAGACCGTCCCAGTTCATCTTTGCCCGGTCGGCGATACTCTTCAAACCAGCGTCCTTACCCAGGGCTTCATCGGAGATGATCGAGTTGATGGAGTCTATCGCGACAAAGTCGACGGCGCCTTTGGCAACGACCTTTTGGAGGAACGTCCACATAGGGCCGCCAGAGATCGGGTGTATGATGTGAAGACGACGCTGCTTCTCCGACTCTTTAACCTCGAAGGCGCCGCTGCTGTGGAGCTTCTTTCTGAACGAGTGGCCTGTCCGGCAGCCCCACGTATCGAGCCACACAGCGTCGCTTGCCCGTTCTATGTCGACTAGAACACCTTCCATGAGGTCATTGGCGCCACAACGACATGTCTCGATAACCTCTCCAGTGGTTTCGTCGATCCACTCGACAGCGAGCGAGCAACAACGCCGGCACGTTCTGAGGAGTGTGCCGATCATCATGTAGGTCAGTGTGGATTTACCGTAATGCGCGTCTCCTGCGATCTCGAGCCTGCTGCCTATGGTTGGCGCGGCAAGAGTGTCCAAGTCGATCAGACCCGTAAAAAGCCGCGGGTATCGGCTTACGTCCATGGCGTCCATGGCTACCTGCTCAGATAACCAACTCTGGTCCGCCTCCTCTGCGGCGACTTCGGCCCACGTATTTCGAGCCGCCTTTACCGGCGTCTCAATGTCGTCACGGTCTTTGAGCGGCGTCCGGGCCTTGGACCGTTTCTTGGCCGCTGATTTCTTGACCGCCTTTCGTGCCTTTTTCTTCGCCATTGATCCTCCGGGTGATTTCGGCTTCCTCCTCGTCGGTAGGCGGCCTTTTGATTAGATTTCCGAAAAGCTCTCTTCGTTCCTCTTCAGACAGACACGCCCAGCACTTCTCTGATCGACCGTATTCCGTGACGTCGGTCACGTGTAGATAGCCGGATAAGCGTTGGATGTATTTCGAGCCACAGTCCTTGCAGGTCCTTTGTGTGATTCGCATAGGCTACCTCTTCTTTCTAGGGATGCGCTTTCTGGCCGCGGGTTTGCCGATCACCGATTTTTTAGCGCCTATCTTTAAGCCGGACGACTTCTTGCCCGTTGCCGGCGGTGTTGTTCCGTGCCACACCTTGTCTTTTCCGACGGCCTCGAGCGTGCGGTTCTGGAACCCCTGGATGGCCTTTGTCGTTCGAGCGTGGAATCGGAGCGAATCCTCTTCGAAGTTCTCCGGGTCGCACGGGAACGTGATGTGAATCCCCGTGAGCAGCGACGTGTACTTGCCGAACACGTTGGCGATTTTGATCTCGTTGAGCACCGTGCAGTTCCCTGCTTTGTCTGCGCACATGCCGAGTTCCTCTCTTTCGTGTAAAAGTTCTGTCCGCCGTTCCGTCTTGCCGAAGGTCTCAACCTTAGTAGCGGTCATTTCCAAAACAGCGAGCGAGATCTGGGTGGACTTTGTAGTCATACTTGTTCTCCCTGTACCAATTCACACAGCCTTTCATGCGAGCAGTGCTCGTCACGAACGGAATGATCGGGTGTATCACGACGGGCCGCATCTTCCCGATAAGCAAACGTTCCACTCTTCCTATGACCTGATTGAGACGACTTTTGGAGACTGGGCTGGCGAAGATGATCCCGTCTTTCCGGGCTACGTCGAGACCCTTGCCGGCTTTCTGGTATGTGCATAGGGTGATGGGCTTTTTTAGGGCGCGCTCATTTCTCTCGCGCATCTTGGTGGTAGTAGCGTGGCCGAGGTAAAGGCCGGCCACGTCCCCGAACGCCATGGTTATCAGGTCGTATAACCGCTCTAGTGGTTCCCTCAGTCTTGCGAAGATGAAGATGTCACGCTTCGCCTCGATGAACGTTTCAACAGTGTTCAGGATCCATCCTGTGTAGATAGGATCTCGCCCGAGGTGGCGCTCGAGGGAGTTTTCCTCGAACTCGTCGCTCTTCCAGAAACTCCCGCAGTGGCGCGTAATGACGCCCAGCTCTGTACTTTTGAAGCTCTTCGTCGTGCACAGGCTGCAATCGTACCGAGTGGTCTGGCGCTTGTTTTGAGTACACCAAAGCTTCCTGAACCAGTTCCCCATGTCACTGGCTATTTGGTCGTTCCAATCCAAGAAACGAGTAGAAACCGGGTAGAACTCGGCCCGGGCCGGAAGTCGTTTCCCCTTCATCTCGACTTTGTCTTCTCCGAGCATCTCTCGAAAGATCCACTCCAAGCCGTCTGTGCGCGTCTCATTGGCGCTCAGAGCTAGCGAGTAGTAGAAGTCGATGTTGAAGATGGCGTTGCTGAACGTGGGCGCTGAGAAGACGTGGCACTCGTCCACGACCAACAGGTCAGCTTGCAGCTTGGCTGGGTGCGCTATGAGACTCTGTGTCATGCAGATGACAAAGTCACCTCGCAGATCGTGGCGCTTGATTCCGGCCAACATTCGCCGCTGATCATACTTCTTGTGAAGGGCTCGTTGCGACGCGAGCGGCATGACGTAAGAGACAGTGGCGTCCGGCATGTACTCGAGGATCCTCTGTGTCCATTGATCAGCGAGGTTGTCCTGGTCCACCATCACGATCACACGGTTGGGACGTAGCGCCGCTGCAAGCCACAAAGCGGCTACGGTCTTTCCGCTACCTGGTTCCGCTTTCAAGAAGACGCCGTGTGTTATTCGAAGGCCCGCTAGGGCATCCTCCACGCCCGCCATCTGCTCGGGCCACAGGCTCTTCTTGAACTTCGGGAAGTCCCTCGGCTTTGTTCGTATGCCGCGTGAGAGAAGAAACGTAGCCATCCCGAGAGCGTATCGTGGAACAGCAACGCCTCCGTTCACGTAACGAAATACTTGGTACTCGTATTCCTTCCCCATGTAATTCACGCCGGACACCGTGAGGTGTTTTTCTACGTCCGCTGTGAGCATGCGTTCCGGAATTATGAGCGCACCTTGTCTCTTGAAGTCCATGCCGTCACCCTACAGTTTTTAATGAAGATGTCAAGAAATAAAGTTACGTTCGGAGGATGATTCTGCTCATAGCCCGGATGATCTCGACGACGTGATTGGACTCTTCGCCTCCGAGCTCCGTTGCTGCCGAGTTCAGGCATTGGAGCAGCCCGACGTGGATGGGGACTTGGCGGACCTGGCCCAGTGCGCACGGGGGGCCCAGGATCTGGACGACACGGCACATCCACGGACGATCGCTATAAATCAGGCAGTCTCCGGCACGCCCGATGAATACGCACTTTCCTCCGATCGAAGTGTAGAGGTCGCTCACGGAATCTCTGTTCTCCTTCGTAACGCCACCGGGCCATCCAAGGATGGTTGCAGCATTGTTCAGGATTTTCTCTTCTTCTCTCGCCCGATCGTTTACATAAGCCTGGACCGTAGGTGACAGTCGTTTGTAGCAGCCGCGGATGACACTTGCTTCAAGACGTGACGCTGTTGTGAGCAGAACGCGGCAGCAGTGGTTACACCCCGTAGGACCACAGGAGACCGGACGCTTCTGTTGTTCTTCAATGATGTTTTTGAGTCTTTTGGTGTGGAAGTCGGCGATCCTGTTGAGGCGTTTGTAGGCCGAACGATACTTTCCGCTCTTCATAAGTCGACGGAACTCGTTCAGCGCGCTCCCCCACGCTTGCGGCTTGAAGAACCCGGTCACGTGTTGGATAGAGAAACCTCCGCTGATCGGACTTTCGTTTATTCTTTGCCCTAGTTCTTGGATTTGATCTTGGAATGTGCGCATTGCATCTGAACCACCAATACAGCGATGAAGATCTCGTCTTTCGTAACCTTCGTGAAACGATCGCCGAGTACCTTTAAGCACCCGACGATCGATCTCTTTACGGGCGTCATGTTGAGGTGCCCGGCCGCTTCGAACACCTCATTCACGAACGCCGCCTTATTGTCCGCCAGAAACTGTCTGACCTCGTTCCGGATCATAGTTGCGACGCCTCCTCGAGAATGCCGGCGATGACTGTGGCGTCGTCCCTCAGCACCCACTTGAGCGTAGGCAGACGTACCTTGAGGTGTCGCCACGTTACGGCGAGCAGTCCGCCTGGGTTGGCAAACATCACGTCGCCAAGAGGCACTCGGTAGCGCTTGTGCACGTCCAGGAAGTGCTGCACGGCGTCCCTTGCCATCTTGTAGACAAGCTCAGGCTCGATGGACCCTTCTTGGTACACGCCGTACTTCAGGTTCTCTGAGGCCTTGGCGTAGATCAGGACGGATGGTGGGGTGCGTTTCACCATCCGGAGCATATTGCCCGTGCGGAGATGGGCTGTGGCTATGTGACTGAAAAGCTCCTTTTCGACGTCTATCGAATCGGACATGTCGTCACTCCACTTCCGAAATACTTGCTGTTGCACAGCGGATGGTCTTTCGTGCCGGGATTAGTCAAGAAGATGTTGATGTCTTGGGCAGTGAAGTCCTCGCCCTCGTTACGGGCCCAGTCGTTGAAGGTTGCGATGGCGATGCGCTCGTCCGCGTAAATCATCGATTCGATGACGATACCGTCGAGCACTTTGAGCATCAGGTGAACCACGTGGCCTCGCAACACGCTGGCGTCCGTCACCACGTGCTCGCTGAATCCTTCGGCTATGGCGATCTTCTTGTACGTTTTTTCAGCGTACTCCTTGATCGCGCTCTGATCCTTCGGCCCGATACGAGGATCCTTCTTCACGCTGCCGAGAATGCGCTTGAACATGTCCTCGAACGACAAAAGCTTTGTTGTCGCCCCGAGGGCTTTCGCGTCTCTGATGGTGCGTTCCGTCTCTCGGATGGCTTCGTCGATACGCGCCTTCGCTTCGTCCATTTCTGTAATCATAGAATTTCAGGCAAGGAGACTGCTTCCTTTAAGTAGCAGTAGAATTGCCTGCCTCCTTTCTTGTTAAGTGTTGACTTTTGTCTCTAACCATGTTAGTATATGAGTATGAACCTTACCATGAAGCTCAGGATTCAGGCTAGTACTGAACAGGTACGGATCCTCAACGAAACCATACAAGCCTTCACTGGTTCGTTCAACCGGGTCTGTGCTGTTGGCTACAAGAAACGGCGTGTCAACGGAGTTGAGCTGCACCATGCTACCTATAAACAAGAGCGAGGGAGCACAGACCTTCCGTCTCAGCTTGTCTGTTCGGCACGAATGAAAGCCACCGAAGCATTGAAATCTGTTCGTGCCTTGAAAAAGAAGGGCAGGAAAGTATCGCTTTCTCAATCTACAGGGTGTCCTGTTCGCTATGATACCAGGTCTGCTACGATAAAACTTTCCGAGGGGAGAGCGTCTTTGGCCTCTATCAGTGGTCGTCAACACGTTACGTTTACCGTTCCACTGTACCACGCCGGCCGAATAGACTGGAAAGTCTGTTCCGCAGATCTTCGCATGGACCGGAAAGGGCGACTCTGGATTCATGTTTCGGTTGAGAAGGACATGCCTAAACCAGAGCCAACCGGAGATGTAATGGGCGTTGATCTCGGGGTTCGTCGTCCCGCAGTTACCAGTAAGAATCAATTTCTTGGACAAAGGCGTTGGCGCGAAATCGAGGAAAGGAACTTCCGGCTCAAACGAACCCTTCAGGCGAAAGGCACCAAGTCGGCCAAGCGGCATCTCAAGAAGCTGGCCGGTAGGGTCAACCGTTTTCGCCACGACTGTGACCATGTGCTGTCTAAGCAGATCGTCGCGTCGGTTGCGGAGGGAGCGACCATAGCAATGGAAGACCTGACGGACATCCGAACTCGTGTAAAGGCGCGCTGGAAGCAACGCCGCAGACTGCACTCCTGGAGCTTCGCGAGACTCAAGGCTTTCGTCAGTTACAAGGCTGAGTTGGCCAGGGTTTATGTTGTCACGGTAGATCCTCGCTATACTAGCCAGAAGTGCAGCCGTTGCGGTAAACGCGACCGCCGCAGCCGCAAGAGCCAAAGCGAATTTCGCTGCACCAGTTGTGGTTTTACAATCAACGCCGACTTGAACGCGGCCAGGAATGTTTCGGTCAATCACCTTGCCAGTCTTGCTAGACGCGGGACTGGTGGGCCACTTGTCAACTGGCCTATCGTGGGGGAAGATGCTTTGCATTGTTCTACCTACAAGCCGCCTGCTTTAGCTGGCGGTAGTTGACTCTCTCAGTTCCTTTCTCTTTCGATACTCCTCGATTGACATGATACGGACGCCCTTTTCTCGCTTCCCGAACACAGGAGTGTTCTCGGGCAGCAACGATCGCGCCCACGATTCTTGACGTTCTGTGAGCATGGCCACACAAGACTTCTGCTCTACGGCCTTCTCCACAGCCAGGTAATCCTTCCACTGGTCGGGTCCGAACAAACGGTCTTCTCCACGAATCCTTGCATAGAAGGTCCCTATCTCGGGAACGTTGTCGTCGTCCTTGGCTGCCCAGTCCTGGCACACCTTTGCTGACGCCAGCAGTGGAACATCCAGTACGAAAAACGGGTACTCCATGAGGTACTTCAACGCCACGGCGGATTTCTGTGCGATCCGTCGAGGGGCTTCAAAGATAAACTCATCGTGGACTTGGATCAAGGGTCTTAATCCAGCGAAATCCGGTCGGGAAAGAATCCACTTGTCGATTGCCCAAAGCTGGACCTTCATGATGTCGGCCGCGGAGCCCTGAATCTTCGAGTTATAGATGGTCCCGGGAGAGACATGCGGATACGTTGGAAAGTGACGATAGCGTCCGCTGATCAGGATGTACGCGCGCTGTCCGTCGTTCCAACGCCTCCGGAGTTTCTCGTGGAAGTTGAAGACGCCGGCGTAGGTGTTTCTGAAGCCTTGGACGTATTTCTCGGCTGAACGCAGGTCGTACGTCTTTGTCTCTTCGAGATACAGCTTGGCGTACCTCGCGAAAGTAGCAGCCGACATGCCATAAAAGAGTCCGAAATTCAGATTCTTCGCCAGCTTCCTCGGGACGGCCATCCGTGCGGCTGTCTCTGCATGAACGTCTCCGATGTAGAACCGTATTCCATCTACGTCGATGTATTGTTTGTATACGGTTTGAAGCGTTGGGTCCTTCGTGACGTGAGCGCCAAGCCTCAGCTCGAGTTGCGACGCGTCTATGACGATGAGACAGTAGCCCTCCGGAGAAAATTCGTCTGCGGGAGGTGCCGTGAACATCATGCGGATGCGCGGACCAAGCTTCTGTATCCGCTCGTCATACTCCTGCGGTTTGGCCCGTGAAGGCACATTCTGTAATTGCGCCATCAGGGCCTCCTCTGTCGTTCACGCTGTATGTACTTCTTCAGGATCTCGGCCTGCATCACCGTAGAAGCCACGTGCAGGTTTCCACGGTTGGTCTGTAAGATCTGTTCGAGCAGATTGACAGACATCTCCAAAAACTCCTGATTGACAACAACGGGCGGACCACCCGTGGCCCACGTGAACACAAGCTGATCGTCTGGAATGCCCGGGAATTTGTTACCGTCCGGGTGGTTTCTCTTCTTTGCGGCGAAGACGGTTACGAATCCCTCCATGTTTTCGCCGACTTCCGCAGTCGCCTGCTTTACCGCCGCTAAGAAGAGGGTATACGGGTCTGGCTGTGCCGGCATAGTGTTCTCCTACGACTGTGTACTGGACGACCAGCGTCCGGTTTTGGCCCCGGTCGAGTTGAAGTTCACGTGCACCCTGCTCTTGTCGAGAGGGTCTTCTTGAGCTTGTTTCAGGAAGCCCTTCATGAAGTTCGAGAAAATGGTGTAGACGGAGCGGAAGTCAAGAATGGCGCGCCCAATCGGGTGGTCGATTCGTTCAAGAACCTCCTTATCTGCGTTGTAGCCCCACGGTTTGTCTCTGAGGCCCGGCAGGTTGGAACGGCCAGTTCCTGGTAATGGGCTGATGCCTAGATCACGGTAGAGGACCTCAGCCATCTGCACGGCGGAATTGAGGTTGAACTCCTGTTTAGCCATGTTGAACACGTTGGCCTGGAACTCTTCTAGGAGCGGAGCAGAGACGTCGATCATTTTTCGGGCAAGATCTTGGTCTACGTAGGCGCCACGGATACCCATCAGAATAGACTGCCGATAGTTTGCGAGCTCCACGCCGAGCCAACGACCCAACTTCTCCCGAAGGACCCAGCTGTGCATCTTCTTGTAGAGACGCCAAGTCTGTTTGGCGTCGTCTACTGCGTACTTGCGAAACATTTTCCAGGCGAGGGCCGTGTTCTCTTTGATGAGGGTGTGGAGATCTCCTTCTCGATCCTTTGCGGCCTGCTGTAGCCCGGCTTCCGCCCGCTCTACATAGACAGCCATAGCAGCGGTTGCTTCTTTCTTCTTGGTGCGGATTTCTGTTGCCGTCAGCTCGCCCTTGAACGTCGCGTCTATGGCGGTTTTCGTTTCCTTGAGTTGCTCTCGAAGTTCTCGTTTCTCCGCCTGTAGTTGTTTTCGCATTTCGATCGGGAGCCGCTTGAGCTCTGTCTTCAGGTCTTTCGCGCGTTTCGCGAATTCGGATTCAGCAGCGCTCTTGAAGCTCTGCATCTTGTGGGCTAGATGTTTCATAACCTGGTTCTTCAGTCCGAGGTCATCCTCCTCGAACTGAAGCCAGCACAGTAGACGAGTGTCGCTCCACGTCGCCTTCGACTTCTCGAGGTCGATGCCGTTCCAGTGGGCTACGGGAAAGTCATAGTTCCCGTAGTGCGCCACTGCCGTCAGGTGGGGCTGGCCAAGAAGATACTGGAGGTATTTCTTCGCTTCTTCACTCCATTCCAGGCACATCGCCACGACCTTCGTGGTTCCGGTGGAGATGGACAGGAGGGTAGGCCGAGCGACCAACGGATTGACCGTCGGCTTACCCGTTTCCCTGTCCACCGCCTCGAAGTCGAAGGCGAATCCTTTTGACCGCTCGATCAAGTTGTATAGGATTCGCAATTCGTTCATTATTCTTCCCAAGGTTCCGCGCCGTCCGAGTCGCCCGAGTCGCTGCTTCCGCCCAGGTGCGCTATAAGGTTCTCCACGGTTTTCTTCCTGAGAACGCGGCCCTTGCCGTCACGCGCCACCTCCGCACCGTGCTCTTCGGCGGTTTCGCGAACCTCCGTGATGGAGGTTTCGTCCTTGCTTAGGAGACGTGTGGCGAGAGCGTCGATATCGATGCCGCCTTTCTCTTCACCCTCTTCTCCTTCTCCTTCTTCTTCTCCCTCACCCTCTTCCTCTGGGGCAGCTTCACAAAGACCGAGGAGGGCTTTGGCTTCCCCTTCAGGAAGATCGAATCCGTCGGAGTTCGTGAGAATCACAAGACGCTTTCCGTCCAGGGTCCGTCCGGCGCCTTTGAAGCTGATGCCCCACTCCTTCGCGAGGTTCTTCAGCTCTTCAGCACCGTACTTTGCCACCTCTGCCGGATCAAGCATCCCTTCTTGAGAGTCTTCTCCTCCGTCTGGGCTCTCCTCGCCCTCCTCGCCCTCTTTTTTGTCGGCGAGGTCGTTGAGGCTCGGCCCAGAGGAAGCGCTCCCCATGATCCGGAGTCCACGCTTCTGGGGGGCGTCGTCGGTGTCCTCAGCGGACGGTGTTTCTTCGCCGTCGTCGGAAGTCCGAAGGGCGTCTACGTCAATACCGTAAGCCACGGCACCGTGTTCGTCGAAGCCGACGAAGCCCTTGCGAACCTTCGCCCCGTGCTTCAGGGAGAGCGTCACGTGGCGCTGGAGCATGTGATCCAGGAGTTCCTTAATCTCGCCCTTCTCGAACGGGTGATTGGCCTTCTCGTGGAAAATCGGGTAGGCCATGTTCATGTCGATGGGGAAGTAGACCGTTTTGATGTCATTCAGGGCCACCTCTTCGTCGAGGTCGGGTATCCAGTTTGTGCCCACACGGCTCGTGTTCTTTCCCACGCCGCGGGCCACGTGAAAGATGGTTCCCACCAGGGACTTTTTCCTGACTGCCCTCTCGCGCAGACCCATGAGGACCGCTTTCTGCGAGGAGTCGTTCGCCAGGAGAAGCATTCTCGGTGGTGTGTCGATCTTGGTGCCGTTGGCGTCGATGAAAGCCTCTTCCTGATCGCGCATGTCCACCACGCCGCCGATCTGAATCACCCGCCAACGGTCTTCGCCTAGGACTTGGCAGAACGGGCACGACACCTTCGTGGGCACGCACACGCTCATCTTCGCTTCCTTGTCGTAGACGTACTTGCGGGCGAGACAGCGCACGTTCTCTTTCTGGAACCAAGAACCCTTCCGAGTTTCTTTCCATCCGAAGAAGATCGGGTGGACGGGAATGGGGACGGGCGTGACGGCCAGGACGCAGTCTCCGCTTTCGCCTTCTTCCAGGGCCCAGTCCCAGGACTTCGCGCGATTCCCCTTTTCGTCGGGAATGGACGGAGACCTGTGCGGCCAGATGCGGCCCCAGATGTCAGGGCCGAACTTTCCTTGGCTTGCGGCGTCTTGGGCGCCTCCGGTCATCATGCCCAGCTCCTCGGGCATGTTCTTCGGGTCGAGCCGTTCTCGCATCTTGCTTTTGATGCCCGCCAGACCGCCTGCCTTCTTGTTGGCCATGTACTCCTCCTTTGAATAGTGGGGTTTTCAATGCTTGCCGCAGTTCATCCTGCGTGCAGTGTTTCGGGTCTTTGTCTCCTCTGTAGTCCACGGCATCGACGCCTTCCGCGCGAATCTGCTTCAACGCGTCGCCGATGACCATGGCTTTGGACTGATCAGTCTCGTACACATCCGGATCGAAAAACAGGATCACTCTTCTTATGCCAGCTTTCCTCAGAAGTTTGCTCTTTGCTCTAGACCACCCCTTGCCGAGGTTGGCCACGGCTTTCACGTCTTCTTGCCAGCAATGAAGTGCGTCGAGTTGGCCCTCCACGACCAGAATGGTCTCCCCGCCCCACCCAGAGAGTAGATGCTCTCCGTAGAAGTGGTAACGGGCGTCGTAGGCCCAATGGTGCCAGTACTTGGAACTACCGGCCTCGGGCTTCCTAGGGAATCGTGCTTGCGCGCCAATGACGATGACGCTGCCCTGTCTTTTCACGATGTGCGGGAAGAGGATGGTCCCTTTTCGGGGCTCCCAGAGCAACAGCGATTCCACGATGTCCCGTCTGTAGACGCCTTTCTCTTTCAGAAATGCGTAGGCCCGTTGCGGCATCTTCACGCGCATGAGTCGTTTTGCTCTATCAGTGTAGTCGCGTTTCCGTTCTCTGAATGCCATGGGTCCTGCACGTGTCTTCCCGTCGTTTCGCTCCACCCAATCCGCGAGGTCGGCAAGCCTACCCCCGGGCAGTTGGCCGGACATAGTTCTGACGGTGTTGACCAGCGGTCTGTTGTAGCCGCACGTGAAGCACTTCAGCCAGGTAGGGCCGCTGGGGTCAATAGACGCGATCATTGACGCCCGTCGATCGCGACCTCCCTGGTGGCGGGACGGAAAGAGACAATGGATGGAGTAGCTCGACTCACCCGAGGGTCGTATCTGCTGCGCACCCATCATCTCTAACACGCTCCGCAAGTTTTCTGCGTCCATTACACCTCCTCGTCGTCGGCGCCGTATTCTACGGCCCCCACCGGGCCCCAATCCATCTCAATGAAGTCCCAGAAATGACGGAAGGCTATGGAGTCGTCGGCTTCGCGCGCCTCGCCCAGGATCAAGTCGACTTGTCGTGCCTTCTTCAGGTGGTTTCCTCTCACGACGTATATCAGGGCGTTTGCGTCCTGTCCGATGGAGTCTGAAAATCCGAGATTGTCGAGGTTGGCCCCACGCCGGCTACGGCCGCCGCGGTTGAATTGTGTCACCAACATCCAGGCTGCTTCGGACATGAGAGACACGCGCCGGTATTTGCGCATGAGGGCCAGAACCTTCTCCCATTCCTTATCCTGGTCACGACCAGACTGCATGTTGTAGAAGGCATCCACCAACACGAACTGTGCTCCGAATGCTTTGTGCAGTGCGTCGACAGTCTCCGGCCCCTTTGCTACGCCCGGCCCGACTATCTGGAGACGCGAGCCGAGTTTGCCCGTCTTGAGGCTGTTGAGGAGACGGAAATACTTGGCCTTCTCCTTGGGCTTCATGGTGCGCTTCACGCATCTGTTGTAGGAGATGGGTCCGATGATGCAGGCGAGGCGCCTGGCGATCTCGATGGGCCGCATCTCCAATGATGTGAGGAGCACCCTGTACCCCTTCATGATTGCGAAGGCCGCGCAGATGAGAGCGAACCATGTCTTCCCTGTTTTTGGTCTACCGGCCACGACGTAGATCTGCCCGGCCTTGTATCCGCGGATCTCTTCTTGGATGAATGCAAACGGGATTGGGATGGATAAGATGCTCTCTGCGTCTTCTTGTTCCTTGACTAGGTCGTCTACTGCTTCGGAGAGAAGCACTGGGCGCTCGGTATCGCTCGCGTATTTGGCGGAAATCTCCGAGAACTTCGTCTGTCCGGCTTGTGTGATGGCCGCCAAATCCAGGGACTGGTCGCTGTCCTTCAATTCGTCGGGGAACATCTCAGAGAGTTCTTGGATGGTTCCGACTACGTCGTTGCGCCACAACCACCAGCGGATCGTATCCCAATAAACGGTAGCCCGCCTCTTCGGACAGGTCCGCCCTATCTCGATTCCCTTCAGCCGACGTGTCATCACTTTGGCCGAAGGAAATTCTCCGTTTTTAGCCGTGTAATCTACCACCATCTTGAACGCTGCGGCGTATGGTGCGCTCAGGAGATCGGGCTCGAAGCCATGAAGCCCCAAATCTCGCATCTCCTTCGGACGGTAGGCGACCCTGGTAAGCAGGTGTGATTCGATTGACGTCGCCATAGTTTACCTCACAGCGATGATCTCGTCGTACTGGTCGGCCCAAACGCTTTTCGGCAGTTTAACGTCCACGACGGTTGGTTTTCCTTTTCGGGCCCGTGTCTCGAATAAGTGACGGACGAACTGTGCATCTTCCAACCGCATGTTGCTGTGTAATCCTGAGACGAGCAGGAGGTCCGTGTACGTTACGATCTTTCGCACAGTGCGTTCGTAGAAAGCAATGTACTCGTCCAGTGATGGAAAATCCGAGATTCGATAGGCTGAGATGCAGTAAGCTGTGTCGATAAACGGAGCCCATGTCACGAGGACACGGGCCAATTCCTCGTCCGAGACGGCAAGATACAGGCCCACTTCTCTACGTTTAATTGCGTTTACCGAACGGAGAAGCTTCAGAATACCAGGCGAGAAGTTCCCCGGTTTCGCCAGTCTCGCTTCGATGCTGGCGATCTTGTGTATGGGGGTGGCCCATATCATCTTCTTCCTCCTTCGAGAGGTCTTCGTAAAACTCGGCGGCCCATCGCTCCGTCTCTAGAATCGCTTCGATTCGATCCGTTGTGGCGCCTGACAGGAAGCGCATGGCCAGAACACGCTCAACTGCTTCTTTGCGCGCTTGTAGGAGGATTTGCTGCTTCTGAGGGCTCGACGTCTCCCGCATATCCTTCTCCAAGGTGGCTACATCCTGTATAGCCGTGACCCACTCATGCAGACTGATGGTTTCGTCGCTCATGTTTCGAGGCCCTCAACAAGTTTTGCCGACTTGAACTCGACACAATCGAGGAAGCCTGCGTAGGCGTGTGGGTTGGGGAGTCGGCTCGTTTTGATTCCGAATCCCTTGTGGTTGCACGGAAACTTTCTGCAACGAAAGCAGAGTTCGCTGATTGAACAGAGGTAGGTTTTGTCGAAGCCACGCTTGTGTTCGACGGCTTTTCCAGCAGCTGTGTCTGCCAACTCGTTCCAGGCGAAGCTGGCGTGTCCCTTGACGTGATGAATGATGACATTGCTCCTGGCCGTTGAGCGGCGTACGAACTCTATAAGGGCCTTGTTCTTTTTCGCCATCCACGGGGATCCGAAAGAGAGCATGCCCTTTGCGTACGTTGAGTCCGTCCAGATCCGTAAATCTCTTCCTGCTACAAGGGCTTCGTTCAGCACGTTGCAGGCTATTTGGACGGCCATGACTTCCATGGTGTTGTTTGTGATGAATATCGAGTGGGGCCAGAAGGGCACTCCGATAACGCGGTAGGAGACGACGTGTTTGCCGCGCGTTTTAACCAGGACGACGCCGGCACCACCGAAGCCCGCACCTCCCTGGTCGCAGCGCCGATTCAGATCAACGGCGCCGTCAACGAACGCGTACATTTACTCCTCCTTTGGTTTTTCCTCCTTCATCGCTTCCTTGGCGATGTTGATGATGGCCTCATCGAGCTTGGACTCCTGTCCTTCTTTGGCCACGGTAAGCTCGGTTATGTCGTCGCCTTCTGTGGCGATCCTGAGTTTCTGTGAGTCACTCACGGTCAGGATCTTGTAGTTGGCGCGGCTCTCGCCTTCCTTGATGGGTTCTTTTTCGCTGAGAAGCGTAGAGAGAAGCACACCCCGGGCCTTCTCGTCGACGATGGGCATATTGCCGTAGATGAAGAAACCGATGGCCGAGGGTTTGGGCAGTTTCCCCACGCACCGCTGGATGGCTGTGGTGAGGGCTAACTTCGGGTCGCCCTGACCTGCACGCAGGAGTGCGCCTGCGTTCAAGAAGTAGTGCTTGTCGTGTGCCCACACGATGCCGGCGACGGGCCCGTACTTCGTCACCTTGTCGTAGGTGGCAATCACTGCGTCCTCGAGCCAGTCGATAAGCGATTTGTCTTTGAGCGTCGATTGCTCTCCCGCGGAGTTTGCGCTCACGATCGGCACTTGTGTGTCGATGTGGAGCTCGGATTCGATTGCGACCTGGTCCTTCACGCTGCCGGCCAGGTGGAGGGCCAGGTGACGTATGCTCTCGTAGTTGTGGAACCGCACGCGTTGGGTGCACACGTCTCGGAGGTAGTTGAGTGTCTCTTGGGGTTGTTTGGTTCGGATGGTGATCTCGCCGGTCCCGGGGTCGCGGACGAGGGGAAGATTGCCGCCGATGTTTCTTTGAATCGCTTTGTAGAAGACGTCGCTGTAGAACAGCCAGTCGCGCTCGAAAGCTTCGTAGTCGATCGACAGACGCGCGGCGACTTCGTCGAAGTCATCATCAACCTCGTGGAGCCTGGCCGAGAGTTTTTTCCTCGTCGTGCGCAAGAGATCCGAGACCGCCGTGAGATGTTCGTTGAGGTCAACAATCGAGGTTTCTCCCCACGGGAAGATTACGCGCGTCTTCATCTCGGCGAGATTCAGTTTCTCTCCGACCTTGTACGTCTTCGACCCCACCATGAACGTTTTATCGTTCAGAATACTCAGCAGCATAGCGCCCCTCCTAGTCCGTAAAGGTAATCTTGTCGTCAAACGAAGAACTCACGTCCTTGTCCTCATACAACCGAACGAGCTCGTCCAGCTTCGTCTCCATCCACGATACGGAGAACATTTGATCATCAGAGCGTTTCTTGAACATGCTCTCGCAAATGTCTGGATATATCTCAGGAAACCACTCTAACAGAAATCTATAAATCTTCAAACGGGAAAATCCACGATTCAGTAGGTGGTCTCTGATGGCGCCTATGTGGGTTGGAACGGTCGCTTTGTACTTCTGGAAGGCGACGTCGTAGCCGGCTCTATTCATGCGGGAGACGAAGTGTTTTGACCACACCTTGGTCGACCAGCCAGACAGTTGCGCTTCGTCAGGTTCTGCCGGCTCTGCTTGAATGCCCCACATTTGTTCGTCGAGGAGCGGCCTCGATTCAGGAGACGGGACGGTGTGCTCGCGGCGCTTCTTTGCTTTTTCTACGGCTCGCCTTCCGGCGGCGAGGACATCGGCATCCTCCAGCTCATTATCGACAGTTGACCTCCCGACGGCGCAGCCGTCCTTTTCTCTTTTAGTTTTCTCTTTTAGTTTTCTACTGGGGGTGTCCAGCCGGACATCCCCCCCATGTCCAGTCGGACACCCCCCCGTGTCCGGTGGGACACCCCTAAGCTTGTCCAGAACCCCCTGTGGAACTCCAAGTTCGCGCCACTTCTCGTCCGTCGGTTCTGTGATGGAGACGTTGTTCGTCCGGTTCTTTGATCTGTCGATCTCGATAAGGCCTAGACGCTCGAGTTGACGGCACCATTTTTGGAGGGTGCGTTTCTCGATCTGCATATCCTTAGCCATCTTCTCGTTCGACCACCAGCTCCGGTTCTTGTGGTTGCATCTGAGGCACAACCGGCCGTACAGACATTTGTGCGACCAGGGAAGGGTCTTGTCCGGGATGCAATGAACCTCTTCCCTGATTTTGTAGTGTGTCACCCCTGTTCCCATAGGCTACGCTCCCTCGAAGTAGGCCCCGAACCAACGATTGTAGATGACCGCGTAGTCGAGACTGCGGTGGATGTGCACGTCCTGGCGATTGAGGATTGAGAGGAGCATGTTGGCTGTGTCGGTCCTGATCCACAGGCCTTTACCGGGCTCCTCGGCATTCTCGAATCTGTAGTTCGCGTCGATGGACATGTACTTCATCTTGCCGTTCATGTCTCGAACGAACCTCGGGACGGCCATTGCAAGTCGGTCGTACGAGATAACTGGATCCGGTCTCTCCTGACATAGGTTCACGAGGGTTTTGTGAACGGCGCTTGGCGCACGTAGGATGTGCGCGTTCGCGGCGATCACTGTTCTCTTACTGAAGAGGAAATACGCGTCCCCATCAGGCCGGTATTTGAGCCAGTGGCCGAGAAAATCTCCGGCCAGTGTTCCTTCGTAAAAGGATGCGTTGAACAGGATCCTCTGCTTGGAGGACAGGTCTCGCAGTCGCTTTCCTTGCAGGGGGATTGTTGGCTCGTTCGTGACGAGTGCCAGTATGAAGTTACCGACCTTCCGAAACACGCTCTTGTCCATCTTGTCGTGGCCGTGAACGGCTACGAAGCCCCTGATGGCGTCCTCGAGGCGCTCTGTTGCCATTTTCCGCATTCTTTTGTCGACGACTTTCTCTCTACGCCCCATGCTCCCTCCTGTAAAAAAGAGACAACTCCAGCGATTTGCCGCGGTTGTCTCTGTGGTTATACGTGGTGTGGCCTATTCGGTGGGTTTCTTTAGGCGAGCGGTGATTCTGCGGACGGTGGCCCCGTTGTCGAACGCTGGGTGTCTATGTATCTTGACGCACTCCGGATCGATGAGCTCGATGGGGACTTCGAGGGCCTCCGCAATTCGTCGGAGGATCATGTCCATGTCCTTCGAGAGATCGAGCACGTCTCCATGTTTCGGGACTATGACGACGATGGACTTGCTGTAGCCATCTGCTAGGTCGACACCCAGCTTGTAGTCTATCCTGTGGAATTTTTCGGACATAGGCTTCTAAGCTCCCTGAATTTCGAGAATAGAGATGCTTTGTCCTGTCGGCTGACATCCACGAGGGCCGCGAGCTTACCTTGGATCTTGCGGAGCATTCGTTTGTTGATGGTGTCGAGCCTTCCGTCTTTGTGAATGAATTGGCCTGGCGGTACGCCGTTGTGCTTGATGTCCGTTACCATCTTGTGGCGACGCCCTCTCCAGTATAGCCGGTCGCGTCGCTTGGCGTTGATTTTGTTTTCGCTCACCACTACTCCACAGGTTTCCAGTCGCGTTGGGGCCGTGAAGTATTTGGTCTTTCGGTGTTTGACGGCGAAGCCGCAGTCGCCCAGAATGTGCTCAACAGGGTGGACGAGTTGTTTCAGGCCGATCCAGGCGCTCGTGAACGTGAGGTCGTCTGCGTACCGCGTGTACGTGATCGTCTCACTGTGTTCTCGATCTTTCACCCTAAACTTCTTGCATAAGCCGTCGAGCCTGTAGTCCATCGTCCTGGATACGATGTTGGAGAGCATGGGGGATGCGGGACTTCCCTGGGGAAGGCCGTTGTCGAGGAAACAGAGCCTCGTGATGAGGCCCACGAGCCACGGAGGGGGCTCCAGGTTTTCCAAGGCCTCAACAACCATCTCCGGTGTGCACACACCGAAGAAATTCTCGATGTCGACCTTGAGCATTCTGGTGTGACCGATGTGCGGTAGCGCGTTTGTTCTGCGGCCACGGTCGTTGACGAAGCCGTGGGCGAACGGGCTCGCGCCGTAGCCCCGGAAGGACAGTTGATGAACGAGTTGTCGTTGAGCGCTCTTCAGATAGGGCTTAGGTTCCATGATTTTGCGTCGGCCGCCACTCCTCTTCGGAATGTACACCGGCGGTTTGTAGTCGTTGTGCGATGCGGACCACGCGGGGTCGTCCAGAAGAGCCGCAATGTTTCCTTCGTTGTTCGATAAGAGTTGCTTGGCCGTTTTCTCTAACATTCAGTCCTCCGAGGTGCGCGTAAAAGGGAGAGCAGGAGGCCCTCCCCTCTTTCAGACCTCTTCTTCCTGCAAGAAGTTGAGTCTTCCGAGGTCCCAAGGCATCGGCGCACCTCCTTTGTTGGACATGGGAATTAAAAAAGGAAGGGAGCACAGTGCCCCCCTCCAATGGTCTTTTTCGACGGCGCTTACTTGGCGTCGTCGGCGGTGGTCTTCCGGCGTCGGCTGATGAGCACGCCGAGACCGAACCCCAGCAGGCCCGCACCCCCGCCTACGGCAGAGGAGATGGCCACGATCTGGCCGGTTGACCTGTCGGCCCTTGCGGGCATGGGCTGGCCGGATGCGCCGGCTTTGAAGCACGCGATCAAGCGCTTCATAGGGTGTCCTCCAAGTCACATTGTACAATGAAACCTTCTTTCACACTTCTTATGACAAGAAGCGCGCTGTTTTTGTGGGCGGCCGCCTAAGAGGGTGGTTGGACGTGTCTCTTCCAGAGGTCGTCGACGTCGTCCTGTTCGGGTTCGTCCTCTTTCGGATCAGTGATCTCTCCGGTTTCAGGGTCTTGCCGGAACACCGTTTCCTCTTCGTCCGGGTAGTCCACCTTTTGTTCGTCCACGACCGTCACTTGGATCACTTTCTTGTGCATTTCGCGGCCAAGCCGCTCGATCTCTTCTTTTTCGTCGTCGATGGCTTTGTTCTTTCGATCCTCACCCTCTCGATTCGCCCTCTCGATTCGTCCGAACCCGTACGCCGTCGAGAAGACGGCGATGACCGCGATGCCAGCGACACCGACGATCGCTGCCGTTCGCCCAGCGGACCTGTCCACCTCGGCCGGCAGGGGTTGACCTGCGCGCCCTGCGCGCCACGCTGCTCTCAGTTTCTGGAACATGAATCCTCCTTTTTGTAAAAAAGAGGGCTGAGCACGCCCCCTTCTTTTCGATGACCTTAGTTAGCTCGCGAGCTGCGTTCGGAGCCCCTTGAGCTCCAACGCACACTTCGCTGCCCTCACCTCGCGTTCGGCTTTGGGGGTGAAGATCCGGTCCGCAGCAGCGCTTCCTGCGCCGATGGCGAAGAAGCATCCACCTATCAGGGCGATGCTGGCGGCCACGCCGCCGACCATCTCACCGACCGAACGGTCGACATTGGCCGGCATGGGCTGACCGGAGCGGCCTGCCCGGTACATACTTTTCATACGTTTGAACATTGGTTTTGCCTTTCGTCAAAGTTCCTATCCATCCACAATTCTTATGACGGAAAGCAACTTTCTTTTTGACGCCCACAACTTTATATCTATAATCAAAGATGACTCTTTTGGAGGAGATGTCATGGGAGACGGAACTATGGGCGGCAAGCCGAGTGGCTCGATGCTGCCGCCGAACTATGTCGAGGGCAAGCGGAGGGAGAAGGATCTGGCATTGCTCGACGACGCGGCGAGCAAGCAAGACCGTGTTTCGGAGGACAAGGAGGATCAGCAGGAGGAGCAGCGGAAGAAGCGCGTTGACGATATGCTGCCGAGCACGGTGGAGTCAGCGTATGGCGAGCTTGCCTACGAGAAGTTCAAGGAGATCTATGCCGACGTATTCGACGGCGTGAAGGAGAAGGATCACTGGGCTACAGGGTTCGTCACGCATGAAGCGAACCTTCCGGGTGGTTCGCCGTTCAAGATGCGTAATTTCATGCGCAGCGAGGGGGACGCCATTCGGTCGTTAATGCCACGGGGAACGGCTTTGGGCGGGGGCACGACGGACAGCTTTTATCGGGAGAACTCCCGTTTCGTCGGTGTTCGTGTCGTGGTGGCATTGATGGAGTTCGACGGGCAGGAGCGGGTGATGCTCCCCACGCTCACAATCGACGGGATCGACCGCTGGCTCGAGCACGAGAACGTGAAGAAGAGTCTTGCCTTTCTCGACGGACTTCCCGATCAACTCGTCACCTTCATGGATGGCGTGGTAACCGACATCATGGTGGCCTATAACGCTGCGGCAACGGAGAACTTAAAAAACCAATTAGCACCCCTCTCGGATACTACCGAGTAAGGCTCGCAGCGCGAGGGGTGCATCTTCCGAGTTACGGCCTTCTTGAGCAGATCGACCTGATTGAGGTCGAGAAGCGTGACCTGCTCATGCGATTCATGGACAGCGTCGTCCAGGTCTACGCCCCCAACGGGGCGACTGACGAGGCCCGGGAATTGATTAAGCGCCTGCGAAACGTCTACTTTGTTGGCCATGAGGCCGTGGAGAAGCAGCGGGCTGAAAAGGCCGCAAGAGAACTTGAAGAATTGAGCCGGAAGGTGTTTACGATCAGGCCTCCCCGGCGCAAAGGTGGAGCCATGATCCTGGAGGTCAACTGATGCCTGAGACCCTATTCGCTGCTGAGGTCATGAATCAGACCATCGATCTGGTGACCAAGGGGCTCAGGGATCTCAGATCCGCCTCTCTCAAGCCGTTCTACGGACAGCCAGAGGCTGTGGGCTCTGACTACGTCAACGACGCCTATGAGCTGGTTCGTTCGGAAATGGACGCCGCGGGCTTGCTTCCGCCCACGAAGCCTGAATTCTCCGAACAACTGGCTCAAGGTGGTTCACAGATATTTCTGAAGTTCATGCAGGACTCGGGCATTGTTCTGACCGAAGACTTTCGAGACATCATCGAGGTTGGGAACGAGGACGCGCTCCCGGATCTCGGCGGTCTTTCAGACTTTCTGTCTCAGCTCGTAGACGAGGGGGTCGTCACCGTCGATATGACGGCTGTTCGTGAGATGGCTGATCTACTGAATCTCCCGGAGCAGCCGCCCACGCTCCTGCATCTTACCGTTTCGGATCCTCGAGCGTACGGCGAATTGGACCCAATCATCGCTCGCAGGATGGCGAGAATGCGCGCGT
>SDBT01002370.1_pt1 | contig 33301 bp, 64 predicted proteins | sample 2277101 | NCBI WGS metagenome assembly SDBT01 (sample SAMN10404973, study PRJNA504765) | marine sediment metagenome | isolation source: marine sediment core GS10_PC15, 103 cmbsf | place: Arctic Ocean: Southern Knipovich Ridge | collected 2010
GACCTTGAGGCGGGTGGCGATTTCAGCGCCGAGCGCGTCGAGGCGGCTCTCGACAAGTTGACGAAGCTGAGCATCGAGAACGCTGACCAACTGAATCGCTTCCTCGTGGACGAGGACAACCTCGTAGCGGGCGTAGATTTTCAACCGTACGACGACACGTTGAATACGCTGACTGGCGGCACCTTGTTGGCGCTGGGTACGGCAATGGGAGTCAGTGCCTTCGCACAGACCATTCTCGACGACGCAACAGCCATCGCCATGAGGGCGACGATTGGCAGTGTTGCTGTGTCCGAAATGCTGTGCCACGAAAACGCGGTCTTGGCCTGGGAAAACGAAATACTGACCTGGCAAACATAAGGAGTACGAATCATGGCTGACGCCAAAGAAAAAACTGTGGCCCTGCTCAGCACGACCACGGTGGCCTTGAATGCCAATGCTGAGACAGAAATCTTTGTGGTCCCGACCGGGAAGCGCTGCATCTTGTCGCACGCGATTCTTGTGGTCGGTGCCAATGCGGGAACAACCACCATCAGCATCGGGCAGAACGGGGCGGAAACCGATTTCGTCGGCAATCACACACTCTCTGCGCTCGATGCCCAGTTCGATTCTTGCATCATCACGCCGGTGCCGAGCACGACGCCGCTGAAGACCGAATCCTACGCTGCCGCGACGAGCATCAGGGCGACCGTGGCAAGCCAGGCGGGTGGAGCAACCAACACGCTGTACCTGTTCGGCACGCTGTACTAGGCATGAGGGGGTCAGCATGAAGTTCAGGGACGCCAAACCCTCAGACTTCGCCTTTGTGGCGGAACATTCGATCAGTCGCGGGTGCCTGGATAAGCAACCCTTGGAGGTCGATTTCGTGTACGCCCTGGAGCATGAGGGCAATATCCTGGGAGTTGGCGGGGTAAAGTTGCTGAACGCCTCGACAAGCTGGTGCTGGTTCGATTTGACGACGTTCGCCACGAGCCACATGATCGTCGTGTACCGGGTTATCCGCGAGTCTCTGGAGAAGTTGGCCGCCGAACACGGTATCCGCCGGATGATGGCGGCGGTTGACTGCGGGTTTCCAGAGGCCATCCGCACGGTCAAACATCTGGGCTTCAGCCGCGAGAGCGTGATGCACAACTTCTTCGACGACAGGGCCGCGTATATGTTCGTCAAGTTCTTCGGAAAGGAGCAATAATGGCCGGTTTCTTTCTTGGCACGGCGGCAACAGCGACTGCGAAGGCAGCGCCCGGCTTGTTGGGCTTCGGCGGCAAGTTCGCAGCGGCACAAATACTGGGTACGGCCACTACCGGCGCATTCATTGGCGGTGTGGGACTCTCGGCCATCGGTTTGGCGCGGGCCGGGCAGGCACGGGCGGCAGATGCCCGCAATCAAGCCTTTGCTGCACTCGGACGCCAGCAGGACGCCCGTAGCCAGCAGGCTATCGCCCGCTACAATGCCCAGGTCGCCGAGAACGAAGCCCGCTCAATCGAGATAGCTACGCTGTACAGGCAACGCCGTCAGGCCCGCGAGGCGCAGCGACGTGGTAGCAGCCTCCTGGCCGCCCTGGGGGCATCAGGCGTCGTGCCGAGTGAAGGGGCTCCGCTAGAGCTTCAGGCCACCCAGGCGGTCGAGGACGAACTCGACATCATGCTGCTGGGCCATGAGGGACAGATTCGTGCCGGACGCGCCCGCAGTCAAGCGCAGCTCGATGTGATGCAGGCAACGATTCATGGTCGTCAGGCTGTGCAGTTCGGCAGACAAGCCTCGGTCTTCGGTCGTCGGGCAGGTTCGTTCCAACGAGCGGGGCAGCTTCAGGCGGGGGCAACACTGTTGCAGGGCTTTGGTGCCGTGGCTTCTCGGGGGTTCAACTAGCCAATGGCCAAATTCGTCATCAAACACGCCGAGTTGGTTCCATCTGGGCTGGGATCGTCCGTCCGGGCGACCGTCGATCCGCGCATCGACCGGCGTTTGCCGCCGAGCGGCGAAGCCGTTGAGGCTACGGCCCTGGCTGGCGTCGGTTCGGCCTTGGCTGGAGCGGCGCTGCAAATCGGCGACAAGATTCGAGCCGTACAGACTCTCGTGGCTGAGTCCGACGCGCGGCTGAAGATGAGTGAACTGACCGACATCTACGAAGGCTTGGCGGCGACCACTGAAGACCCGCAGGCCCGCGCCTCAATGCTCCAGAAATACGAATCGGATGTCGCTAGCTTGGGTACAACGGGGCGGTTGAAGACGATAGCCAATGCCCACATTATGCAGACTCGTACGAGGTCCATGAGGGTTGATGTTAGGCAAGCGATAGGCAATGCTCGCGACCAGTCCGAGCGGTTGCTTCAGGGGTTTTTGGCCCACGGCGATTCCGATGCCTTCATGGACCATATCGGCGGAATGGTCGAGAAGAAGCTCATCTCTCGCCAGCAGGGCATCACCCTGAAGAAAGAGTATCCCGTTAACACCATTCTGGCTCAAGCGGCGGTTATGGCTGGGCAAGACCCGGACAGAGCGCTGGGCATGTTAGCCCAGTTGCACGAATCCAAACTCACTGTCGCACAGGCGACACGACGAGATAGCCTGACTACCCATGCCAACGCGGTCAAGAACCGCAATGCCAGCCGTTTGAAGAAGGTGCAAGACAAGGCCGAACTGGAGTTGTACGAAAAGGCGTATGTGGCCGATGAGCCACTGTCCTTCGACGATGTGAAGACCGCAGGATTGAGTCCTGCCGCGACAATGCGGTTCTGGAATGGGTATAAGAAGGCCCAGGCCGAGAAAATAAAGACAGGCATCTCCAAATTTGAGGAAGGTGACGCCAACGTACTTGCTCAGGCTCAGGCCATTGTTGATCTGCGCCCCGAGAGCATCACGGTCGAGCAACTGTATGGGCTTCAGGGCAAGGGGCTCGGGGCAAAGTATATTCCTGGCTTGGTCACTCGGCGAGAGGCCAATTTGCGCAAAGTCGATCCTGTGGCAAAGAAGTATCAGGCCGAACTATCGAAACTGCGTACCGCCGGGTTCCTTGGCGACACGGCAGAGATCAGAACTTCCGAACGCTATCTGCTGTTCAGCCGACAACTGGACGCATTCCTGGCCACAAAGCCGTCCGATGCCGAGGCCCAGCGATTCTTCTACGACCTCATAAAAGAAGACGCCCAGTGGCGTTGGCTGAGTACGTCTCCGTCTTTTTGGAGGGGAGCGGCTCTTTCAGCGATGTTCGGAGTCGGTGCGGATGACTTGCCGCGCTGGGGCGATCCACCGGAAGCCGTTGAGGTGGAAACTCCTGAAGGGACAAAGACGTTTCAGGTTCGCTTTGGCACCATTGTAACTGTTGGCAGAAGGCGATTGCAGGCCATTGGTCGCACAGGCGGCGAAGTCGAATGGCTGGACGTAACGTCCGGGGCAAAAGTTCATCGTTTTGAGACCCAGGCCGAGTTTGATGCTCTGCCGTCTGGCGCGCAGGTCATCGGGCCTGACGGAATACAAAGGACGAAGCCGTAATGGCAAAATGGCAGGATGCGCCCATCACAAAGGATACGCCTTCGGCGATACGGCCGACCTGGCAGGATGCGCCGGTCACCGCAATTCTGACATTGCGTCCGCCGAGGCGAGTGCCAGAACCCACTTTGGAAACCGCCCGCGCCTCTGATATGGACGACATCATGTCAGAAGAAATAGATACCGAGTTGCTTGTCGGACAAAGGCACATTGACCCCCTAGGCGTCGCTTCTCAATACGTTTCACGAGAGGAGCTTTTGGCCGATTTCAGGTTGACTGAATTTCTCAGGTTGCGGGGCGTTGCTGGGCGGGCGAACATGGAGGCTCACAAAATTGGGGCAATGGCGGCCTCCGGCGAAACCACTGCCGTAGGTGTGTGGAAGAATGTCAGGACGAATTGGAATGATGCCCAAGAGCGAGACAACTTGGCCGCCGAGAAAGCGAGTGGCGCTCTGGACATCCTTCTTTCGGAATTGAACGTCAATTTGAAGGCCGGGGCAGCATTTGGGAAAAATTTCGTGAGCGGCACAGCCCAAATGCTGGCTCTGTTGTCCGCCAACATCGAGCGTCTGGCCGACAGGGCGAGATACAATCGTTATTCCCGGAAAGTGTTTGAACTGCTTACCTCTCGTGATCTGACTCCTCAGGAGCGACCGAGTGGCTATCGGGGTGAACGCTGGCCCGAGCCGGGGGGCGGGAGGCGAACGCTAGTAGCCGTCGAGAAAGTCATTCAGGAACATCCAAGCTGGCAAGCCAAACAGGTTGAAGGCGGCATAATAGAACTCATAAAAGACCGCGAAGCCCTCGCCGGGCGCGTTGGCGGGGCCTTGCCTGTAATGTTGGCTGCCATCGGGGCCACTGCGACGGGCGGGCCACCTGCTGCCATAGCCTTGATTTACACAATCGAATCGGAAGCCGAATATCAGCAAGCCATCGCCTCTGGTGTGAGTGAAGAAGAGGCGAATCTGCGTGGCGATATTGTGGGCACGATCAACGCGGTTATAGAGTTCGCGCAGGTTGGCCACATGAAGCGCTTGTTTAACCTGGGCGGTGGCAGGCAAGTGATTACAAGGGTTGCCGTTGCCAAGGCGAAAAAGACTCTTGCGGCCCGTGCCCTGAAAGGAATGACCAGCGAAAGGATTCGTCAAATAGTGTTGAACAGCATCGGCGAGGCCGTTGAAGAAGCGGCTCAAGGCACGGTAGGCGAATTGGCGGCCCTGGGCATAAGCGGTGAAGAGATCAAGGCGGGCTTCGTGAGCCGCAGACTTGAAGAGGGACTGATAGCCGGATTGTTGTCGGCAGGTGCGGTTGGAACGGGTGTGGCCCTTAGAAGAAGGCCGGGTGGCCCTGTCGAGCCAGGCGCGGTGCCCGGCGCGCCTCCAGTGCCGGAAGGCATGGTTCCGCCGGTTACCAACATCTCGCACATCATGCCCGCCACGGAAATCGTCGCCCGCGTGGACGTGGACCAGTTGGGCAAGACGCTCGTTGAGGACATTGCAGCCCCGGAAGGGGAGATTGAACTTGCTGCTGCACCGCCCAAGCGCCGCACAATCGCTGTGGTCCGCAGGGAGGCTGCCCGCATGGGCGTGGACGTGTCGGACATCACGGGCAAGGGCGCCGTCGCCGCAATCGAAGCTCGGTTGACCGAGGCCGAGAAGGCCCGGCCCCTGCCTGAGCGCGGTCGTAAACCACTGACGGTTGAAGAGCAGCACCAACTCAAGCAGACCGAGGCTACGCTCGCGGCCGAAGAGTCGCTGACCATCAAGCCGGAACTCTACATCGGCAGCGTCACCCCACGGATGCGACAGGTGTTCGCAGAAGCCTTGGGCGTCAGCCCGGAAGAAATCGGACCATTTCTCAAGGGGCCGTTCCCGACCAAGAGGACCGAAATTGAACTGACCATGAGTCAAGGCCGCGAGTATCTGTTTCACCTGGAAACTAGCTTGCAGGAGCGCCTCGACAACAACCAGATTCATTCGCACCACGATTTGGCTCTTGCCAATGCCGATTGGGGCGACATCAAGGAACTTCGCAAGCGGCTTGGGTTGGTCACCGTCACTCGCCCGTTCATCATTGACAGAGACCAAATAACCAAGATCGTCACCATTGAGAACGTGAAAGAACGGATTCGCAAGACCGTTCACGTTGCCGAGGGCGACATTATAGCCATTACTGAAATGGACCGACTCAATGCCGTCATGCGGAAGGTTGCCAAGTCCACCACCGAAGGGTTCAAGCTCGGCAAAGCCGAGGCCCGGCGATCTTACGCGGAACTCCAATATCTGCGGAAACAGAAAGAAATCCGCGAGCGACTGATTGCCAGGATTCAGGCCAAGCCGTCCAAGGAGATTGATTTCTTCTTTCGGGAGGCCATCAAGCAGTTGCAGGCGGCAATCGATTTTAAGACTACAACCGAACAAAAACAACTACATAAGGAAACGCTGCGGGCGCTGCTTGACAAGCATCCCGACAAGGCCGCCAACATCCCGCCGGAACGTTTGGAGCAACTTGGGCAGAAGGATGTCCTGAGTCTCAGCCATACGGACCTGCGAACCATTGATGAAGAAATCCAGCGGCTTTCGCGGTTGGGACGGCTACAGTCCAAGCGCTATCAGGCGCTCAGATCGGAGGCAGTAAGGGGCATGGGCGAACGGGCCGTAACCAGTATTGGGGCCGCAAAGCCATCTATCCTGCCCAACATGGAACGGGCCTGGACGCTGCGCTCGACGCGCGTATTTGACATGCTGGATGGTGGTCAGAATTTCGAGGGAGAACTGTACGGATTCTTCTACGGAACGACCAATGCGAACGTGGACGTGGAGTTGCGCAACACCGACGCCCGGCATCTGGCCATGCGAAATCGCCTCAATGAACTCGGGCTTACGCACAATGCCTTGACACAAGTGCGGACGATTGGGAACCTCACATTGCCGCTGGATGATTTCCTGTCCATTGTTGCGGGCTGGAAGAATCCCGCTTCGCGGGCCGCACTGCGATATGGCGGCGTCATGCAGAAGATCAAGGGCAAGGAGACCTTTGTTGAAATCACCGACGCGATGATAACCGAGATCGAAGAATCGCTCTCGGACACCGAAAAGACGTGGGCCGACACCATCATTAAGGAATACGACGAGCACTATGATCGCCTGCGCCTGGCCATCATCAGGGCCGAGAACCGCGACCCCGGCAGACAGCACAACTACACCAAGATGCGGAGGATAGGTGTTGAGTATAAGTCCACTGAACAGGAGATGGTCAACGCCCTAGCCATGCGACACTTTTTCAGTCAAGTCGGGCCGCATAAGGCATTTACTCTCAAGCGCAAGGACATCGACCCGAAGTACCAGCAACCAATCGAACTGGGTCTGACTAAAATATGGCTGGCAGAATCCCGCAAACAGGAGCACTACATCAACAATGTGGCGCACCTGAAGGACATGAGGGCCGTAGCCAACAGGAAAGACTTTCGGGCGGCCGTGACCGAGAAATTCGGGCGACCTATGGTCGATACCATCGACACTTACATTGACCGGATCGCCAACCCGGATTACTATAAGGCACACACGGACATCGAACGGGCCTCAAAGGTTCTCAGGAAGCATACCTCGATTGCCTACGTTGGGGCGAACCTGAGCACGATGATGATTCAGGGGCCATCGCTGTTGCTCTATTGGGCGGACTCCAGCGTGGCCGATATGCTCTCGGCGACCGCAGACGCTGTACTTCATCCGATGGAATCATTCGAGAGGGCCAAGGCGATTCACTATCAGATCGCCCATCAGCACATCGAGCGGGAACTTAGCGAGATGCGGGCGGCCGATGCGGGTGCTTATGAGAGGGCGGTCAACAAGATCGGCAGAGCGAGCTTCTTTGGTATCCTGGCGATTGACCGTGGCGTGAGGGTTATCGGTATCAATGCTGTTTACAACAAGGCCATACGCGACGGCCTGAGCGTTGCTGAGGCCCGCGAGAAGGCATCGGGCGTGACGCTGCGGACGCAGCCCGCCGCACATCCCAAGGACTTGGCCCGTCTGTATTCCACGAACGAACTTTTGAACTGGTTCACCATGTTCACGAATCAGTTGAACCAGATTTACAATATCACGACTTACGACATTCCGACAGCTTGGCATAACGGCAATTACCGGGCGGCGGCACGGTCGGCAATGGCTCTCGGCACAATGGCGATGCTTGTCTGGATCATCCGCAACGGGCGATTGCCCGAGGAGCCCGAAGAGGTAGCAGCCGCCTTTGCTGAACAGTCCATAAGCGCGGTTCCCTTGGCTGGTCGCTATATCGTATCCGGGGCACAGGGCTGGGATGCCAGCGCACCGGCACCCTTCAAAGCCCTTGCGGGCGTAGGCAGTGCAGCAGCCGCGATTGCCGAAGGCGACATGGAAAAGGCGGTCGGAAGACTTGTGGAACCGTTGTCGGTAGGCATGGGCCTGCCGTATCACGGGGCCAAGGACATCTACAAATTGTTAGCGGAACAATAACTCTTTTGGAGGACGTTACGATGGCAGCAGGAGACAAGATCAAGGTACAGCACATGAACGGCACGATGGACATTACGGTCACGCCCGCCGGGGGCGAGCCAACGACGATTACTGTAGGCGAGGGGGCGCAGGCCCGTTGGCTCAGGGGCGCGATGGTCATCGGCAAAGGCCAGGCAAGCGAGAACGAAACCGAGTTCCCTGCGGTCTGATCCTTGATCGGCCGGAAGCAAGAAAGGAGATAGGCAAATGGCCTATACACGAAATACAGACAGGAACGACATCCTGAACGTGCTCAAGGCGTTGGAGTATCAGATTCAAACTGGCGGTGCGGGTTATGACGACATCGTCACTGTCCTTGAGACAATGTTTCTTATTCAGAGCGCCACGGATGCCTATATTCGGGCGGAGCCAATCGACACCTCGGGAGAGAAGCTAACAGCGGCAGCCGCCAACACGGATTACCAGACCACTGGCGCACTTCAGGCTGGCGGCCATTTCCGGATAACCGCTGAGGATGGGTTGTTCCACGTCGGCTACGATACGAGCACCACTGCGAGCGAAGTGGTTATGACCATTCCTGCTGGCGTGACTGTCGATTTTGTGTGGTCAAGCAGTGTTGACTTGCACTACAGCAGCCCAACCGCTGGTGCTGTGGCCCGGCTTTCACAAATCCTTACTTAGGAGCCGAGACCATGCCGCTGACGAATGTAACGCAACAGCCGCACTTTTACCTGCCCGGCACCAAGATCGACATGTGCCTTCGGCATGCTGCGCCGATTGATCGCCTGACCGACCGCACGGTGACCCTGATCGGTGCTGCTCCGTCGTTCGATGCTGCTGGTCGGAACTTTAACGGCTCTGACGAGTACGTGACCATTGCTGACGCTGCTGACCTACGACCAGGCACAGGGCCTTTTCAACTTCATGTCTGGACGAAAATTGGCGCCCAAATTAAAATAAAAGGGTTCATCTTCAGCAAGGGTGGCACGGCGGCAACCCACTGGGCCCTTTACATTGACTCAGATACCTCAGCTGGGAAGATTGTGTTCGTTGGTGACAATGGTAGGATTGTTCTTATTTCCACTCTTAACACTTATGAAAACGACGGCATCACCCACTTGGTCTCAGTTATCCGTGTTGGCACCGTCGCGAATCTTTACGTTGACAAGGCTCCGGCGGCTTCTGACTCACCTGCTGGTGGTGAGCTTGATTCTGCGGCCGACATCAACATTGGTACAAAAGTCAGTTCTGCAACTCAGATTTTCACAGGCAAGATCATCCGCGTGCAGTTTGCCACGGCGACCAGGACATTCGCCCAAGCTGAAGGCGACATGGCCGTCATCTATCGGCGAGGTGCCTTTACGCACTAGGAGCCCATTATGGGAAGCAAGCCGGGAGTCGCACAATACGACGGGATAAGTTTGGCGGCAATTGTGATCGACCATTCGCACCACCATCTCCATTCGAGTGAGCATTTTTATGCCTTCCACGAAGATACGGCGATGGACACCGCCGCAACGCTCCTCGTGCTTATCGTCACGCCGAACACGACCAACTGGGGACACTTTACGCTTGTTGCCGAAGCAACAGGGGCCGCGACAGTAGAGGTGTTTGAAGCCGTCACGACGCAAGCGCCGAACAATGATGGGACGGCACTCACCGAGTTCAATCGCAACCGCAACAGCGTGGTAACAGCAGGCTTGGTTGCCACGCACACGCCGTCCATCAACGCGGCAGGAACGAGAATGGGTGTTGAGTATGTTGGCGGGGCTCCTTTCAAGGGTACGTTGTCGGGCGGCGCTCGCGGCGAGAATGAGCTTATGCTGAAGCAGAACACGAAGTATCTTTTGAAACTCACGGCCAATGCAGACGGTATCAAGGCCAGCATCGGGGCCGACTGGTACGAACACATAAGCCTCTGAACCAGCGGAGAGGAATCAATGCAGTGAACGAGCAAGAGCGACACGCAGAAGAACAGCGGGCCAGGCAACTCAGCGACCGGGATCTCCTAGTTGGAACGGCCGTTGAAGTCAAGGCGATCAAAGCCACCGTCGAAGAACTCAAGGAGAACGGTTGCCAACACTTCCCGGACATCAACCGCCAGATGGGCGAGCACGAACAGCAGATCACCACCCTGTTCAATCGGCAGACTGAGCGGGGCAAGAATACTCTGGTCATTATCGCCATCATCATTGCCGCAGCATCCTTGCTGGTTACTCTGGGGGTGTTGCTTAACGGAACAGGACAAGGATAGAATACGAATTGGTGAAACTCTAGAAAGGGAACGAACATGAGAAAGCTGATCTTGGTTGTAGCGGTGGTGGTTCTTCTGGGCCTGCCGGCGGCATGTATGCGGGTCGATCCCGAAACGGGCATCATCCGGCCCAGCCTGCCGGGCACGTCAATTGGGCAGAAGGCCGCAGAAACCGGCGACGCCCTGGACGTGTTGGGACCGAATGTCCTGACAGGCTTGGGGATTGCGGGTGTTCCACTAGCTGGCGTGATTGGCCTGCTCTGGCGGTCCTTAGCGAAGGTCGGTGCGGGGGCGGGCGGCATCGCTCGTGGGGTGCAGGCCATCCGTCGCCGAGTGGCCAACGGAGAGCCGGTGAGTCTGGCCGAAATCGATGCCCTGCTGGTCGCTGCCCAGAACCCCGAGACGGTCGGACTGGTCCGCAAGCTCAAGGAAGAGATGGGCCTGAAGAGTGTGACGGACGCCCAGTAATACAAGCGGTTCTCCCTGGGGTGGCCCCAGAAGCGTGGGGCTGCCCCTTTTTCTCTTGACTGTTGCGCTGGTCGGGCCTATTATCATACTGGACACGAGGGGACCACATCTACAAAGGGAGAAAACCATGAAGGTCAAATTGGCGGAAGCGCTCTTGCGGCGCAAGGAATTGCAGGGCAAGGTGGACAACATCAAGGGCATCAAGGAACAAGATCTGTTCAAGATTCGCGTGAAGCGTGTTCCAGCGGCCGAAGGTATTGACGATGTGACGGCCGCTGTGCCGATGCTGAAGCTTTCACAGGTCACACATGAGTTCGATTGGCACGCTCGGCAGTTGCGGCTGGTTGACGCGGCCATTCAGCAGGCCAACTGGACGACCGAAATCGACGTGGAAAGCACCACGATGGGCGATTACGTCGCCCCTGTCGATCCCGCCAAGAAGTAAGTCCTGCTGGCTCTTTGACAACTGGCGAAAGACCGGGTGCTGAGTCAAGGGTTCGCGCCGTACCCCAAACGGCAGGGTAAATCGGTTTGCCCGTTGCAATTTGCTACACCGCCTCCACCACGGGGGCCGCTCTTTACATGAGCACTGGTTCGATTCCAGCGTAAGTGCGACTGGTTGTCGCTAAATGGTTGCCCGCATCCCACAAATCTGCGGGGTAACTCCGACTAGGATAACCACTTACGAGTCATATCCGAGTGACCGAATGGGATAACATCCGTTGGCCGACTAAGAGATTTCCGACTAACCAGGCCCAGGACGGTCTTTCGTTCATCTGTTATCCACATTACCGACCGCCCACGTCTCTTACAAACAACGATGGTATTTTCTTCATCTTTCTCCCTCATCTTTCTGCCGTCGCTCTTGCTCCCGGCACAACATGTGGTGCAGGCCCACTATCATCAAGTCCAGTGTAGAGCCTTTGGCCCCGTGCTGATCCTGATTGGATTGGCTTTCCCATTCCTTTATTATCCGCGTCGCCCATACTATCAAATATGAGCCCCGCTTATCATCTGTGAGCGCGTCCCACCAGTCAAAGAGGGGCTGGGTGAGTCTGTCGCCTAGTGCGTTTAGGCCCGCTAGTCCGCTGTTGTTTTCCATCAGTCACCCCCCTTCCTTGCTTTCTCGGGCAGTGCATCGGCGTTTTCCGCCGTGGCCTTCGGGATGAAGTCCATGCACCAATCACCGGGCTCCCTCGGCGGAGAACTCCAGGTCGAACTGATGACTCGCGGGGCCTTGCCCGGACCAGGGGATGCCTGCAACGCTCCCACCAGCACCGGCGGATGCAACTGGCAGAATCCGTGTCTGGGAACCTTCAGGGGCTCAGGACAGTGCCCCGCCTCACATTTGGTTGTGATGGTGCCTTGGACTTTCATGGCTTCTCCTCCTGAATGGCATAGACGTTGCCGCCGTCATTCTTGATGTATTTCGCATTAGCACTGAGGTGGAACGCTTCAAGGCCAGCACCCGTCGTCCATCCCCACCGCTCGCTTCCGTCGCTTTCTTCCCAACCGGGGCCGCTCTTTACCATCTTCTCCGCATCTTCCCTCGTCACCGTGTCGGGCTGGTTGAAGAGGAAGGCCGGGGCGTTCTTGTGCGGCTTGGCGGCGGCTAGGTCTTTTCTCAGGACAACACCTGGCACCAGTTCGCCAGTTCGCATTATTGTCCAGTGCTGAATGCCAAATCCTGGCGGCTCGCTTTTTCCGACCACCAATTCCCACACGAGCCGCTTCTTCTCTCGTGTAACCCATGCCTCATATTGCACCCACCACCCCGCCTCTATCCCCGCCAGCACGTCGGCCTCAAGGGCCTTGTTGAGTTTGATTTCCGTTGTCATGGCTTGGTCTCCACGCGATAGTGATTTCTCTGTCCTCTTGAGCCTCTCTCCCACCACACATGCCCACATCCCAAACACTCAAACTTAATTTTTGTGCCATCAATGGTGGTTTCCGGCACAAGCTCAATGCCATCGCAGGCCGAGCATCTGCTGGTTGCATAATAAATATCAACCACGCCACCCCAGCACAGAACCACCAAGACAACCAACAGAACAAACACGATTACTAGAGCAACAAGAAAGGGCTTTATCATTTGGTCATGGAGGCCGCTTGCAACCGCTCCTGGAATAATCATCCCTTCACCTCCTCAATTCGCCAGCAGTTCCCGCCGGGGCTGCGGATGTGGGTTGGGGCTGCGGAACTGTGTTCACTAAAGAACTCAAAACCACGGTCGTACAGTGGCTTGCCAGCCAGTTCCTGTGCTCCCTCAAACGTCACCGTGTCGCTCAGGCCAAACAGGTAGGCCGTGGCGTTTTTGTGCGGCTTGACGGCCCTAATATTCGGGTCGAAGCGAGACATGAACCACAATCCGTCGTCATCCGCGCCCGATGTGTCAAACACTCGTAACCCACGGTCGCCATATATCGCGTGCAAGGCCACTGGGTTGACCACGAGTAGAACCGTTGTATCAACCTTGCCCTTGTACTGGTAGTCGAGCAACCACCCCAGTCCAATCTTCGCCCGCACTTCGGCTTCGAGGGCCTTGTTGAGTTTGATTGTCATGGGGAGCCCTTTCTCTGCCTACGAACCTCTCTTGAGCCACAATCTTCTGGATATAAACGGCACTCAAAATCATCTCGTACCCTGTCCGGGTCAACCCTGTCGGGATTGCCGCCACGTCTCCACACGTCGTAGTAGACATCTCCGAGATACTCGTCGAAGTGACTCATCCCCCACCCCCAATCCTCTTCCTGGTCTCGGCGAGAAGCGTCTTGACTACTGCCCGAACCGTAGGCCCCGGCACCAAGAAAGGCCTGTCCAAGACCTGCCCATTAAACATATCAACTGGCATTGTCCCAGACAACTCGGGATCGCAGCCATCTGCCACCTCCTCCATCACGGCCATCAGGGCGGCTTGGTGGCAAATAATGGTTATGCCATCTATCCTTGTCTTGCCTACCACATCACGGATTCTTATGTGCTCAATCTGTTCCTTCGTTAACAGCTTCATGGCCTTCTCCTTCCTTTTTGGCCCGCGTTCGCTAGGAATGTGTGGCACACGCAACGAGTATGCCTGCAACTGTAATGCGGCCTTACTCATCGCCTTTTCCTTTCGCGGCTTCGGCTGCTTTGATCAGTGTCTCACAGGTCTTTGTTGTGCTTCCGTGGCGGCGCGAGATCGGCATGGCGTGACTGTGGTGTATTGTCTTGATACCAGTCAGCAGCTTCTCCACAATCCCCCGCAGGCACTTCAGCTCGTCTTTCAGCCGGGCGTTGTCGTTACGCGTCTTCATGTACATGATTTCTAGCGGCAACCCCTTGTCCCGTGAAGTCATGCAGCGCATACAGCCTGCGTCGTGTGTGTAAACGCCCTTGCACTGCGGGCAGACTATCGGTTCGCTCGCCATGTCACTCACCACCTTTCGCGGCTTCTTCAAGTTCGGCTTCGGCATTCACCCTCTCCATGAGTTCTCGATGCCGATCATCATCAGTAATGCCACTGCAAAAATAGTCTTGCATATCGAAAGCCAGAGACCGCAACCTGGCCACGACCCCGTGCAGCTTCTTGAACTCACCCGGCAAGGCACCATAAAGTTTGCATGGGGCAACCCCAGCGGCCATCTTCGACCGCTTTCCGTCGTCTGTTGGGTCTATGACACGAAGGCATCGCTCCAGAATCTCGCCCTTAGAATCCACATCTTGTTGCAGCTGCTTGATCTTGGCCCGTGCGTCGCGGAGTTCGAGAAGCACCTCCTCTTCGCCATGCTTGCTTAGCCTTGTTTCCAAGCCCACGGTTGCCAGCATGAGATTCAACCGATTCTTGCTCACTCGTTGCTTCGCCATGTCACTCGTCCTCCTTAACCAACACCTCACAACCTAATGTCTTGGCTATAGGGTTGGCATGGTCAACTGCTCTGTTCGCGTCTAAATAACCGATCTTGTCTCCATTTAGATCATTGGAAACCTCGGTGAATCTTCTCGCACCGAACATAATATCAATTAACCATCCATGTTCTGTACGAGCAACCACTACCTCTGCCTTTGCTTTCTCGTTATCGCTTGTCATCACTCGTCCTCCTTGTCTACGATCCTGATCCACGTGTCTGTGCCGATGGCCGCTGGTGGGCGGGCGCGGGTAACTTCATCCAGATTACAGTGCCGGGCTGTGCATTGATTCAGGTGGACAAACGTGACTTGCCCGTTGTCTAGCATACGCATTATTACCGCCCTATGCCCCGAAGGCGACAGCATCTCCCACCCCCACTCGATCTTCTCCCTCAACTCCGCCCGCATCATCTGCTCGGGAAGCTCATCCCAGCGAAAGCACAAGCGCTTGTCGCTTTCGCCGCTCTTAACAGGATGTAAATCGTCTTGGCAGAGCATTGCCACTTCTCTTCTGCCGGTCCACCCCGTCTTGCTTTCTCCCATCACAAGCCTCCTTTCCGTAATCTGTACTCAACCCATATTACCCATCCCCCAAACACCATCACGGGCAATATCACGCCGAGCCAGAAATCCCACCTGTAAAAGCTAGACATCACCCACCTCCTCAAAGGCCGCTGGCCCGTTCAACCAGCGACAGCCACCAGTCGGATAGCCACTCGCGCAGGCGGGTCATGGCGAATCCTCCCAATCCTGGGCTGCTAGCCAATCGTATGCCCTGGCACACTTGGGGCAATGGTCGTTTTCGGCATTCCAATCAGATACCGCCGAGTCCTTGCCGCAGAACTGGCAGCGGTATGTTGGAATCCCCTGCAAGACGCCTCGCTCGTTCGCCATCACTTGTTTCCTCCCGGTATTGGCCCTATCTCCTGTTCAAGCATCGGCACTATCCACCGATCTGTCGGTATGTCCTTCTCGTAGGCCACAGCCCGGCGCACCCAGGCTTCGGCCTCAGCCACCTCCACGCCGGCTGCCAGGGCGCTGCGGTACGCCTGCTCGGCCAAGTCCTCGGCCCGCTGTTCGCTGCTGCCCTGGTACATGCGCACGAGATATTCCAACTGGCAATGGAAGCGCGTCACGGCGTCCTTGGCTACGCCACCGCACAGCCTGGCGAATATCGCGCCCCTGACCCGGTCCTCGGAAGTCACGGGCGCCTTGGGGGCCGCAGCAGGGCCGCCACGGTACGCAGGGTGGTCCCTGATGTAGTCGGTGATGTCATGGATCGTGGGCCGCCACACGCCCTTCCTGCCCTTGTTGTGTGCCTCCAGGGCCGCTATCACCTCGGCCTCGTCGTAACCCTTCAGGGCCTGGAAATAGTCAGCCACGTCAGCGGCCCCGGCCTCCTTGGCCTTGGCCCACCGACCGCCCATTTCCCTGGCCCACCAGACGATCCACTCGTCGATGCCCGTGATTCTCATGGCTTGTCTTTCTTGGTGGCTTCGGCGCGGATTTCTTTTGCCCGCTTCAACCATTCTTTGTGTAGCGCCTCATCAAGCCGTCCAAGCCACCACTCTTCGGCGTCAAAGAACACGCCAACCGTTAGCACAGCATGGCCGTGTGCTATCACGGGCGTATTAAGCGGCAAGCTCTTTGGGTAGTGCCGTGCCTCCATGGCAAATACGGCCATCGTGTCCTCGGCATCCTGCACGATGGCCTCCAGGCGGGCGTTGTCTTTGAGCGCCTCTTCCGCACCGATTGGAGTATCGCAGCCGGGAATATGGTCGTCCGGGCGCACACAATATCGGCAGTCGTTACACGACTCTGGTAGCGCTTTCATCCGCAACCGCTCGTTCTTGGCCTCCAGCACCATAACGCAACCAAGGCACCAGCCTTCGCCTGAATGTTCACAATTCATTTGACTCGGAATTGTCACAACTCACCTCCCTTTCCTGTCCCGGTCCTCGCGCCTTTTGAACTCCGCTCTCACCTCGTCTGCCCGCGCGGCCTCGGCTTCGGCCTGCTGGGTCTGCTCGTCCTGCTTGTTGTGCAGGATCCGGCTGATGTACTCGTACGACCGGGGCGCCTTCCGCATGGCCTCCGGCCGCGTGCGGCAATACTCGATGGTCTCAAGGATCGCCTCAACACCGAAGGCGGCAATGTCGGCGTTCAAGAGTTCCTGCGTTGCGGTGTTCCTCAAGATGGCTCTACCGAAAGCAGACTGAAAAGCCTCAGCACAACGAGCAACGTCCGTTGGTGTTGTGGGTTGTTGTCCTTGTCCTGGTAATGGTAGGGGTCCTGGTTGGGGTAGGGACACGGAACCGTCACGGACCCGTGCCTCAACCGTTACGGGGTCGTCACAGGCTGGTAACGGAAACGTAACGTACCACGCCTTGTCTTTGCGGTGCGGGAGAGGGTAATTCATTATGTGCAATAGACTTACGCCGCCTGCCGCATAAAGCGAGATGAGGCAACTCGTTTTCAGCTCGTGTACCCACTTGCGCACAAGTCCGACCATCTGCCGGTTCTTTTTCCATCGAGCCGCGAACAACTTGCCCGTAATCATGTGAGACTCAGCGTAAAAATTGCCTGGGTCGTCAACGACTGTGAGCAACCGAACGTAAAGACACTCGGCTCCGATGCTGACTTTATTGATCTTCTCGCTGTCTGGGTACGATCTCAATAGCGGAACCCAGCCCCCGGAGCGCCTGTTGTTAGCCATCGGCTTGCTCCTTCGCGGCTTCGCTTTCATGCCAATCGCTCTCGATACCGAAGGTTTCAGATTCATGGCGTCTTGCGGCATCTTCCCAGCCCTCACGATAGGCATCCTCTACAATCCCTTGCACGCGGGCATTGGCAACTAGTAGGTCATGGACATAGCCTAGCGAGAGATGGCCCCAGTCCGCAAACGTACTAATGACGCCACGGCCATCCCCGGCCCGATTACAGGCTTTGATTTCAGCAACAACGCCTTCTCTGTGGTCTTGAACCCGCTCGCGTTCTTCTTTGGTCATAGCTCACCTCCTCCAACAAAGAAACGATCCCACGGGTGGCAACGCAACGGGAAGGCATGGCCTTTCGTTGGAAGTCCGTGAGATCGCTTGCTTGTGGAACAAAGGAGCCATACCAGTTCTCCTGCTACGCTGCCACCTACATCCTATACCATCGGCAAGCGAAGTCAAGGGCTATTTCTGGGCCGCTTCGATACCCTCGATCAGCACTGGATCGAGATTGCGGGCACTGTCCACAATTCCCCGCAGCCGCTCGTTCTCGTCTACGGCATCCTGCCAAGCCTGAAAATGAACGAACGCATCACACACAGGACAGCGGGCAGTGCCGGGCTGCATTTTTTGCGGCCCGCTGGTCTGGTCTGCACCCACATTAGAATCGCTCATCACTCCGCTCCTTTCCAAGCTCCTCGCGGGCCAAAGTGGCCCTGCGCTGTATTTCTTCTTCCGAGAAGGCTCCGGGCACACTGCACATATGGCCGCAGCCATCACATTCGGCCGTAATAAGCGGCGCAAGCAAGGCTATGGTAAATTGCTGGCCGCAAATGTCGCACTCTACCTCTACGATACGCGCCATATCTTATTCCGCTCCTTTTCCCTTGTTCAGTCTCAACCTCGCGTACTTCCTGCGGTGCCTTGTCCTGTCGCGGGCCTTGAAGGTCTCGCTCCTGAACCGTTTGGGCACCTTCTCAAGAGCAGGCCCGTCCTCGGGGCGCTGCTCGGCGTGGGCCTGGACCTCCTTGATCTTCATGGCCAGGAACTCGTTCCGGCTCAGCCTGCCGCTGGCCGCGTTCAGGGCCTGTATCTGCGCCTTCTCGGCCGAGGTGGTCGTGTACCGGCCCCAGTCGTGCTGTCTGCTTTTGCGGGTCATTGCTCGATCCTCACGCTCAGATGCCGCTCGCCCCAGCGCGTTGGATAATTGCCAGTGCGGCTTCGAGGCTTTCCTGTGCCGCCTTGGCGGTTGCAAGTTCGTCAGTAATAAGCAGGTCAATTGCTTGTTTGATATTGTCGGGGGCGAGACAGACTATCTCTGCCAGCTTGTTGTTTAGCGCGGGCGGCGACTCGTGGTAATTCTGCCCGCCCGCAAAGTGTTGGCCACAAATCATCATCGTGACCTTGCTGCGTATTAGCGAAAGACGGAAGGGCCTGCCATCTTGACTGTCGCGGTCCTGCAGCAGTTGATACCACTTCTCTGCTGCCTGTCTGTCGGCCCTCGCCTTCTCTAGTGCCTTTATTGCTGCTGTTTCACTCATTTCTCTTTCTCCTTTTCGATTTTAACCAGTAGATACCGCCTGCCCCACTCCAGGGCCGCCCTGTGTGTCGGGAAGAAGACGTCCAGCTTGTTGCCCTTGATCGCGCCGCCCCGGTCCAGCACCGGCGTAGGCTTGCCGTCGTTGTAGCCAGGCACGATCATGCGCGTGCCGAAGGCGTAGGCCCGTGGGGCAGCAATGAACTTGCCACCGTTGGCGGTGACGGCCTGCCCGCTTGCGGTAATGCCATCAGCGAACTTTCCGCAGCAACAGGCCCCGGCACAATATCCGCTCACGTTCATCCGCACGGTGCGGCCCGCCATGAGCGTCGCCGAATGGTAGGTCGGGCTTGCCGACAGGGCCAGGGCCAGGACTGCCAGGGCTAGGGTTTTCATTCGTTCTCCCATCCTGCCCTTGCTGTGGCCAAAAGCGGTTCCAAAACACACAGGCACTCTTTGCGATACAGGCCGCCACAGAGATCACATAGCCCGCGGTTGACGACGGCGACAGGGGCGCGCTCGTAGGCTACTTGTCGTTCAAGGTCGCGTATCGCCACGGGCACCCTTTTCTTGAGCAGCTTGGGCAGGCGTATCCGATAGGTGCCCCGCGTGTCCCTGCGGCGATGGGCCTTTGGAATTCTGCGACCATCTGCCGTAAAGGCGCCATAGGTTTTGTGCTTCATTTCTCAACCTCCCCCAGCAACTCGTCGGTCACGTCCACAAGGCGGAAGATGCGCGATCCCGGATCGGTCATGTCTGCTTGCAGGGCTATTGCGTGGGCAACCGTAACGGGCTCAATCCAATCGCGCGCGTTGGTGGTGGTTTGGCCGTACACACAGCTTCCCTCTCTCGGGTATCCCACAACGTAGTTGCACTTTCGTTCTTTCTTGCTCATTTCTCAGCCCTCCGCACTTCGATTATGAGTTTGCGGCAACGCTTGAAATAGTGCTTTGCGGCATTGGGTGCGGGCACATCGCGACAGCGTTCTTTTCCGTCGCATTCCCACTTGGCCCTGCGCGAGCAGAGGGCGGTTTGTCCATGGCGCATCACCATGCGCATTGGCAACCACGTCCATCCCGTGTTTTTCATGGCTTGCTCCTAATGTCCGAGGCAATTCTCACCAGCAACCTCGGCCCCCAAGGCGTGTCAACCGTTGTGCCATCTGCCCGCTGCCGGGCAATCTCCAAGCGGGCGACTTCGTTTGCCGCCTGGTCCTGGGCAGCCTCGGAGCGCCTCTTGCGGGCCTGTGCGTAACTGTAATCAACTGTGATGTTTGGCATCACCTATTCCTCCGCTGTTGAGTAAGTTCTGCCGCTCGGTTAATGTCGGCAATAATCTTTTTCCCGGCGCAGCGGATGCAAAGCCCGCATGGCGTTGCTCCCTTGCGAGCGCATTTTGCGCAGCGCTTATCAAGGTTGATGTGTATTTCTAGGCCCATCGCTCACTCCTCTCGCACACCACAGCCCAGCGCAAGGGCTATGCGGTTGGCGGCGCGGGTTGGCTTGTTCTGATAGGCGTCGCCATTAAACCATATATTACCTACGCGAATGAGAATTATCCACGGCGAGGTTTCGCATCGCTGAACTGCCGCGTGCATCACCACCTCAACCTTCGGCTTCTTGCTCATTGGTCTGTCTCCGAAAACAGTGTTTGGCCTGGTTCGGCCCCGGTCTGTTCCCCACGAATCCTCAAGCGCCCAAGTCCATTGCTTGGCAACCAGTAATGCCCGCAAGCCGAGGCGAAGTATTCTTTCTTGCCGATCAGCACAGATTCGACGTTAGGGGGCTTGCGCGTCATGGTGAACCCGAACTCTTTGCGGAATCGTCGTCTTGCCCAGCTTGCGCCGAGGCCGGTGTCGTCCAGCACAAAAGGGGCCTTGCTTGGCCTTAGCTTTTCTGTCATTACTCGGCCTCCACGGTAATCTCAACTCTTGGATTGTCCTTGTCCACCAGCTTCACTACCGGCAAGTGCGTCAACCCAGAATCGTCCACGAATACCCCTGCGTCCACCATGCCGTCCCACACGGGCTTGAGCATGGCCAGCAGGTTGTCACCGTCGCGCCGCCGCTTGTCCTTGTGGTAGAACGTGGCCTGCACGGTGGCGGATTCCAGGCGGTAGGGCCAAGCGCTGCTGGCGTGGCTCGCAAAGAGGGCTGCCCGTCGATACATTGCCACCGCCCGGGCCTTCTTGCCCCAGTGCATTTTCCGGCCAGAGACATTCGGGCTGAGTTCCTTTGGTGGTAACGGCAGGGTGATTGTCCACTTCATCGACGAGTTCCTTAAAATGTTGCGGGGACGGCTCGTTTGGGCCAAGGGGCAGAAGGCCACCGCCCCCGCTGGTGCGAAGCTCCTATTGGTCCTTGTCTTTCGCGGTCAATGCAGCGGCCTTGGTGCTGTAGAACGGCCCCCGCCAGCTTCCTTCCTCGTCCTTTGGGGGCATGTCGCTGATGAAGTTTTGCACTCCCCCTCCGCTGGTCACCCAGAACTCCCAGCAGTCGTCTTGTCCTGGCACGAACCGCTCGCCCGTGTCCTCGTACTTGGGCAGCTTCTCCATAAGGCCCCGCAACAACACAAGTTCGTGGCCAGTACAAGCAAAGCACAGCGGGGGTTGTGTGCTGTCGCCATCTCGCAATTCAATACTCGCGTTGAATTCTTCCATTGAAACGAAATTGCCACAGGACTCACACTTTCCGAAGCTCATCACTCACCACCTTTCTCGGTTCATGGTTTCTCCGTTCGCTTGAAGTCGATTGCCCAAACATAGTTGTTCGCTTCCCACGGGTAGCCCCTGGATTTGTTGATGCTGTCCCAGAGGTGAACAAGTGCGAAGCGGTGAGGCTCTGGTATGCCCGGCGCATTCCAAACTCCTTTTCCCTTCTTCTCGGCCCACACTGCAACGCCCTCCGCCCTCGCTTCTTCTTCGCTGATGTCCTGCACCCGCATGGCCACAGTCTTGGTGTTCACAAGCCAAGTGCGGGCCAGCGACTTGTACATGAAGCGGCCGGAAGTTTTGCGGAACTGGTATTTGCGGCGACTGAATTTAAGCATCTCTCGTGACGTAAGGTCGCAATTCGTCGTCAGCCCATCGGCCAAATAAGTACAACGAACTCGATTGGGCGATAGGCTCCAGCCAGTGAGTTGATACCCCTCTTTCACCCACAGCAGGTCGCCGACTTCGTAGGGGCAGCGCCAGAGCCATTTTCCGTCAGTCAGACACACCGTGCCGCCCTCGGCGTCATAGAATTGCCACATACCTTCATTCGGCCCGTCCGAATGGTATTCCCCCCTCGTAGCCATTATGGGCTGTGGCACGATCACGCGCATAGTTCTCGTCTTGCTGCCGTCCATGACGGCCGGTATAAGCTCGTCGATGAAGCTGATGGGAAGCTGTTTCATGCCCTGCTCCTTGACGATCAGAAGGGAATTTCGCCAGTACAAATGGTCGCGCCTGGCCCTGCGCCATCTGAGGTTTCCGCTGCCACCATGGCCCGGACAATCGGCGTCGCCGCCTTGGCGCTGTAGCCCCCAGTCTGTCCCTTGGCCTTCAGGGCGTTGACCATCTGCTCCTGCTCAATGCCCACGCTCTTGCACAGGGCAATAGCCGTCGGGTAGTCGAGCAAGTCGCCAACGGGCTTGGCCGCATGAAGGACTTCGGGAATGCGGACCTGCAAGCCACCAGACTTGCCCTTGTACTGCACCGTGGGGTCATAGCACATCTCGATTGTCTTGCCCACCCAGCCCGAGCCATCACCGATCTCGCCGAAAGCCGCCTCCATGATGTCAAAGTTGGTGACATTGAGGGTAAGCATTTGGGCTTGGTCCTTGAAAATGAGCATGGGCTTGGGCTGCGTGTCGCCCGAGAACTGCTTTTCCCTGACGCTGTGAATCGTCGCCACAATCGGCGCGGCCTTCACGTCGTCGGCCTTGAAATAATCGCTCTTGCCATAATAGTCGCTGCGTTGCATTATTCACTTCCTTTCTGCCCCTGTGGGCAAATGTCAGTTCTGGTACTTGCCTTAAAATTAAGCCCCGCGTGTTCGGACTGTCACGTGTCAAATGGAAAAATGCGGTGTTCCGGAGCATCGGTGAGCAGTTCGCCCACATGTTGCGTGCAGGCCGGAGTGCCACCGTCATATTCATGGCCAGCTTGAACCGGACATTCATAAATCTCCCATTCGGCATGTTTATGGCAGCCGAATACGGGAACGCCCCGCGCTGCGTGGGCCTGCTCATTCTCGGGGATGAAACAGCACCTCTGTGGTTTGGCCATTTCTCTTTCTCCTTTTCTGGTCCTTGCCTTAACAAGAAGCAGCACGTGCTATGCCGGTCCGATTGCGGGGCGCTTCGGAGGCACGGGCCTTAACCTCGCCGGTCCCCCGCGTGCCGCCTCAACTGTAAAAGCTCGGCGCTGGCCTATCGCCGTGAAGCTCGCGCTCGAACTGCTCGTATTCCCAGTCGAATATCTCTACCTCGCGTTCGCGGTATTCCTCGGTTCTGTCCATGTCCGGTGGCTCGGCCGGGCACTGGCCAACCAGCAGCCCGCCGATGCAGTTGCGCAGTTGCCGGGACTGCTCAGCGTTCAGGAATCGTGGATCGGACGGCCAGGCATCAGGACCGCGCCGGTGTCGTGTATCGCTCATCTCTTGGCCTCCTTGATTTCTCTGGCGCTTGCATGGCCCCGAAATGGACCGCCTGGATAATCGGCGATTCGGCCTTTGGGGCTGACCCATATTTGACCGCCACCACCACAGGTAGAACACTCTTCAGGACCATAGAAGTCGTCGCCGCTATAGCAAGACACGACTCCACGGCCACCACAAACACCACACGTTGCTGTGCCCCAGCCTGTTTTGGTTTTCATGGCTTGTCCTTTCTGCTCCACTTGAGGCACAGGCGGCGGTGTCCCTTGGTCGCATCGCCCGCATTGTTGTAGGCCCCGAAGTCCAATTCTGAGCCATTGATTGTGGGCAGTCCACAACCACACGTCTTAGATTTGCAGATGGGGCCAGCCCGAAACACCATTGTTTCGTACTTGCGGTCAACGCCAACGTCCTCGCCGGGCCAGTTGTCTTATTGCCAAACCACTTCCACTTTTCTTTTGACACTATCATCCCTTGGCCCCCTTCATTGCCTTGACGAATCTGCGCATCCACTTCGGCCCCTTCCTGTCCCGGTTCGCTGCCAGATCATCGACGGTGGCCGGGCGCGAGCGCCAGGGGTCTACGAAGTGGTGCCAGTAGTCGTCCAGGCAACCGTCCGCCGGAAAGTACAGTGGGTTGTGTGTCATCGGTTATGCTCCTTTGCAGTCAAATGACCGTCAAATAAAAGCCCCGCGTGCGGCCGGAATCGAACCGAGCCAATGCCTCGTTGCCACCATCGCGTATGGTCTTCGGCAAGTCGGACTGCGATGCCTAGAGACGCGACCCTCCGAGCATGCGTGTACCCACCACGCAGCACACGCGGGGCTGATTGTCAAAGAACCCTCACCACCTCGGCCTCGTGCTGCTCGTCGGCCGGCGGGGCGTTGGCCTTGGCCACCAGCCGCTTGATGTCCTCGCAGGTTGCAATGGCCTTGGCTTCCGAGTCGCATTTCCTCAGAAAGTAGCTCTTGTTCCGGGCGTCCATAAATCCTCGCACGAAGAGGGCGCGGCCTACAAAACCGGGCCGGTCATTACTTATGATGCGCCGTATCTGGCATTGTGCTTTGATTTCCGCCAAGACAATGCCGTTGTCGTCCTCGGTTTGTTGTCCCACATTCTGTTCCTCAACCCAGCCGAACACCTCGCGCCCGTCCCGATACAGCCTGATCTTGAGCTTGTCTTTCATTGTGGTTCTCCCTGTCCTGGCTAAAGTTATGCAGCACGCGCTATGCCGGTCCGATTGCGGGGCGCTTCGGAGGCACGGGCCTTAACCTCGCCGGTCCCCCGCGTGCTGCTCATCCCAGTCTCAAGATGTCCTTGCCCTTCCCGTTACTGACTCACACTGGCTTTTCCACGCAAACGTTGAAGATGCCCCAGGGGCCGTTGGGTTCCGTGGGCGCAACCGAACCGATCAACTCACCCACGTGTTTCTCGCAAGCGAGCGTGCCGGTTACATCTGGGCGGGGTTCCAAAGTGTCGAAAATGGCAAATACCGCATCAGTTTCACAACCTTCCACTTGACATTTCTCAGCCATAGTCTTCTCCTTAACTTTTCCCGTTGACCCCGAGCACGCGCTGGGGCATGGAATGTATCAGGTCCACCACTTCAAGTTCCGCCGAGGGCCGTTCGCCAATGTGCCCATCCTGGCACTCGGGGCAGAAGTTGGGCATGGCCCACTGGCCGCCGCCATCGTTGGACACCTGCACGAGTTCCGCGTTGAAATGGCGGTTGCACCGCGAGCAGTAAATGCGTCTACTCATGGGGTTGCTCCTTAGAAATCAGTGGTTTTCCGTTCGAGCTTGGCCAGCCTGTTGACTACGGCCTGCACCCGCTCGGGTATGGGCATCCTGCCCCACGGTCCCCAGGGCCGGACGATCTTGGCGATCTCGCCTAGTTGCTTGGCGACGGCCGAGTAGTTGTCTTTGTCCTTGCTCATGGGGTTTCTCCCTTGGCATTGGCCCACTCTTGATACGCTTGTTGCGTTTCGGTTGGGGCGAACTGCATAAGCATTTTGGTTTGTTCCTCACTCAGGCTTTCCCAAGATATGTGAGAATCAGCCAAAAGGACGCGAACCGCCGACAATCTCCCAAAGCGACAGGCAAAAAGCAGTAGTTCTCCTGACGAGTTGCGCTGGCCATCATAGTTGATTTTGCCGGATGGGTCAGCGCCTTTGGCCAACCAGTAAGCAATTGCGACCCCGTCGCCCTCAACTGCGGCTTGGCGTAACCCGGTGTTGCGCCTGTGGTTTTCGCCCTCGTTAAGGGTGTAGCCGAGGTAGGCAATAAGCCCTAGGAAGACTAGAGAGAACATTATTATGGGCCATGGGCCATCGTTCATTGTCCTGCCCCTTTCTGAAATGTCTGTTACAGCTTGGTCGGATACGGCTCAGTCTCGGCCCGTTTGGCCAACTGTACCCTGTCCCGCTCGTCGGCCACGGCACGAATGAACTCTGAGAAGGTGAGTATTGGGCGATAGTCGCGGTTGAGAACTCTACGCAAGCAATCACCGCAGAATGTCCAGCCGGTTGTTTCGTGGGCCACAGGTTCTTTCGGCTCTACTGCGTCGCACACCGGGCACTTTAACATTGCTGGGCCTCCTTCAGAACCTTCGAGGCTTCGGCAAGTAGCGTCATTCGTGCCCATGTGGCGTCAGCGTGATCCGAGTGCATCACGATCTCGGCCGCCTTGTGGATTTTTGCCCGCTGCTCTACGGTCATGTGAACGCCGAGGTACGGTCGCTTTTCGTCTGTCATGGTAACAACTCCTTTGTGGGCTCATTCTCGGCTAAGTTCTGGCCGGAATGTGAGGCTCCAATATCTCAGGCCAGTTCACTCTTGAGATTCCCTGTCGGGCCTTTTGTTCCAGGATGCGCCGATCTGCTATAGCCCTGATATTTTCGGGGGTTGGGGTTATGCCCAAAAACTCGCCAATCTTGACCATGCCGCGCCCGAAGCCCTCCGGCACAGTCGCCCCGGCACTGCAATTGCCCCAGCCCAGCAGGGCATCACAAAGGGCTGCCGTTTTGCCTTCGGGCATGTCGGCATACTGGAGCGACTCATCGGTAAAGACATCTGGCCACAGCAACGCGTCTTGCCATTTTCCCATTCTCTCGCCCTTTCATTCGTGAGCCCCTGTCGGCCCAGGCCCTTCCCGGCCGTCGAAACCGGGTCGGGTGAGGGTCGTTAGGCAGGCAAGCGCTGTGGCAGCGACAACTGCACGCGTTCTGCCAACAGCTTGGCGGCGAGTTCGTCACCACAGTAGCACTCAAACTTGGCGACAGCCCCATCATGCGCAAGGGTCAATATCACAGTATTGGCCTTGCTACCTCCACGGCTTGTTGCTTCTACTTTCCAGTCGACCATTTCTCTACCCCTTAAGAAGAGCCCGTAACACATCAGTTAGAGCCACTGTTGCCGGAGTGCATAGCCTCCGTCGCTGTGCTTGTGTGGCGTTCTGTCGCGGTCGCCGTTGCTGTGGTCGCTGGCAGGGCAGCCCTCGCCGATGCAGTCAAAGCCATCGGGGAAAAGAGCATGAGACAGGCTATAGACTATGGCAAAGCCCATGTCCATTCCACAGTTGCCAACGACTAGCCCGCCGTCGTTGTGCCGCCGGTAGTCTAAGGCCCGGCCCACAAGCCAGGATATTTCCCCGCAGTCAGGCATCACAACAGAAATGTGCCGCGTCATTCCTGATCGGCTGACGTGCCTGAGAATGGTGCGGATGGTGGCCCCAGGCTGAATCTTTGCCCGAAGCTCTACAATTGCTTCTTGCCGCTCTGCTTCTTTGCGAGTCATGGCAAATCCCTTCCAAAAGAGAATAGAACCGAAAGCCAACGCGGGCAGGCCCGAAGGCGCGCCGTTGTAACCTCGCGTGTACGTATCACGTAAGGCCATGTCCAGCCTGCTATCGTCTGTTTCGTCCATTTTCCTGCCCCTTAAAAGAGATGTCCCTGTCCACCTACAGTATATCGGCAATCCAGCCCTTGTCAACAAAGAAAACCAGAATAAAGGCAAAATAGATGCAAGAGGGGTGCGGGGCGACAGTTACAAGAAGCGGTCGCCGGTGCCGGCAATAATGGGGTGGTCACCGGCGAAACTGGCTTGGAAATGCCCGGGCTCGGCCATAAGGAGCGAAAAACGAGGGCCGGCGGCGCCGGCAATCACATCTAGGATCCCGCGTGGTTGGAAACAGCCATTCCCAAGTGTCGAGCATTATCTTCCGATCAACTTGCACTATCTTCCGATCAGGCCTGAACCCACAAAGCAGAAAAGCCGCCTTAAGACAACAGCACTTGACTTTCAGCGCAAGCACAATAGGATTGGGGAGGCGGTGGAGCGTTCGAGGTTCCTACAGTACAAATCATCCTGAAACATCCCAAGAGCTTGACAAGCAACAGCGCCCGGACTATAACTACAGTGACATGCCAAAAGCAATGACAGAGAAACAACGACGGTTCGTAAAAGTCTATCTCGAATCGGACGATCCGCTAAAGGCTTATGAAGAAGCAGGTTACGTCACAGAACATAGCGATGGCAAGCCAAGAACGTACCTCAGAATGCTTGCTGTGAATGTTCTGAGGGGAAAAGCCGTCGCTGAGGCCCTGCTGTCTCACACCCGAGAGATAGCCGAGCGTGAAGAGGTCGAGCGGGTGATGTCCCGTGCTCACGTCAAGGCAGAGCACATTCGGCTGATGAAGATCTGCGAGGCTAATGGTGATCTGAGCAACGCCACCCGCAACCTTGAGGACGTTGGCAAGATGGGTGCGATGTACGCTGATGTGCTGGTGAGCGATCCTGTTCGTCAGCAGGAGTACACGCGGATAGAGCAGGAGGAGGCGTTGCGGGTGACGGCTTTCCTCTTGGCCCAGGAGGACGAGCCGCTGGTCTTCGAGCACCAGCCGCGGGAGGCTCTGCCGGACGTGGATGTACCCGCGGGCGTACCAGTGCAGGCTCAGGCCGTTGAGAGCCCCGTACCTGTCACGCTAAGGGGCCTAGAAAGGGGGCCAGTGCCACGGGTGGACCCAGACAGCCCCGAGAGCGCACAGGGCCATACAGGGGCAGCTACGCAAGGGCCTAGCACCACAGGCGGGCACGACATGGGCATACCGGGCGCAGGCGACAGGCCAGTGGCGGAGCAGGACATCGAAGAGGGCCAAGAAGCGCAGCAGGGCACCCCTCAACCCCCCAAGGGGGCCGGGGGCCTCGGTAAGATTACCTTCTCCGAAATGTAACTGGGTTTGAGTCATATGGAGCGCCTCGCATGGAAAGGAGCGAGAATGATGAAGGAAGAGCTAAAGACATGGGATTGGAAGTTCGTAGACGAGGCAATGGTCAAGATTGTCGCCGATGTCCCGGGACTGAGGAATCAAGACTGGCACGCCATAAGGACTTCTGTGCGGTGCGCAGTAGATCAGGCCATTGACCACTATTGTGGTCCGTTGCCGCCATGGGGGAACTACGACGCCCCTTCAGATGCCCCTAAAACGCCCGAGGAGGAACTGATTGCAGCAACCACCCCCGTGAAGGAGGGCCAGTGATATGGGTGATTCCGTGAAGGAGCCAGTATCCCGCGTTGATTTACCTGGTTTGGGCCACTGCATTGACTGTCGTTTTTCTGCACGCATGGGACCCGGGGAGGCCGATGTCCTTAATTGCTTCCGCACTGAAAACAGCCACACGGCCTGGTTCTCTTTGCCGCCGAAGTGGGCCTGCGGCCAGTGGCAGAGCAGGCAGAAGGCCCTTGACAGGGAGAGGGCGAGAGGGAAGGGTGTTTGATATGTGCGATGGGCCAATTCCTCTGCCAGCCGCACACGCCAAACTTTTTCAAGGGAGGATCTGACATGACAACATCCCTGAAGACATTACGCACTTGGAAACAGAATGAACTTTCGATCATCAAGCAGATTGCCGATGCTCATCGCAGGGGCAAGTGCGGTCCCAACGGCGAGTACATTCCTCCGGGACCGCTGGTGCTGAAGATCGACGAGATCATTCGTTCGTTTCCACTGTATACCTATTCTTTTGATATGGGCCAGATCGGACCCACTGCCCTCTCGTATTCCGAAGCACAGCAGAATATTGCGGCGAGCCTTGAATCAATCCGAGAGAATCTGCCCCACCTCGTTCAAGCTCACATTTTCAAAGTTGGCCGACGCGCAGGCCCAGATAATGGTTTAGGCGCCGTTCTTGCAGGCGATAAATACATGGATCTTATTCCGGTCTTTCTTGCCGCCCTCAACGATCTGATTGACTTAGCAACCAAACTGCGTCTTGCCCACAATAACTTTTTAAGGAGGATTTGAGATGAAGAAGCTTTTGACTGCTTTTGTGCTGGCGTTGGTCATTGTGATCTTCGCCCACGTATCTTTCTCGACGGCCAAGGCCGAAAGACATTCTCGATCTCGGCCGATAATGAAGGGCTTCTCCAATACGCCCTTACAAATCATGGTCCTTCAGAAAGCCGTTTTCGTCCTTACCCAGCGCCTTGAAGCGTTGCAGGTCAGTATCAGCAGCTTGGAAGAGTTTGCCGCCCCGATCAAAGGAGACGAAGTGATGAGATTCAAGAGACGTACAGCGGCCGTGGAAGCATTCCAGTGGACAGGCGACAACGAGGCTGACATTCCTCTGGAATGGTTTGACGGCGATTTGGCTGACCAGATGGCGGCCCGCGTCCGGGCCTTGGAACGTGCGGGACTCGGCGGTTGGATAGTCCGGGAACCCGGCGGCGAGGTCCACGAGTACGACCAGGCGCTTTTCGCGTCGCTGTTTGAGCCCCAAGGGAGTTAATCAGATGACTTTACCGGAATCATACCAAGAGAAACTCGCGACATTCATGATGGAAGGTAAAGGCGAAGGCGCTGACGGGATAACGCTCATCGCTGGCTTGCTAAAGCGGGTTGAAATGACCGAACGCAATACGCAACTCGCTTGGCGAGCCTTGCAGGGCCTTGAGCAATTTGTTGCGGATCTGCCATCAAAACTTGCCGAGCTTGACCCCGGGCTTAGTCCTCATACCACCATTGGCCAAGCCATCTCCCGTATGCTAAGGCAGTTTTGGTTCTTGCGCGGCCCTGGGACCAATAGTCCCTTTGCCGACTGGCAGGAATCTGCCCGGGAATGGGAACTTAGGTTCGGCCCAATGCCCAAGCAAGTCATGCCTCTTGAATCACCCAAGGAGCCAAGCGATGGCCCTGGACCTCACTGACCCGTCGCAACTGGCCATAATCGACCCGGCTTACTGGGCGAAATTGCGCAGGATACGCCTGCAATCAGGCGTGTTCTCATTTCGCGGCCGTGGATACCAGATTGCTCCCATGCAGAGCAAGGCCCAACGCACCTGTTGGCGAAAAGCCACTCAGGGCGGCGTTACCGAGATGTACGTCCTGAAGAGTCTTCACGCCATGATTCACGGGATTTTTCTGCGGGGCGTTCTGTATCTCTTCCCCACGAATGATGACGTCACTGACTTCTCAAAAAGTCGCTTCAATCCGTTGATTCGCGCCAATCCCGAATACATCGGGCAATTCGTCAAGCCCGGCGGCAAGGGAACCGATTCGGCCCGCCTGAAGCAAATTTACGATGCCTTTCTGTATCTCAGGGGTGCTCGGTTGACCACATCTGTTGGTACTGGCACCGACGAGAAAGAGTCCACTAAGCTGCGGTCGGCCCCAGTGGATTGCGTTGTCTTTGAAGAGATGGATCTGATGAGCCCGGAGGTGATCGAAAAGGCTAAGGGGCGCATGGGAGCATCGCCCAAACACCTTAAGCGAGAGGTCTATATTTCCAACCCAACACTGCCCGATGCGGGAATAGACAAGATTTTCCGGGCTTCCGATCAGCGGCATCTGTTCCGCAAATGCGAGGCTTGCGGTCACCAGACCTGTGCTGAACTGTCGTTTCCCGGTTGTGTCAAGGAAAGGGCGGATGGCACGGGCTACATCGCTTGCGACCGTTGCGGCCGGGAACTGAGCAATCTGAACGCCAAGGCCCTGGAGTGGGTGCCGCAGGAACGGGAAAACATCGGCCTCATGGAAGGATACCACTGGTCGCAACTGTCCAGTGAGTTCAACGACCCCGCGGGGATCCTCAGAGACTTCAACGATCCGCCTCTGGGGAACCTGGGTGAGGTTTACCGGCTGCGGCTGGGCCTGCCCTACGTCGCTGCTGAGGACCAGCTTCAAGCCGCTCAGGTGCTTGAATGCTGCGGCGAATCGATAATGCCCACTCGCCATCCTGGCCCTTGTGCCATGGGCGTCGATGTCGGCAAGCTCAAGCCCATCATTGTCGGCACCAGGACAGGTCGCGACCGCTATGAACTCCACAAGATCATCAAGTTGTCGAAGTGGAACGACATTCATGATCTGGCAGAGAGGTTCAACGTCCGCAGTGCCGTTATCGACATTCGGCCTTACGAGGACGAAGCCCGCCGGTTTCAGGCCGCAGAGCGGTATCGGATCTTTCTTTGTCAGTACAATGAAAGTACAGTCTCTGCCGTGGCTTACAACAGCAAGAGCGGCATCGTCAAGGTCAACAGGACCGAGGCCCTCGACCAATCACATCGCATCATTGCCGAGCAGTATATCACCCTTCCCCGTCGCTGCAAGGAGGTTGACGAATTCGTCAAGGAGTGTTGCCAGACAGCCAAAGTGCTCGAAACCGACAAACGCTCGGGCACCAGCATCTACCGATACCGCCCGGTCGGTGACGGCGAGGATCATTTCCGTCATGCCCTGAACTATTTTCTCCTGGCCGCCTCAGGGGGCAAAATCGCCAAGGTCGGCTCCCACCGTTTCCGCCAGACCGAGGCCATCAGCGAGTACAAAGTGCTGTAGCCCCGCCACGGGGCGCCTACTTTGTTGGCACTTCTGCCTGCCATATTGACAGTTTCCCCTTGACAACCCTAAAACCGGGCTATAATCTCTTATGAAGCCACACACTTTGTTGGCAGGCGCCGAATATGGCCACCAAGGCGGCCCGGGACAGCGAAGAGGCTGTCAAGGTCAAGATCGTTGACGCATACCGTCGGGGAGTGTGCGACCACAACGGAGGGCACATCCCCAAGGACCAGCGGGGCATGGCCGGGAAGGGGTCTCATTTCCCGCCGCCCGTAAGCAGCGAGTTCCGCGAAAACTTCGCCCAGATTGATTGGAGCAGATAATGAGCGCACTCTTCGGTTCTCCAAGACGCACAGCGCCACTGCCCTTGCCGCCCCTGTTGGCCCCGCCGCCCGCTCCGCCGCCTGTCCAGATACCAACCGACACCACTCAGGCCGAAGAGGCAGCCAGGAAACGGGTCAGGCGGCGACCTGGCTTTGCCACCGCTGCGTTTCTCACCGGCAGTCTGGTGCCACAGGACCAGCGGGGCAAGAGAACTCTTCTTGGGTAGGGCAAGGCCCTGCCAAGGTGCCCATGAGTGATCGTGCAAAAGAGATCATCGACCAGCGAAACCGAGAACTGGCCCGTGATGCGAATTTCCGCGGAACGTGGCAGGAAACTGCCGACCTCGTATTTCCACGCGACAGCGACATCACCACTAAGCGCGCCCCAGGAACACGCCGCAACGAGCGAGTCTATGATACGACTGCCGAGCAGGATTCCGAAGAGATGGCCAACGGGTTGTCCTCGATCCTGATTCCCTCCGGCCAGCCGTTCTTCCGTCTGAAGGCCCGCGATGTTGTCCTCGAAGAAAGCGAGGTTGTGTCGACGTACCTTGGGCGGGCCAGTGAGATTCTCCACGACTCTATGTTCGCCTCGAACTTTATGCTGCAACTGAACGAGACGCTGCGGTCGCTGGTGGTCTTCGGTACGGGCAACTTGTTCAGCGAGTG